>Ga0315273_10000096_pt1 | contig 74247 bp, 53 predicted proteins | sample YL17G02_0_MG_FD_205753 | JGI IMG/M metagenome (GOLD analysis project Ga0315273, IMG submission 205753) | Sediment microbial communities from Yellowstone Lake, YNP, Wyoming, USA - YL17G02_0 | ecosystem: Environmental > Aquatic > Freshwater > Lake > Sediment | place: USA: Wyoming | collected... | reverse complement strand
TTTTCCCCGGTATTGTTCGTAGGTACAGTCGACACGATCGCTGTTGATATTGCCCATACTGCCGATCAGGTTCCACATGGCATATCCCACCTTATTTTTATTGAACACCGAAACGACGTCGGTTAAATAGGCAAGGGTAACATCGTGCGGTGTCTGGTTATAAACTCCGAATTCCTGGATCATCACAGGGATATTTTCCGCCCTGGCAATTTCAAGGCTATTGGTAAGGTTACTTAAGGCGACCACCGGATTTCCGTTTACATCCGTTATTTTTCCTTCGGAAGTGATTTTATAAGTATCCTGCCTCGATCCCCAGGAAGTGTTCCCTGGAATAATGACAAGTTCACCGGTCCCGGATTTGATTGTTATTTTATTAATGGTCATCCAGTCACCATCCGTGTTGGTAATCTTCAACCGGGTTCCATCAACAGGAAGAACCACTGAATAATCTTTTTTGGATATGTTCTGGTAACCCCATTGGGTAGGCACTATTTCGATCCAGTCCTCCCCCGGATCAGGGCCGCATATGAATGCCTTGTTAAATATTTCAGCATCATCCAGATTAATTTGCAGGGTTGATTGAATGGATACCTGCTGAACATTGATGGTTATTTCTGTATCTTTTAAAAAGTCTCCTTCAAGAACCAGGGAAGATTGATATTCGTTTTTCCAGGGTCCGTACAGGAATTGTGAAATATCTGTCATGGGCCAGACAGGCACAGGCCAGGTGTCGGAACCCGCAACCCAGCTTGCCTTGTAATGTGTCAGGGTAAATGGATCATAAACATGGATTGCCTGAATAATATTCTTTGCATTCTTTAGTGAAAGCATAATTTCACGGCTATAATTAAGACCATCCACGAATATTACCCTGTCAGGATTTATGCTTTGAATCTTATTAATGGCTTTTTGCATAACATTAACATAGGTGTTTTCGTCCATGTCACCAGGTTCGTTCACCAGATTGAAGCTCAATTCATCATAAGGCACATCCTTATAGCGGGTTGAAAAGTAAGCCCAATGATTGACAAATGCTTCCTGTGCTTTAGCGTCAGTCCACAGGTCCAGGTCCTGGTTGGCAGGTAAGGTTGACTGATTAACGCAATACCCCGGAGCCCGGTGTAGGTTGATGCAAACATGTACGCCATATTTTCTACCCCATTCAATGGCTCTATCAATTTCAGCGATTTGGTCTTCGAGAAAAACATCCCAGTTGCCAGTTTGGGTGTAGGTTCTGTAATCGAGAGGAAGCCTTACAAAGTTAAACCCGAGATCCTGCAAGATGATAAACTCCTCTTCCGAAAAACCATAATCCGACCAGTTCACGTCAAATTTTCCCAGGAGATTAAACCCTTTCAGTTTTTCACTGAAAAGATCCAGATCAATGGGGGTGAAAGTCAAAGGTATTTTATCCTCAGGAGCACATCCAAAGAAAAACATTACAAAAAAAATAAAAAGTGTTACAGCTTTCTTTACCATGGCGTCATGTATCAAATTAGTATTATGTCGCACAAAGCGTTATTTCTTATTATTTTCTTTTGCCGATCTTATTATATACACTAATTTTTCAAAGGTCTGGTGGCCGAATCCCGGAAGGAAATTCTTTAAAAGCTACTTTTTTTTATGCCGGTTTCTATACAAAACAAATTTATAGGATGGATTTCTGAAAACCTAATTTTACCACCTGATTTTTATTTAATTAATTATCATTTACTTACGAGACTATATCTTCCACATATGGATTTACTCATGTCTGCCATAATGGGTGTATTCTTTGGCAACCACTGTTTTTAACAGTACACTGCGGCAAATAGTGCATAAACAGGATGTCTTGATCACATTTGGCCGGTAAGAAATGTCTGCTCTTTGGATTTTGTTGTTAAATTATTAACACAAAGATTTTCACATTTTTATAATACAAACGTACCATTAAGTAAGAAATAATATCATAAATTTACTAATTCATGATATTATCAGTATATATATCATGCATTGTATAAAAATAAAAGAATGACAGAAAATAGTGACAGAATAGATCAGCTTCTTGATAAGCTGGAAACTCTTTTGAAAAGACAGGAAGCCTTATCAAAAGAAGTACTCGAAGTACGGGTAGAAATAAACGCATTGAAAATCTCCCGGATAAAACAGGTTACAGAAAAAGAAGAAGCAAAAGAGAAAATACCTGTAACTGACACGTCCCTTGAAATTAAAAAAGATAAAGTAACTGTCGACTTTCAGACAAGCCAAAGACAGACGACTAAAGAACCACAAAAGTATTCTGCCACAGAAGTCAACAAGCCACTCCAAATCAAAGCAGACCTAGAAAAATTTATAGGTGAAAACCTGATTAACAAAATTGGAATTGCAATAACCGTCATTGGTGTTGCAATCGGAGCAAAATATGCCATTGACCACCAGCTTATCAGCCCGTTGACAAGAATCATTTTAGGTTATTTAGTTGGTTTGGGGCTGCTTTTTTTTGCAATCCGACTGAAGAAGAACTACGAAAATTTCAGTGCCGTTTTGTTAAGCGGTGCGATGGCAATCATGTATTTTATTACTTATGCAGCATATAGTTATTATAACCTGATTCCACAAGTTTTCACATTTGTTCTAATGGTAATTTTTACTGTTTTTACTGTCATGGCAGCAATAAATTACAACAGGCAAGTCATAGCTCATATAGGCTTGGTAGGTGCGTATGCAGTTCCATTCCTTTTAAGCGAAGGTTCTGAAAATGTCACGATACTTTTCAGTTACACCGCAATAATAAATATTGGAATTCTTGTCATTTCTTTTAAGAAGTACTGGAAACCTCTGTATTATTCCTCTTTCCTGCTGACATGGCTCATTTATTTAATGTGGTTTGGATCAAAATACCAAACAGGTGAGCATTTTGGATTAGCATTAACCTTTCTTTCAATATTCTTCGTGACATTCTATCTGATGTTTCTTGCTTACAAATTGCTTCAAAAGGAAAAGTTTGATTTTTACGATATAGTATTATTGCTCGTAAATTCGTTTATATTTTATGGTGTTGGGTACAATATCTTGACTAAACACGATACCGGTGAACATTTATTAGGCTTATTTACTCTTTGTAATGCAATAGTGCATTTCATAGTTAGTGTATTTATTTATCGGCAAAAACTTGCCGACCGAAACTTATTTTATCTTGTTTCTGGTTTGGTACTAATTTTCATTACCATTTCAATTCCTGTCCAGTTAAATGGAAACTGGGTAACTCTCTTATGGGCAGGTGAAGCTGCTTTACTATTTTGGATAGGAAGAACGAAAAATGTTCATTTCTATGAATTCCTTTCTTATGTCTTAATGTTCTTGGCATTTTTCAGCCTTCTTCAAGATTGGGCACCCCTTTACAACATAATTGATCCTGAACGACCTGAAGCAAGAATAACACCCTTGTTCAATATAAAATTTCTAACCTCATTATTATTCATAGCCTCTTTTGGATTCATAAATATTCTGAATCGCAATCCCAAATATCCCTCTCCATTAATTTCTCAGAACGAATTACTGAAAGTTGTTTCCTTTTCAATTACGGCTATCCTTCTCATTACTCTTTATAATTCATTCAGAATGGAAATATCTACTTATTGGGATCAATTGTATAATAATTCCTTAATAGAGATAAAAAAAGATGGGCAGGTAGATCTCACAAGTTATAGGGATTATTTGTCAAATTTTAGAATCATATGGATAATAAATTATTCCCTTTTATTTTTCTCTGTTCTATCCTTTATAAATATTAAAAAACTCAGAAATCAAAATTTGGGCTATATAACCCTTATCTTAAGTTATATTGTGGTGGTGGTATTTCTCATTCAAGGGTTATATATACTTAGTGAACTCAGAGAAAGCTATCTGAATCAGACACAATCTGAATATTACCACAAGAGTATCTTTAATATTGGAATAAGATATATTTCGTTTGTTTTTGCAGGTCTGATGCTAACTTCTATATACATGTATATTAATCAAGATTTCGTAAAGCCTGTTTTTTATAATTTTAAAACCGCTTTTGATATCCTGCTTTACACCACCTTAATATGGATTATAAGCAGTGAATTGATTACATGGTTGGATATTATGCAATATTCACAATCTTATAAACTTGTATTAAGTATACTTTGGGGAGTGTACTCTTTGTTTTTAATTGCATTAGGAATCTGGAAAAAGAAAAAGCATCTCCGGATCGGTGCAATTGCACTATTTGCGGTAACCCTCATAAAACTCTTCTTCTATGATCTTTCGCATCTTGACACCATTTCAAAAACAATTGTTTTTGTTACATTGGGTATACTACTTTTGATAATCTCATTCCTTTATAACAAGTATAAGAATATTATATCTGATGACATTGAGAACTAAAATCATACTCCATGAGCCTATTTGAGGTAATACAACATCTTAAAGCCTGCTTCTTTTAACCGGCTTTTTAAGTATGGAGTGGGAGCAGAAAGGTAGGATTCCCTTATTTTTAAATATCAAGTCTGATCTGGACACGGATACTGAGATTCTGCGGGACATTCGGATTATCGAGATAGCTAAACCGCTTAATCAGATCGACCCTTAATATCCTTAGAATATTTGAAAGACCAATACCTCCTTCGATATATGGTTTATTATCAAGAGTATAAGTAAGGGGAATACCAGTGTTGTCAGTCGGGAATTTAAACAGGTCATTTTCATAATCAGGGTTATTACTTTTGTTGAGTCTCCCATATATAACCTTACACGTAACGAGTTCTCTGAGTTTGAGTTTTTTCAGTAGCGGAACTTTATTGAATATAAATCCATTAAAACTATGATCCACATTAAGTGAAACATATCGGTCACTTACGAATTCAAGGAAATTCATGAGATTATATGAATTCTTCTGATAAGAATATGTCTGATTTGCCCTGTGTATAAACAATAGTGGATAAGATACTTTTCCAAATATTTTACCTGCTTCAAAAGTGATATCTGTATAGCCGAAAATTGAAACATAATATCTTCTGCTTATGTTCAGTTGAAGCCTAAAATAATTAAAATCGTTATATATCGATTTTGAACCGCCTGCAATTTTTAACAAAATAACAGGATGCAGGCTGGGGATTGTCTCTCTATACAATTTCCCCTGGTAAAATGTTTCATTGGGGGCATAACGCAGATTCACGAAGGGCTCAGAGATATTTATGCTACTGATATTATTTGTTGTTGACCCATATTCATCAGTTGTGAAATAGAGATTACCCTCAGGCGATTGCCGGGTAAAGCTATATCCAAGCTGGTAAGAGAAATGATTTTCAAATTCATTAAGGTATTCGAATTTAAAAGTGTTGTTTAGGAATAGTTTATCATTCACTCCTCTTTTAAAGGATAAGAATATGTTATCTCCCTCTGCAAACTGAAGTTCCTGTCCGGGAATTTGGTAGTCATACTTATAACTCAGCCTAATTGATTTTACGGGGAACTGAAAAATTGTCCGTGGTGTTAACGAGTAAGTTATACCTGCATTGTACTTAAAAATTTTGTCGGTCAGGCCATATGCCCCATAACCGTCGAAAGTTATTTTTTTACTAAAATCAGTGGTTGTCCTCCCGCCGAATCTGAATCGGGATCCTTCCACGGAATTAAAACTGTAGAAATTGTTGATAGGTCCTATTTCTATTTTACCGAGATTAAGAAACTGGGTTGTAAGCATCATCATTATATCCATCCTTAGTTTAAATGCAGATAACTTATTTAAGCTGTCGATAGTCGTATAAATTCCTCTTTCTGATTTAGAAAGAGGAACATACCGGTTTGATTCCCAAAAAGCTGCACTATTTGCGGAAGGATCAAGTTTATCAATTTTCTCCGGACCTCTGAAGATCATTTCATTTATAGGTTCATTGATTATATAATCTTTGTATGAGATAGTACGTTGCCCATACAAACCCATTGAGTTTTTTACTATGCCAAAATCAATTGAAATTTCGTCTTTTGAAAGCAACCAGACTTTCTGCCCGAACTGATCAAAATCCTGTGTGATAGTGATATCCTGTACCCAATCAATATTAATATCCTTATTAATTCCCATATCGATTTTCCTGACAGCATAACTACTATCCATGGTAATGTAGAGATTCCCGTGGAAAAGAAAATCCGCTTTGTTCCGTGGTTCAAAAAACAATCTTATGCATTTAATATTATTAACGGACAATGTATCGATAATATAGTATCTGTAGAAAACGGGAGCGGTCTTAGCAATAGGACTTAAGAATTTGTTTGTCAGAAACATAATTTCATTATCGTAAATATTTATATTCTGATATAAATAGTTAAGATATGCAGTAACACCCTTACTGTCAAGATACTCATTAAGATTGACTGTTTTTTCGGCACGGAGTATTTCTTTTGTTGCTTCAGGATCTTTTTTGTAATAATGATCAGAAAGTGACTCCTTAATATACAAAGGAAGAATATTATTACCTATGCGTTTTGTAGTATCTAAGTTATCAAAGACAAACTTGAATTTTCCGAATAGGTTACCCTGTTCAACCCTTTCAGTTATGTTGCTTAACGCAAACTGTATCTTTTCGTACTGTTTATATTCCAGATAATTGAATACTTCTTTCCTGTTTACATCTTTTTTAGCAATTACATTTTCAATCAGCTCAACTGCAGGATTATTTTTGTTTTTGTAGTTACCTCGTGCAGGCTTAACAATCACCTCATCTAGATTAATTGATAATAGCGTTAAACTGATATTGATTGTCTGTTCTATTCCCTGTGATATACTAAGGGATTTGGTTTGATAACCTATAAATGAAAACACAATATAGTTTGCCGGTACATTTGTTTCAATTCTATATTTACCTTCAATATCTGTGACTGTTCCAACGATTGTGCCCTTCAGAATAACATAGACAAAAGGAAGAGGATCACCGGTTTGTGTATCAACAACAGAACCTTTTATAACTGTTTTATCAGATATCTGGGAAAAAGAATTCAAACAAACGAGGAGAGCTGATAGAATATATATTGAAAACAAGTAATTCTTCTTGATAAACTTCATTTATTGATATTCAGGCAATTAAAGATTTATTTAGTTCAAAGTTAATAAAAAGATGACAAATCAGGATTGAGAAAGATATAATTACATTTTCCAAAAATATATTACATTTTTTTAAAATTATACACAAATCTTCGGTTGACTTAACCTATTCTCACAGGATATATTTGAAAATTGAAAAACTAAGAAGAAAATATCAATTATATGGAGTTTATACTCAAGTTGAAACAACTGAACAGTATAAAGCAACTATCATTATTTTAACTACTTTTAAAATTGGAATTTATAAAGTAGTTAATTGTTTGTACTTTACAAATCTAATATAATATTTGAAAGGTAAAATCGTACTAACTACAAGCAGTACAAGTGAAACAGGAAAACAAACACCTTGGCATTGGTTAAATTGGGATTTCAAATTATTACCTCCGGACGAAATAAAGAAAGTGGTGAAAATACCATGCTCATTCTGAAGAAATAGTTTTAACTCAAACCTAATAGTATTATGAATAGAAAATCATTTTTAAAAAAATCCGTAATAGGCGGGATGGCGATGGGTTATTCGGGAATGGTAACGGGTAAATCATTTGCCAGTCCCAAAGATGCCTATTCATGTCCATCCGATTTAAAGATTACTGATATTCGTGGAGCTACCCTGGCAGCTATCTACGATTTCCCTATTATTAAAATTTATACCAATCAGGGCATTGTTGGCCTAGGCGAGGTAAGGGATGCAGGCTGGATCTCACAAGCATTGTTGATGAAGCCTTACCTGATTGGTAAAGATCCTCTTGACATTGAGACAATCCTGATGAGTATCCGCCATCTGACCGGACCTGGCAGATATGCAGGTGGATATTGCGCTATTGATATGGCTTTAATGGATATTGCAGGGAAAGCCCTGGGCGTGCCATGCTGGAAACTGTTAGGAGATAAGGTGCGCGATAAGGTCGAAATATATGCCGATTGCCCAACCGTTCTAAAAGAAGACAATCTGAAGTTAATGATGAAAAGAAGATTTGACCTGGGGCTTAGACATTATAAAATTGATCTGACACCTGAGTTATTAAAAAACATTGAAGGAGCGATTGTAAACAACCTTCCTTCCGGAAAAGGGCTTGAAATATGGGGAGAACATGTGCAGACAGCACGTGATATCATTGGATACGATGTCAGACTCGGAGCTGACCATTTTGGTAATATGACAGTTGAAAGCGGGATCGAACTTGGTAATTATATGGCAGACCCGAAATACAACCTGGCATATATTGAGGATGTAATTCATTTCACAAGATTTAACGCTGTAAACCTTAACAGGCAGATTACCGAAGGATCTAAAACCCCTACTCTTAATGGCGAGGATATATTCAGCCTTGAAAATTTTAAACCATGGATCGAACAAAATACAGTAGATATTATCCATCCCGATCTTCTTACTTCGGGGGGAATGATAGAAACCAAGAAAATTGCCGAATATGCATATCAATATGGAGTAAAAACGATGATGCACTGTGCTTCTTCCCCAATAGGTGTTATGGCCAATGTTCATACCGCTGCCACGATTAAAGAATTCATCTCCCTTGAAAGTCATACAATTGAAATGCCATGGGTTAATGATTTGGTTAAAGGGATTCCTAAGCCAATTATTCAGAATGGTGTCATCCCCGTTCCAGATACTCCAGGTTTGGGAATTGAATTTGTCGATGAAGTAGCGGAGAAATATCTAAGGGAACCTAAATACCTGGCATATAATTCCGGGTTGTTTAATCCCACTCCTGAGTTTGATAAGCGCATGACTATGTTTGAAGCCAAAGAAAAAGGATTCATCGGCGATTATCATCAGAGTGGTGGTGCCTGGTGGCATATCAATGACGATGGAGTATATGCTAACCAGGGTGGATCAAATTAAGCTCTTGCTTTTTATGCTGAATTTATTCAATCCTGATTACTTTCCACCACTGACTGGAAACCTCGCCTTTAAGATGCCATTAAGATAAATAATTAGATTATGAAACAAAAAACGATGGGGCAACCTCATAACTTCTCATACCGTGTAATTAGTAGGATTGTTCGCCTTAGTATCATCTCGCTGCTATTCCTGATAGTCGCAACAGGTGCTAAGGCCCAATACCTGAGACGAACATTATCTACTCTTCCCGAAATCAGGATTGATCTTGCCACACAAACAGCACATTACAAGCCTATGTTTGGGGCAGGTGATGACAATTCAAATATTATCAAAGCAATAAACCGTTACGGTTATCTGACTATCGATCCCGGGGGTATTAGTAATTTTGTTAAGTATGCTGAGGAAGAACAGGTTTTATTTGTTCTCGCAGGAACTGGTATTCTTCATTATGATAAAGAAAAGGTTCCTGTAAGTAAGAACGATTTCATGTATATACCTGTGGGGATAAAGTTCGGGTTTTCAAATCCACGTGAAAAATCTTTGTCGGTTATAGTAATGGGATTTAAGATCATGCCAGGTACCGTTATCATACCAACAGTCAAATTAATGATAGCAAATGCCGATGAAGTTCCATTCCAGGTCCTTGCCTCACATGGACCGACAACACAGTTTCAACTGCTTATGGGAACCACTGAAAGCACCAGAGACAGACTTGCATCAGCGTATCAGGTTAATAGCTTATTTATTATGGACTTTGCTGCAAGCGGTACAAATAATCCTCACAGGCATGACAATGAGGAAGAAATCTATCTTATACTTAGAGGCCAGGGAGATATAGTAGCAGGTGAAACAGCTGATGGCAAGGAATTACGCCATCCTTCAAAGGAAGGGGATGCTTATTTCTTTTCCCCAAATACGTTTATTGGATTTTATAGTGGAAATAAAGAGGGAGAAGAGCATGCGAGAATTCTGGCAGTCAGGTCAAAATATTTAAAGGAGACTTCTGACGGAAAATAAAATTAAATTCTGTTTTGGGATGTTACTGCATAAGCCGGACACCCCGACAACATTTGGCAGGTTAGCTTGTTTTACGCACTTTTAATAAATAGGTTCTGAAACCCTCAGTTAATGGGGTTTGATTTTTGAATTTGGGTGTTGCAAAGGTATTTTTCAGAACACTTACTCAACCATTTCCAGTAGATTTCTAAAAATCTCTGCTTCATTGACACCATGAACTCACCCCCCATGCCCCCGCTATAGCGGGGCAGGCTCTCTCTGCTGCACCTCATGAACTCACCCCCCAGCCCCCTCTCTGCTACGCAAAGAGGGGGCGTAATGCAATGTAATTCAGGACATTCCCCCTCTTTACAGGGCGGAGCGTATAGAACTAGCCCGGGGGGCTAGTTTAGCGACGAGCCAGACTGCAGGGGTGGCCGAGGGGGAACAAAAGGGGGTGAGTTCATGGGAAATAGAGAGATGTAAAAAAACGATAGTCTAGCACTCAATGCTATACTTCCTGATTTCCCCCTCTTTGCGAAGCAGAGAGGGGGATTAAGGGGGTGAGTTCATGGGAAATAGAGAGATGTAAAAAAACGATAGTTTAGCACTCAATGCTATACTTCCTGATTTCCCCCTCTTTGCGAAGCAGAGAGGGGGATTAAGGGGGTGAGTTCATGAGAAATAGAGAGATGTAAAAGAAACGATTTCAGCAGAAAAAAATGATAGATTAAAAACAAGTATGACTAACTTTTTTTAGTAATAAATATTTTAGGGTGTTGCAACGCTGAAAACAGGAAAGAGGGAGAAGAGCATGCGAGAATTCTGGCAGTCAGGTCAAAATATTTAAAGGAGACTTCTGACGGAAAATAAAATTAAATTCTGTTTTGGGATGTTACTGCATAAGCCGGACACCCCGACAACATTTGGCAGGTTAGATTTCAATTAACATACACAACTTATTAACAAGCACTTAACCCCAGACAAGAATGGTCATTTTACTCCAACCAAAGGAGGAATGGTCACTGGTATTTCCAGACTACTGGTTTTTTGATTTTGTAAGATTATTAACCTGGAAAGAAGGGTAGCCACGTGCTCCGGAATTATTATAATAGCCGGCGAACTTAAGCTTGTAGTATTCACCTCTCTGATCTTTAATTATATAAAAGATGCCAGGATTAATATTATATGAATCGTTTTTATAGTCCTTCCAGGAATATCCTATTGCGTCCTGAGAAGAAGAGAAGGTGTAACTATCAATATCATTGGCTGTGATATCGTAATACGAATTCAGAGTATCACGAACTGCTGTTGTGCCTGCCATGTTGAGATAAACTCCTCTTACGAGATATGGTGTTGCAACATTGTTATCATCAAAAAGGATTGTGGAGTACTGAGTAAAACACAAATCCCATTCACTATCTATTGGCTGAACCGGAACAATGCTGCCTCCATTGCTGAAAGAAAAAAGAGTAAAACTTCTGTCATGATCTGTACTGATCTGAAAATTGTGTTCATCTGACCCGTCAAGATTGCTGAAATGGATGGAATATGTGTTGTTTTCAAACCGGTCAAATGTGATTTTCCTGAAACCGTAAGGGATTCCGTTATTGTCAGATCCAAGATCAATTATATAAACTTTTTTTGGATATACCGGATTGCCAGGATCTGTCAGGTCAGCCCAGGTGTCGATTGCTGTTTTATTGAGGTCCCCACCGGAATGATCATAAACCATTGTATCGCAGATATTGCTTGTAATGCCATAGAAATCTGTGGATCCTGTATTTCCTGCGTACATGAATCTCGAGGTATTAAGGATTATATGATGCCCCGCGCCGTTTGATTCAAATCCAAGGTCCCAGTCGGTAAAAGGATTATAAGAAGTCACAGCCATGCTCTGCAGGCTGAACCATATCTGGTTATCATACATTGAATACGGGATTTCAATAATATCAATATCAAGAGGATCAACGGGATCATCCTCCGGGAAACAACCTGTAAGCAGCGAAAGGGAAATTATAAATATAAAATATTTCATCCGGAAATAATTTGTTTTTTAAGGTCGGATAGCTTGTCCCGCTCTGGCGGGAGAACTCGCATGTCATTATTTTCATGCAAATTGGTGTTTTCTGAAAAACATGCTCGGTTCATATCACTTCAATAAAGTATATGATATTTTTAAAAAGAACAGCCTGCCATAACTTACCGGACTATTTCCTCCATCTGATGTGTGGATCCCATTGGATACATTTCCTGTAATGTCAATATTGGTATTATTCAGAACATTCTTAACCCCTGTAGAAAGTGCAAGTTTATTGGAAAAGAACTTTCTGAGTAACGTGAAATCGAGATTATGATAGCCATCCATCTTTCCGGTATTTACATCATTATTTTCATCAATGGTGAAAAGCCACGATCTGCCCGTGTATTTATAAAATGTCGATATCTTCAATTTAATGGCAGGTATATACCATCCGATATTGGCGTTTACATCACCTGAGAACTTGTAATCACTGAGACTATTACTCTTTTCATCAAAAGAGAAATAGGTTCCGGTGTGTCCCAGTCCAACCGCAACTTCAAGATAAGGATAAAAATCATAAGTAAACGATGCATGGTATCCCAGGGTATTGTAGTTAAGAACATTGATGTACTGGTAGGCTCCTTTGCTGCCTATATCATTCCGGATGGCCAACTGTATGATATTATGCATATTATTATAAAACACACCAAAGTCGATACCGGAATAATGTATTTTTTTTTCTTTTTCGGTATTGAACGACATAGCCACATCGAAGTTGTGCCCATATTCGGCTTCAAGGTTCTCATTGGGCTGGATGTTGTGGTTAACATCAACAAAATATATATAAAGTTCTTTTAGAGTGGGTGCTCTGTATCCCCTGGCATATGAGGCTCTTATGTTAAATCTCTTGGATGGTTCCCACCGGATGTTAACTGAAGGAACCGGTGGAACGCTAAAACTTGTATTATATGCCATCCTTAATCCGGGCTGAAAACTAATAACTTTAGAAGGGCTATATCTGATACTTGCAAAAAGAGCATAATCACCAATTTCCTGTTTATTGTCAATAATTCGTTTCCCTTTACCTTTTTCATGGTTTAGATCGAGGCCAATAGCGTAATTTAATTTTTCTGCAGGATTTTCTTTCCCGAGCACAAAGCGGTAAAGTAATGCATTGAAGTCAGTTGTATCATGATCAGAAGCATTTGGTGACTTTACCTGTTCCAGAGTTGAAAGGTCTTTTACATATGTGATCTTACTTCTCTGATAATTGGAGAAAGAGGCAAGCATTTTTATAGATAAACCATTGCTGAGGTTTCTTTCATAGTCGAGCCGGTTGGTAAGTCTCTTTGAATAGAACCAGCTGTCGAATGCAGTATAAAACCTGGGTTCAAGAAGATCTCCTTTATCCCATAATCTTTCATGCATATAAGAAACCTGGTATTTTATCTTTGCCTTGTCATGAGTGTACATATAATAAATATCTACGTTGTATTGTTCTTTTGGTTTCCATGGTTGTGAACGGAGGGTGTCAGTTGAAAAGCCATCAAAAAAATTCCTGCTTCCTGATAACGAGAAGCTATGCTTTTTCCTTCTGAAATTCACATTACCATCAAAATTATAGGTCCCGGCAGTCTCATAATAGGAATTCGCTGTAAGACCGAAATTTGAGCTCTTATTCTCTTTTGTGATAATATTTATAGCTCCTGCCAGGGCATCACTTCCATAAATAACCGACATCGGACCTTCAACCATTTCAATATGATCAATATTATACAGGTTAAGCTGACTGAGATCTATGTTGCCACCCATACGGCCGATAACCGGAACACCATCTACAAGGATCTTAACATTATTTCCAGTAAGTCCCTTTATTTTAAGACTGCTTCCAAGTGCCGGATCCTGACTGATGCTAATATTTACCTGATTTGACAGAATATCTTTAAGATTATTGGCTCCTTGTTCTTCAATTTTCTTCTGACCTATAACCTTGATGTTGTATATTGATTTGTCAGCACGCTGAGGTCTGAAACTTCCTGTCACAACTACTTCATCGAGCGAAAAAATCGTTGGCAACAGGGAAAACTCATAAGATCTTCCCGCGGAAATAGTATCGGTAAGGGCACTATAACCAATACAGAATATTTTTACCAATGCAATATTTTTGCATGGATTTATTACCAATCCTTTTTCGTCAGACACCTTGAAATATTCTGTTTTTGTGCTGAGATCAGTGAAAAGAACCGTTGCAAAAGAAACAGGTTCATTGCTTTTTGAATCAATAAGTTTTATCTGAGATGTCTGGGAAAATAATGCTGACGTCAATATGCAACCTATAGAAAATATGATGACACATTTTTTACAGAGGAATCTTTTAAAAATTCTCAGTGTTGTTGTCATATAGAAAATAATTATTTAATATTCCATCTCCTGCAACAGAAATAATGGCAAGCCAAATTATGGCCTGCCCTTATGACATTGTTTGATAACTACTTTATAGTTGATATGTCGAAGGAGAGATTCCCGGTCGAAGAACCCTCAAAAGTTTTGAATTTTATCCTGTGAACCTCATTGTTTGGATCTTTCACAAAGAAAACCCGGGTATCATCAATTGTGTACAGGAATGTAGTCATATTTATAGTCTTCCAGTCTGCACCTATTGTAGATATGTCTGTCAGATAGCCCGTTGCAGGAAATACTTCTGACAGAGGGTCAGTATCTGTACTTTCAAGCGCAGTAACACCAATATTCTGAAGAACACCGGTAACAGGGTATTGCAAATTGTTATCGATCCATTTAGTGAAAACAATATCCCACACATTAGTTTCGGGTTCCCTGTCGACTTCTTCATTTGTATCAAGTGAATAATATACAAAATTTTTGTTTTTTCCTGCAAGTATAAGATTTACAATATGTTCATTTGAACCATTTAGGTCAGAATACCGGAAAGCGTACTTCTGATCGACAGAAAGTTTTTTCTCAATCCAGATCTTTTTAAACGAGGCATTTCTTGTCTTTATAATATACAAAGAAATACCGGTCAGGTTATGGGTTATTATGTCATACTCTGCCCAACCGTAATTCGGATGGCCGGTTGCATTCATATTAAAAGCACCTTCTGTCCAGGTTGTATCAGAATTGTAAAGAGTTTTCCAGCTATAGTAACCGCTTGTATCGACTGTTGTTGCCCATGACCAGCCGGCAGATACCGGATAGGCTTTAAGTGTGACACCGGAAGTTCCGTTCGTCAGTATCGCTGCTTCGCGTGGAGAGACACTGAAGGCGATATCCCAGTTAGATCTGGGAACAGGGGTAATGAGCCCGTCGCTTAACCTGTAATAGATATCATTTAAATAGCCAGGGCCTAACGATATATTTTCACTCTTTGTAACCAAGGTTAAGGTATCTGAATTTTTATCACATGAATTCATGCCAATCATAACCAACACCACAAAAATCAAATAACTAATCTGTTTCATAATAAATATATTTTAAAAGGTTTCTTCGTTAATCCAGAGAATATGGTCAAAAACCACCTCATTAATAGAAGGCCAAAAGTACTGTTTATATATTGAAAAACGGCACTTATAATTATGTTATTTATCATTTTAGGAAAATAGCATAATCAGATTTATTCATCAAAATGAATTCTGAGATGAATTTTAAAGTTTTTAGAATTGTTGATGGATGGTAAATTCATTTGGTAAAGGCAGAGAAGCAGTAAATTCAATTTATAAGGTATATTGATTAAATTTGCAGTTCAGATCATAGGAAATTTATTTTATGAGAAAGATTGTTTTGACTTTTATACTTGCTTTTAGCATTGTAATATTGACAATAGCACAGGAATATAATACAGGTGTTGGATTAAGAGCCGGAGTGTCAAGTGGTTTGACAATTAAGCATTTTATAAACGGAAAATCTGCATTGGAAGGTCTTCTGGCAACGAGAGGGAAAGGTTTGGATATTACAGGGTTGTATGAGATGCATAACCAGGCATTTGAGGTTGAACACCTGAACTGGTATTATGGATTTGGAGCACATATTGGTTTCTATGACGGAGTTAAATGGGGAGACGTGGGTACGACATATGCTGTAATCGGGATTGATGGGATCTTAGGAATTGAATATAGTTTTAGCGAGGCTCCTATAAACATCGGTATTGACTTGAAACCAACTATGAACCTGATAGGATATTATGATTTCTGGGCAGATGCTGCCGTTTCAATAAGGTATATTTTCTAAGGCAGCATTCCTTTTTTAAAACCGCAAAGGGTTCATAGTATTGACAAAGCAGCCAAAGTTATTATCTATTCTTTGCGGCCCTTGCTTAACCTTAGTAAACTTTGAGGTTATTTTTTTTGTGATCCTCCCTCATTTCTTTGTTTTTATGTGAGCAGATTAAGTCGGATATATGTCAGGAATTCCATGGTATTTATTATTTTTGGATTGAATTGTTGACCTTAATCAAATATTAATAAGATGAGAAAAAGTCTGATGGTTATTTTAATAGTCTGCTTCCTGCCGGTTTTCGCATTTTCGCAGAATAAATTTAACGGGCTGGATATGAACATGGGCAACCTGTACAGGTTATCCGATGCAAAAACCCATTCAATAAGTCCCGAAAACTTTTCCGGTGAAAAGGGGAAAGCCGGTATGGCAGATCCGGCCGACAAAGACAAAACCAACACTGCGAATGCTTCTAATGCTGCCCGCGACCTTGGTCAGGGATGGAAAGTTAACCCTTATGTCAGAATAAAGCCCGGTGAGATATTCACGATGGCTGAGATTGAAGGGCCCGGCGCTATACAGCACATCTGGATGACACCTACAGGAAAATGGAGGTTCTCAATTCTAAGAGTATATTGGGACAATGAAACGGAGCCATCAATAGAATGCCCTGTAGGCGATTTCTTTGGATTGGGGTGGAATGAGTACTCTCCACTCGTCTCTTCAGCTATATGTGTAAATCCCGGAAGTGCATTCAATTCTTATTGGGTAATGCCGTTCCGGAATAAGTGCAGGGTCACTATGGAAAATGTTAATGATGCAGAGGCAATGACTCTCTATTACCAGATCGATTATACATTAACCGAAGTACCGGCAGATGCCGGTTATTTTCATGCACAATTCCACCGGTCAAATCCAAATGAGTCTTCCATATACACTATAGCAGATGGTATTAAAGGAAAAGGACAATTTGTTGGTGTGTATATGGCCTGGGGAGTGAATAATAATGGTTGGTGGGGCGAAGGTGAAATTAAATTTTATATTGATGGCGACTCCAAATTCCCTACAATCTGCGGAACAGGTACCGAAGATTATTTCTGCGGCTCATATAATTTTGACAGAGAGGGAAAATACACTGAATTCTGTACACCATATAGCGGTCTGCACCAGGTGATAAGACCTGATGGAGCATATCGGTCCCAGCAGCGATTCGGATTATACCGCTGGCATATAATGGATCCTGTACGTTTTGAGACAGATCTGAAAATTACAATACAGGATCTTGGCTGGAAGCAGGGTGGACGATACCTGAAGCAGCAATCTGATATTGCTTCAACCTGTTTCTGGTATCAGGCAGAACCTCATGTTAAATTTTCAAAACTTCCTGAGTGGCAGAAACTGGAAGTGAATTAGTGATGCCACCGGAGTATTTTCCAACCTCTTTTGTGTGCTGTTTTTTTAAGCTTTTTATCCGGATTGACACATACCGGGTTTACTACAGAGCTGAGCACCGGATGATCTGAAATGGAATCGCCATAATAGCAGGCATCTGATGTTATAATGTTATATTTTTCATAATTTTATGAGTAGACCAATTTATTATTTAAATTGCACCTCCTTTATAATAAACTACCTAATATGCAAAACAAAGAAGAATTAAGTCGCCGCAGATTTCTATCCACAACGGCACTGGCCGCTATTGGGACAATAGGTGCCACACAACTGTTAACTTCCTGTGCAGGAAATAGTGCGAAAAGCGGAAAGTTAAAACTTCCGGTATTACTAGACCAGGCACCCGATGGCAAAGTGTTGAAAGCCGGCCTGATAGGTTGCGGAGGAAGGGGAACCGGGGCTGCAATCAACTTCCTTGATGCAGGCCCGAATCTTCAGATTGTTGCATTGGGCGATGTTTTTCAGGACCGTCTTGACAAATGCCGTTCGGAACTGAAAATTCAGAAAAATGTTGATATTCCTGATGGAAAATGTTTTTTAGGGTTTGATAATTATGAAAAGGTGATTGACGCAGGAGTTGATATCGTATTGCTTTGCACTCCTCCGCATTTTCGTCCACAGCACGTTGAGGCAGCTGTTAAAGCCGGGAGACATATTTTCATGGAAAAGCCTTGTGCTGTCGACCCTGTTGGAGCTCGTTCAGTTTTGGTCTCATCTGAAAGAGCAAAACAAAATGGTCTATGCATTGTAAGCGGAACAATCCGCCGGGTTCAAAAAGATTTTATGGAAACCCGGAGAAGAGTTTTGAACGGAGAAATTGGTGAAATTGTAAGTGCTCACATAATTCGTAACGGAGGCTCTCTATGGGTAATAAAGAGACAAAAGGGATGGACAGATATGGATTACATGCTGCGTAACTGGGCCAATTTCTGTTGGTTGTCAGGAGATCATATAGTTGAACAGTTTATTCACGAGATTGATGTAATGAACTGGTATATAGGTAAAAACCCTGTAAAGGCAATCGGATGGGGCGGCCGCCAGCGCAGGATTACCGGCGATCAGTATGACTTTTTCAGCGTTGAATATCTTTATGATAATGGGATGCAGACACATTGTGCAGCCCGGCAGATAACAGGCTGCAGCAACATGACAGAGCAGTTAATAACAGGGACCAATGGTTTTGCAAATGCCAAAGGGACACTATATAATCTGAAAGGTGAAGAGATATGGACTTATCCTTATCCGGAGGAAGGCTCTGCTGATCTTACATGGAAAGTGAAAGATCCTTATGTGCAGGAGCATATTAATCTTGTAACTGGAATACGCACCGGAAATATAGTAAATGATGCAGAAGCACAGGTAAACTCAACTCTCATAACCATTATGGGTCGTATATCAGCCTATACCGGGAAAGATGTTACATGGGACGAGGTAATGAATTCTGATTTGTATCTTGGACCAAAAACTTATGCCTTTGGTCCGGTGACAGGAATACCTGAAATAATTCCTGTAATCGGCGCCGAACCGTTGCAATAACAGACAATTTAAAGCGGAGAAAAAAATTAAAATATCATAAAATGAACAGAAGACAGTTTTCAAAGGTAACAATTATGGCATCGGCTATGGTATCAGCTAGTTCTTTGTCTGGTTTTTCAAATCTTATTGCCTCTGGAACAAGGAGTTTGAAAAAAGGTATTATGTGGGGGAGTATTGGGATCGGTCAGACCATACTGGAAAAATTTCAGGCTGCCAAAGAGGCCGGTTTTGATGGCGTTGAGGTTATGAGCCACCTTGACAGGAATGAGGTTTTAAGAGCACGTGATGCTACAGGCCTGCCCATACCAAGTGTATGCGGAGCTTTGCACTGGAAATTCCCTTTGTCGGATCCAGACCCGAAGATTCGAGAGGAAGGAGTAGCAGCTCTTAAAGTGGCACTGGAAGATGCCTCTGCCTATGGCGCCGACACTGTGTTGCTTGTTCCTGGTCGGGTGAGTGATAACGTAAGTTATGATGATTGCTGGAACCGCACTGTTGAGGAAATACAGAAAGTTATTCCCCTTGCAATAAATCTTAAGGTAAAAATAGCTCTCGAAAATGTGTGGAACAATTTTCTGATAAGCCCTATTGAGGCTGCTTCATTTGTCGACAAGTTTAAAACCCCTTATGTTGGATTTTATTTTGACTGTGGCAATATTCTTGTTTATGGATGGCCTGAACAGTGGATAAAAATACTTGGCAGGCGTATTGCCAAAGTTCATATAAAAGAGTTCAGCCGTAAGATAGCTGATAAGCAAGGCAAAGGTGCCGGGTTTGGTGTTAAATTGTTGGAAGGTGATGTCAACTGGCCGGCAGTGATGAAGGCATTGGATGACATAGGATATAATGGATGGACAACTATCGAGCAGCCGGGAGGTGATACTACCGCGGGACTGAAAGACCTATGCGACAGGCTAATAAGTATTCATAATAGTTAAATACTTCATTTGTAACTATTTTCCAGAATTACTTACAAACGCAATCTGTCTGCTGTCGGGTGACCAGGAGGGTACATTAATTGTTCCCTGTCCGCCATAGAGATAAGCTATTACTTTTGGCTCTCCGCCTGAAGAGGGCATTAGTCTTAACATTACATGTTTATAAGAAGGGTGATCGTTTGGATTTACGTCAGAGTTAAAAGATATGAGAACGATCCACTTTCCATCGGGAGATATATGAGGGAACCAGTTATTATATTTGTCGAAAGTAAGTTGTTCCCTGCCCGAACCATCAGGTTTCATACGCCATATCTGCATTGTACCTGTGTGACTTCCATTGTAATAGATGTATTTTCCGTCAGGCGAATACTCGCAACCATCGACATGCTCACCGGTTTTATTGTTTGTTAAAGGGATCTCTTTACCTCCCTTAATTGAATTCTTATAAATATTATAAATCGGTATTCCATTTCGCTGAGCAACATATACAACCTCTTTATTATTTGGTGCCCATCCATGCCAGTAGGAAGGAGTGTTCTCAGTTATCATTTTAGGAACACCTCCTGTGAGAGGAAGTACATAAACTGTCGAGCCACCTCCGGGTAATCCTTCGCGATGATGACTTATTGCAAGCAGCTTGCCATCAAATGAGATTCCATGATCATTATTGTTCCTGTTGGCGAAACCTGTATTGAGTTTCTCCGGTTCTCCGCCTTCTACAGGTATTTTGTATAATGAACCATCCATATTGAAAAGAAGTTTTTTCCCGTCAGGCATCCAGTTTGGCGCCTCAAACCTGCCGGGTTTTTCGAAAATGACGTTCCTCTTCCCATCAAATACATTTATAGTTTCAAGTCTGCAGCCTAAATATCCGGAATTGTCGGGATCGTAAGCATCATCAACGGGTTTGTCAATCCTGACATTCCACACCCTTGCCTCCTCAATTACATCGGGATTGTGAGAACAGATAAAAAGACCTGCCATAACTTCTTCAGGTAGATTTTCCATAATATGAGAACCTATTAAATGAAATGGTTCTCCGGTATGGGCTGCCCGCATAGTTATGGTCTTGCCGGATCTTTCAATCTGGATAATATTATACCAAGATGTATCAGCAAACAGCTCATCCTGAGGGTCTCTCATTGCTGCTCCTGCTAGACCTCTCCACTGGAGAACAGTAAGCCCGTCGCCATGGAGTGTGGCTGTGATATGTGATGATTTCTCATCTGCTGACTCTCTGACCATCCAACCTGTTTTTCTGTGAAGTTCCGTTCCTTTACCAACAAATTCGAAATTTGCAGTCAGTATGAAGTCACCTTTTATTTTATTGTACAGGTAGTTAAATTCATCTCTCTCGAACCAGATATTATAGCCTCCTCCTTTCAGAGTGTAGCTTTGATCGGGTTGATTATAAAAGGCTGAACCTGCTTTTTTTGGATTTCCTATATCGGAATTAGCCTGGAAGATACCTATTGGAATGGTTTGGGCGATAGCGATATTAAGCGAAGCCCATATTGAAAAAAAATTAATTAAGTATTTCATCCGCACAAAATTATTTTTAATAGGTTAGATGGAGCTCACATGTTGTTTTTGTTCATGCAAGTTTAACTTCGCTGAGCTCGCAAGCTCGGTTGTGTTTTTAGCTAAACATGCTCGGTTCATATTGAAATTTTTATGATATTTTGCCTTGATAGTCCAAAGAATAATTATGTAAAGTTAATGATTTTTTAAAACAAGAATCTGGAAAAATCTTTCTCGAGTCAGTTACAGAATATAAATAATTATATAATTTTAGCTGCAAATAAAATTAATTGATTTAATTTGATAGTAGAAAAGGCAGACCTTGTCATTTCTACTATAGTCTTTTAAAATGAGTCCGAATTTAAACAGGTAAAATTATGAATGATATTCTGGAAAAAATTGCACAATGTGTTGAATTTGGGAAGATTAATAAAGCTTCTCCCTACCCGCCTAATATGAAAGATCAGGACGGTGCTGATGAATTAGCTAAAAGAGCACTTGAAGAAGGAATCAGACCTGATGAAATTCTTGAAAACGCTCTGGTCCCCGCGATGGCAAACGTCGGTAATAAGTTCAGCAGAAGAGAGATATATGTGCCGCAGATGCTTATGGCGGCAAAAGCAATGAACAGTGCTATGGCACATCTGAAACCATTTTTTCTGTCGGGCGAAACAAAAAGAAAGGGGAAATTTATTGTAGGAACAGTGTCAGGTGATCTTCATGATATTGGGAAGAACCTTGTTGCAATGATGATAGAAGGAGGCGGATGGGAAGTGATCGACCTGGGTGTAGATGTTGGGACAGAAAAATTTCTGAAGGCGATGGATGAAAACCCTGATGCAGTTGTTGGCTTATCAGCATTGCTTACCACTACTATGGAAAACATGAAAAAAACTGTGACAGCAATAAAAGAAAAGCATTCAGGTGCGAAGATCCTGATTGGCGGAGCTCCTGTTACCAAGGAATATTGTGAGAAAATTGGAGCCGATTTTTATTCTCCCGATCCTCAGGGAGCTGTCAATTATCTTAAGCAACTTGTATCTTAGCTGAATTACTATTATATAATGAAGACAATACTCCGGGGAAAAAGCCGGGAGGTAGTTATTGATACCAATGGTCCGGTTATTATTATCGGGGAGTGCATAAATCCCACAAGGAGGAAAAAACTTGTATCCACATTACAGGTTGGGAACTTTGAGTATGTCCTGGAACTGGCTGAAAGTCAAATTAAAGCAATGGCTGATGTGCTTGATGTGAATGTTGGGTTTCCTGGTGTTGATGATGTTAAATTACTTCCTGAGACCGTTCTGGCTATAAGAGAAAAGTTTGATATCCCGCTTTGTCTCGATTCTCCAAATCCAAAAGCTATTGAAGCTGCTTTAAAAGTAGCAGGAGGCAAATGCCTGATCAATTCCGTCAATGGAGAAGAGAAATCAATGAGAGCACTTATCCCTATTGCGAAAGAGTACGGAGCAGCAATTATTGGCCTGACAATGGATGATGATGGTATTACTCATGATCCTGAAAAAAGACTGGCTATCGCTGAAAAGATATTGGAAAGAGCCGTTAAAGCTGGTATTAAGGAAGAGGATGTTATTATCGACCCGCTGGCAATGGCTGTAAGTGCCGATCCCCGGGCCTGTATTGTAACTCTTGAAACTATCAGTCTTGTCCATCAGAAACTTGGACTTAATATTACGCAGGGTTCCAGTAATATTTCATTCGGATTGCCAAACAGGGAAGTTCTGAATTCTGCATACATGACGCTATCCATTATAAACGGACTGACATGCCCGATTGCCAATCCGGAGAAAATAGCAGCTGCAGTACGGGCATCTGACCTGATTCTTGGAAGAGATGATTATGCCATAAGATTTGTGGAAAATTTCCATGCAAGTGATAATTAGTTACTTTACTGCTTATTTTTCTTTATAAAAAGTATGTCTGGTATTAAACCCGCACGCAGATGGCAACCAGCCTTTTACCCATTTAAGAGGGAAAAATTCGGCAGACGGGTTTTGGCAAAAACAGAACTTTGTATTAAGGGTCCTTTATTCGGTTGTCGTATGTGTGGGAATTGCCTGCTTCAGGAGACAGCTTTTATTTGTCCCATGGAATGTCCCAAGGGAATAAGAAATGGTCCATGCGGCGGAGTAACCCCTGAAAAAAAATGCTATATCGACGAAACCCGTAATTGTGTCTGGTACTCTATTTATAAAAGAGCACTTAAAACGGGGAGGGAAGAGACCCTTCTTGAGGTATTGCCTCCCCTGGATTGGGATGAGGTAGGAACTGAAACATGGGGCGCTGTGGTCCGGCAGATCAGAAAGATCGGTACCGGGAAATTTGTCAGGACGATATTTTCAAAAGATAAGTTAAAAAAGGCTGAAGTCTGGGATAGTGTTTTTAAAACTATCCGTCAACCGGATTGGTGGCAGGGTGATTCCGATTATCATCCGGCTGCTAATAAAGAGCCTGTCTCGGACCTGGAGAGACGATTGCGTAAGGGGGAATTTGTTGTAGCCACCGAAGTGACACCACCCCTTGGTGCCAATACCGGCAAACTTATTAAAGATATCGATTCAGTTAAGCCTTATGTGAGTGCAATTAACTTTACAGATTCCTCCTCCGCCCGGCCAAGAATGTCAAGTATTGCCTGTTGCAATGCTGCCCTCGGCCTTAAGGCTGAACCGATTTTACAGATTGCTTCTCGTGATACAACACGGTGCGGGTTACAATCTGACATCATCGGTGTAAATGACATGGGCATTTATAATGTACTCTGTATTTCGGGCGACAGCCCCAGAGTAGGTCCTTCGCCTACAAGCAGTATGAATTTTGTTGATCTTGATTCTGTACAGATGCTCTGGATATTAAGAAGAATGAGAGATGATGGTATCTATCTTGATGGCAGGAAGATGAAGAATCATCCGAAGCTATTTCTAGGAGCGGCCACTTCTCCTTTTGCGTCAGATCCTGTATTACAGGCAATTAAGGACCATAAGAAAGTAAATGCAGGTGCACAGTTTTTCCAGACTAATCTTGTTTTTGAACCTGAAAGGCTTGACCTGTGGCTTGAACAACTTGATAAAAGAGATATTTTAAATAAGGTATTTATACTTATCGGTATAGCTCCTCTGAAAAGTTATAAGATTGCACAATATCTTCATACAAAAGTTCCGGGTGTCAGCTTGCCTGGAAATATTCTGAAACGCATGGATAAGGCCGGAGAATCTGCTCCGGAGGAAGGAGTTCAGATAGCCCTGGAATTGATTGACATTATAAAGCGGAAGCAGGGTGTTAATGGAATTCATATTATGACATTAAACTGGGAATCGATAGTTCAGAGGATTGTTACTGAAGCAGGGCTTCTTTGAGACTGTACAAAGAACCAGTATCTAATTTTTTTGCATGAAAAATACCCGATTTCAATTTTACTTTAGAGACCTGAAACTTAATGTTTCACAGATTGAGAATGTTATAGGATATAATGAAGGGGAAGACCGTGAAATAGTCACAGAACTTATTGAAGAAATATTTAAAGAATCATGGGAGTTTTGCAATATTAAAGCTGAATTTAAGCTATACTCAGGCGTAGAATTTAATAATGATGACAAATCGATAGACATCAATAATATCAATTTCCAGGTAAAGAAGATCGTCTATGGACAGATAAAAAAATCAGATTTAATTGCAATCTTCCTTTGTACTGCAGGTGAGGAGATTGGAATCAGGAGCAGAAAAGCTATGCTGGAGAGAGATCTGTTAAAAGGTTATATATATGATGTTGTTGGGAGTCTAATTGTTGAGGCAGCGGCGGATCTGATGCAGAATGAACTGGAAAAATCAATGGTCTCTTCCGGAAAGAAAATAACAAATCGTTACAGTCCCGGATATTGTGGATGGGATGTAGCGGAACAGCATAAATTATTTCAACTTGTAGCTGATAATTATTGTGGAATAAGATTAACGCAATCTGCTCTTATGGATCCTGTGAAATCAATGAGTGGTATTATCGGTATAGGTGAGAATGTTAAGTATAATCCCTATACATGCAGTTTATGCGATTTGAAGGATTGTAATTACAGGAAATACAGGGAAAAAGTATAAGCCTTCTGGTAATTGAGCATTCCGTAATGTCACAATAAATAGTTGTTCATTACATTCTGAATAAGAAATTTAAATCTTAATATAGTCTGTCCCGTAAGGAGCTCGCTGGGTGCGTGAAAGCAGTGAGTTAGCTTCACTATCATTCACAAATAACTCCTTATCTGGATTCCAGGTAAGCTTCCTGCCCAACTTCATTGCTATCTGTGTGAGCAGGCAAACGGTGCATGCACGATGACCAATCTCAACGGGTGAAATAGGTTCCTTACGCGATCTGATACAATCGAGCCAGTTTCCATGCTGTTCATCACTGACATACAGGTGAGTTTCATTTTCTTTAATCACGCTGGTAAGTATCTTTGGATCACTTGCATCGAGTGCTTTACTACTATTTGTTTTTGCGGCATGGTCAATGGGAGAAGCAGTATAATCACCTCTGGTTACAAAGATCCAACCTTTAGTTCCTTCGTACCGTACTCCATTTGGATAACCACCGCTGGTAAGCAACGTTATTCCGTTTTTGTATTCAGCTTTTGCCATAAAATCACCATGGACATTCCAAAGACCTGATTTTGGGAATTGGGCGACTGCTTCAATTGATATCGGGCCTGTTAGTTCAGTATCCATACCCCATGCTGCAGAATCGAAATGGTGTTGTCCCCATCCCGCTATCATTCCGGCACCGAACTGTTCGCAGCAGAGCCAGCCCGGACGATCAGTCAGACTATTTTGGGGATGAACGCGCATTTCGGTATAATAAACCTGTGGCGTTGACCCAAGCCACATATCATAATTCAGGTTCTTTGGTATTTGCATTTCAGGAGCTTCAACTCCTGAAGGATCTCCCGGAAGACCTATCCTTACTGTCTCCAGTTTCCCAATCCAGCCATTTCTCACCAGTTCAGCTGCAATTCGGAACTGTGGCATTGACCGTTGCTGTGTTCCTACCTGCAGGATAACCTCTTTACGTTTTACCATATCACTCAATAATCGACCCTCTTTAATTGTAAGTGATGTTGGATTTTGCAGATAAATATCCTTGCCTGCCAGAGCAGCTTCAATAGCGGGTTGAGAATGCCAATGGTCAGGTGTTGAGATGATTACCGCATCAATACCTGGATCCTGAAGCATCTTGCGGTATTCTTCATATACTTTGACATCCATATAACCGGCAATCCCGGTTTTTTTTGTGTAATAGGTTTCAATAAATTGTTTGCCTTTTGCAGCCCTGTTTGAATCTATATCTGCAACAGCAACTATCCTGGCAACATCATATCTTAATGTTTCAGCCAGATCATGAGTCATTGCGATCCGGCCAAAACCGATCTGTCCTATATTAATCTTGCTACTTGGAGCATTTTTACCAAAGACTGTCGATGGAACTATTGTGGGCATTATTATAATTCCGGCAGCAGAAGTTATAGAATTTCGTAAAAATTTTCTTCTTCTCATTTCCTTAGTAATTTTTAATCAGTTGAAGATGTCTTTCTCAATGATAAATTTAATCTTTATCGATGCATTATAGTTCTTAAGTATGAAAAACTTAAAAAATTTATGATAAATTTCGGAAAAAAGAGACTCTTCCATTTTGAAATATTTACCTGATTAGTGATAAAAGTATGTTGTTACTTGGAATAGACCTTGGCAGTTCTTCTGTTAAAACTTCAGTAATTGATGGTGATTCAGGCAAATGCATGGCAACAGCATTTTATCCTTCTGATGAAATGAAGATCATAGCTCTGAAACCCGGATGGGCAGAACAGGATTCAGAAATATGGTGGACAAACCTGAAAGCATCAATTGCTGATTGCACAGATAAACTTGGGCATAAGAAAAGCTATATCGGTGCTATAGGTATTTCTTACCAGATGCATGGGCTGGTTACTGTCGACAGGAATAATAAAGTTCTGCGTCCTTCAATAATTTGGTGCGACAGCAGGGCGGTGGGATATGGTGAAAATGCATTAAACTCGCTGGGTAAGGATTACTGTCTTTCACATCTTCTTAATTCTCCGGGTAATTTTACAGCCTCAAAACTTGCCTGGGTTAAAGAGAATGAGCCTGACCTGTTTTACAAAATTCACAAGATCCTGTTGCCGGGTGATTATATTGCTTTACGGCTTACAGGAGAAGTAAGTACTTCATTTACGGGACTTTCAGAAGGTATTTTTTGGGATTTTACAAGGGACAATGTGTCGGAAGAACTAATGAGATATTTTGGTTTTAGTTCGGATCTTTTGCCTGAAGCCGCTCCTTCATTTTCGGTGAGTGGACGACTTCTGAAATCAGTAGCTTCGGAATTGGGATTACCCGATGGAATACCTGTTTCATACAGGGCAGGCGACCAGCCAAATAATGCTCTTTCATTGAATGTTCTTAATCCGGGCGAAGTAGCAGCTACAGCAGGTACTTCCGGTGTTATTTATGGCGTCACTGATAAGAAAAAATATGATCCTCTTTCAAGGGTAAATACATTTTTGCATGTAAATCATAGTCATACCGATACGCGTCTGGGTGTGCTATTATGCATAAACGGAGCCGGAATACTAAATTCGTGGTTGAGACGGAACAGCAGTGGTAACCTGTCATATAATGAAATGAATCAACTGGCTGAAAAAGTGGCCCCCGGCTCGGATGGACTTTGTATTTTACCATTTGGCAACGGAGCTGAAAGAATGCTTGGAAATAAAGATACTGGTGCCCGGATAATAGGATTAAACTTTAACACACATACCAACTCTCAAATGTTCAGAGCTGCCCAGGAGGGTATTGCATTTTCATTCAGGTATGGGTTTGATATTATGAAAGAGACAGGTATTGATCCTCAGTTAATAAGAGCGGGTGAGACTAACATGTTCCTGAGCAAAATATTCAGAGAAACTTTATCTTCCATAACAGGAACGGTAATTCATCTTTACAATACTGACGGATCAATAGGCGCTGCAAGAGGTGCAGGTATCGGGTGCGGTTACTACAAATCTGAAAAAGAGGCATTTAAAGGGCTTGCTACTGTGGGAGTTACAGAACCGGACAGTAAAAAACCGGCTGTTATTGAAGAGGCATATCTAAAATGGAAAAATCTTCTGTAGTCAAATACTCCTTTTAGGGCTGGGGTAACAAATTGATTTTCGAGCACATTTTGCTTTATATTAAACATATAATCATTAAAATAATTTTCACTATGATTTATAAAGGTAAAAAAGAAGCATATCCCGGTATCGGGAAGATAGAATACGATGGGAAGAAATCTAAAAATCCCCTGGCCTTCAGGTGGTATAATCCCGATGAGGTTGTAGCAGATAAAAAGATGAAAGATCATCTTCGCTTTGCAATAGCTTACTGGCACTCTTTCTGCGGTGATGGTTCTGACCCGTTTGGAAATGCTACGAGGTTCTATCCATGGAAAGATGCAGCTAATGATGATAAGACAAAACAAAGACTTGATGCTGCCTTTGAGTTTATAACCAAGATAGGTGCCGGGTATTATTGTTTCCATGATACAGATATTGTAGGAGACGGATCTGTTTTCGAGATTGAAAAACGTCTTGGTAAGGTAATTCCCGTTATTAAAAAGATGCAGGAACAGACAGGCGTAAAACTACTCTGGGGAACTGCAAATCTCTTTTCAAACCTGAGATATATGAATGGTGCTGCAACAAATCCCGATTTTGCCGTTGTCGCAAATGCAGGTGTCCAGCTTAAAAATGCGATTGCTGCAACTGTTGCCCTGGGTGGTGAGAACTATGTTTTCTGGGGTGGAAGGGAAGGTTATATGAGTCTTCATAACACTAATATGAAAAGAGAACTTGAACATATGGGCATGATGCTTTCAATGGCACGTGACTATGGCAGAAAAATCGGATTCACCGGGACATTCCTTGTTGAGCCAAAACCGATGGAACCTTCTAAACATCAGTACGATTTTGATGTAGCCACAATAATAGGATTTTTGCGCCAGCATGGACTTGATAAAGATTTTAAACTGAACATTGAAGTCAACCATGCCACTCTTGCCGGTCATACTTTTCAGCATGAGCTACAGGTTGCTGCAGATGCAGGACTGCTTGGGAGTATTGATGCCAACAAGGGTGATTACCAGAACGGTTGGGATACAGATGAGTTTCCTACAAATATCTATGAGATCACCGAAGCCATGATGGTTATTCTTCAGACCGGAGGATTTTCAACGGGAGGTATCAATTTCGATGCTAAGATAAGACGTAACTCCACTGATATTGAAGATATATTCATAGCCCATGTGAGCGGTATGGACACTTTTGCCAGGGCTCTTTTCATTGCTGACAAAATACTGAAAGATAGCGACTACATTAAGATGAGAAAGAAAAGATATGAATCGTTTGATACGGGAGCAGGTAAAGATTTTGAAAAGGGAAAACTTACTCTGGAAAAGCTGAGAGATATTGCTTCTGAGACAGGTGACCCTGAAACCAGAAGCGGTAAACAGGAGCTATATGAACAACTGATCAATATGTATTTAACTTAAACCAGATAACAATGGAAACGAATCAATTGGTTGTTGAACAGTCAAGTATATATAGTTTTGATAAAACAGTTGATCTGCTTGTTGCTGAGGCAGAATGAAAGGAATGGAAAATACCTGCCATTCACGACCTCCAGCAATCTTTAGCAAAATCGGGAAAAATAGTAAGACCGGTGAAGGTGATCGAAATATCTAAACCGCAGTATTCGGGTCAGATACTTGAACTCAATCATAAACGGATCAAATCAGTTACCGGATAATTCAACATACCATCCACAATGACCAAAATGGCTCACAATATGGTTCTCCTTTGTTACTGGAACTGCAAATATCATAATTTTATATTTGTGATGTTATTATCTGGAATACCGGTGGATTAAGGATTGTTTTTTTTACTTTGCATAACTCGGCAACACTAATTACCGAAGCTTTGTATTTTTCAGGAAAATCGGCGGGTAACTGGATATCAATAGTTATGGCAACAGGCAGACCCGTTTCTTTACTGAATTCAGTTCTCTGAATTATTTTGATCTTATCAGTTGGGATTTTACGGTTGTCGCAGAATGATTTCACATAAATCCCTGCACAGGTACCAATTGAGGCTAAAAAAAGTTCAAAAGGAGAGGGAGCTGTATTACCACCACCACTTTTTATAGGTTGGTCGGTTTTAATTGAGTGCCCATGTGCATGGGCAGTGATTACTTTACCACCGTCAAATGTTATTTCCATAATATTTATTTGTTAGATGTTATATTACTATACGTGAACAACTGAATCAGAGGATTGATTTAACCCTGGTTTGCGATCAGGAGAAATGCTATCAAATTCATTCATCGTTTACTGGGTATAATAATATTAACTTCCTTACATAAAACATTGGAAGAGAATACTATAACTCTAATTTGAACCAACCGGAGTAATTATCACTGTTTTTTTCCGGGAAATTACAGGGATTAAATTCATTAGTATGGCTGTCGTAGCAATAATCTTTTAACCACTCCTCTGCATTCTCAACTGTCAGCTTAATGGCAAGGAGTATGAAAAGTAACTCATCATTAGTCATTGTAGGGTGAAGCGATAACCGTATCCATCCGGGTTTCATTGAAAGGTCGCCTGCATCGATTTTATCGGTGATCTCTTTCGATAGCTTAAAGTCGACATTTAGTAGAAAATGGCCGTAAGTTCCAGCACAGGAACATCCTCCCCTGACCTGTATGCCGAACCTGTCGTTAAGTAACCTGGTTATAAGGTTGTGATGAATATTATCAACATAAAAGGAAAAAACTCCAAGCCTTTCCTTAATATTTTCAGCAAGAATATGTAGATTTTTTATTTGCGATAATTCCCTGAATGTTAATTCAATAAGCTCTCTTTCCCTCAGAAGAATTTTTTCAGTATTCATATTTTCCTTCAGAGTGACGACGAGTGCAGCCTTAATGCCCTGCAGAAATCCCGGGGTTCCACCGTCTTCCTTTACCTCAATATCGCTTATATAACTGTAACCGCCCCACCTGTTTGTCCATTTTACAGTGCCTCCACCCGGACTATCAGGGATATTGTTTTTATACAACTCTTTACTGAATATTAGAACTCCTGCACTGCCTGGTCCGCCAAGAAATTTATGGGGTGAGAAAAAGATAGCATCGAGTTGTTGCAATTTGTCGGGAGGGTGCATATTTATATCAACATAAGGCGCTGAGGCAGCAAAATCAACAAAACAATATCCGTTATGCTCATGCATTATTTTTGAAAGTTCATAGTAAGGAGGGATATACCCTGTTACATTGGAACATGATGAAAAAGAGCCGATAAGCAACGGGCGGTCTTTGTATTTTACTATTTCTTTCCGTAAGGCATCAGGATTAATTGTAAGATCAGAAGAGGGCTCAAGAACCACTACGTCGGCAAGGGTTTCAAACCATGATGTATGGTTGGAGTGGTGTTCGGTATGCGTTAAAAAAACAACAGGACGTTTTCCATTCGGGATGTCCTTACAATTATTATACTCTCCATGGGTAAAAGCACAGAAGTTTATTGCCTGTTCGGGAACCTTTAAACCAAGAATTCTTTGGAGCTTTGCAATAGCAGAGGTCATACCCGTTCCTGTAAATATAAGTACATCGTTTTCATTTGCATTAACATGATGCTTTACGATCTTTTGAGCAAGATGATATGCATCTGTCATTGCCTTTCCCGTGGCTGTTGATTCTGAATGAGTATTACCCACCAAGGGACCTATATCTTCAGAGATCCGTTTTTCAATTGGACTATAAAGTCTTCCGCTCGCAATCCAGTCGGCATAAATCAATTTTTTTGATCCATAGGGAGTCTCAATTTCTGCATCAATACCGATAATGTTCTGACGGTACCGGTTAAAATATTCTTCAAGTTCTGACATAACAAATTATTACGGATCAAAACTATCAATAATTAAGTTATAAATTGCATGGACGACAAGGGGAAGAAAATAAAGGGAGAAAGGGAGAGGGGGAGATATAAACTCCGTGGTGAAAAAATTGTTAAGAGGTTATTAAGTTATTTTCGGGTGATTTTATAATGGTCTTCGAGTATCTTTCTGAACCATTTTCCGGGTAGAATCTTTTTTAATACCACAGCCAGTTTCTGTTCTAATGATGCTATAATATATCTCTGGTGGGGATTTTTACATTCAACGATTTTAACAATTTTTCTGGCAAGAACTACCGGTTTCCAGCCATTAGCTTCATCTTTTTCAATCACTGCCAGAGTCTTTTCAAATTGTTCATGATAAGGATCATTGATAACTGTCTGTGTCAGGAAATTCCTGCGATTGGCAGAATTATTAGTATGAAAATCACCTGGGTTAATCATTATAACTCTGATCTTAAACTGGCTGACCTCCATTCGCAAAGCTTCGCTGAAACCTTCAATGGCAAATTTGCCAGCAGAGTAAAAGGCCTGGAAGGGTAAACCCATTAGTCCGCCGATAGAACTGAAATTGATTATTATTCCGCCACCCTGTTTACGCATGACAGGTATAATTTCCCTTGTAAGATGTACCATCCCCATGAAATTTGTATCCATCTGAAGCTTAATGGTTTCTAGAGGTGAGGTTTCAATTGGTCCTCCCGTATGCATACCGGCGTTATTTATCAGAATATCTATCCTGCTTTCTTTTTGAATCAGAGTTTGAACAGCCTGTCTGATAGAATCAGTATTTGTAAGATCTAGATTAAGACTATTTACTGACGAGCTGACCTCTTCATCTCTGCGAACTGTTCCATAAACTATATGCCCTTTAGCTGCAAGAAGTTCAGCAGTATGTTTTCCGAAACCCGAGGAGATTCCTGTAATTAGAATGACATTGCTCATTATTTTATTAAATTGATTAACAGGTTTTTTTTACCTTTTTCACTGGATTTTTACCCCCCATCCCATCCCCCCTTTCCTCGACAAAGCTCGGAAGGGAGGCTAAGATCATTATTAACAGTATTTTAAAGTCCCCTCTAGAGGCTGTCCCGATTTATCGGGAGGATTTAGGGGTTTTATCTTAATATCTGCAGTGACTTAGCAGCTTTGGTAATTTTTTCGATAGACATTTCTACCTGTTCTTTTGTATGGGTAGCCATAAGGGAATATCTGATCAGGCAATCCTCTTTTGGAACTGCTGGAGATACTACAGGGTTTACAAAAACACCATCTTCAAGTAGAATCTTGGTAAGTTGCAAAGCTTTAATGTCATCGCGGATAAAAAGAGGAATGATCGGAGATTCGGATTTTCCTGTGTCAAAGCCAGCTGATTTAAAACCACTAAGAGCATAAGCTGCAATGTCCCACAGATGCTTAATTCTTTCAGGTTCATTTTCCATTATTTCAATTGAGGCAAGAACAGTAGCAGCGGATGCAGGAGTCATACTGGCGCTGAAAATCAGGGTTCTTGAATTATGTTTTATGAAATTGATCACCTCTTTATCAGCAGCAATAAACCCACCAAGGGAAGCAAATGATTTTGAAAAAGTACCCATTATGAGATCGACCTTATCAGTCAGTCCGAAATGTGAAGCAGTACCAGCCCCATTCTTCCCGAGGACACCCAGGGAATGAGCATCATCAACCATCACTGAGGCATCATATTTTTGAGCAAGCCTGACTACTTCAGGTAATTTAATAATATCACCTTCCATCGAAAAAATACCATCAACAACGATAAGTTTGATGCTGTCTTTATGGCAAACCTTTAATTTACATTCAAGTGCATCCATATCGTTATGGGCAAACTTAAGCACTTTCGAAAAAGAAAGCCTGCTGCCTTCGATTATCGAAGCATGATCAAGCTCATCGAGAAGGAGATAGTCGTGACGCCCTGCAAGTATTGATACTACTCCGAGGTTTACCTGGAATCCTGTACTGTAGCAAAGAGCAGCGTCTTTATTCACCATACGTGCTAATTTGTTTTCCAGTTTGGTATGGATGTCGAGTGTTCCATTCAGAAATCTGGATCCGGCGCAGCCAGTTCCATATTTATCAATTGCAGCTTTTGCAGCCTCTTTAACTTTCGGATGATTTGTCAGGCCAAGGTAACTGTTAGATCCGAACATCAAAACCTTTTTCCCTTTAATAAGCACTTCCGTATCCTGGTCAGATTCTATTTCCCTGAAATAGGGATAGATACCAGCCTGCATGGCTTTTTGCGGGGCATCATAACTTGAAAGTCTGTCTTTTAATATTCCCATTATATAATCTAAAAATTAATAGAAATGATTCCAAATTTAAGAAAAAAAGAATAAAAATGGAGAAACGGCACTCTTTTGAGCTAAAAAGTATAAATAATGCGCACATATACCTATTTATAATATCTATTTTTGGTAGGTTGTCTAATGTTGATATATGGGGAGAAAGAAAGTCAGGAGTATTTGAAGTTTGGAGTTTGGAGTTAAATGAAGGAAGTATATAATTTTTCTATTATTCTGATTTACAGCTTTGCAGTAATCGTCTTCATTCTGTTATTTTATATTTCTGCACCCTACGGCAAGTTTTTAAGAAAGGGTTGGGGGTTTTCAGTGTCAACCAAATGGGCCTGGATGATAATGGAATTTCCATCTCCTGCTCTTATGTTTTTCTTTTTTATTACAGCCGACCGTAAGGATTTACCTCAGGTCATCTTTATCTCACTCTGGTTGTTGCATTATATACACCGGGCTTTTATTTATCCATTTACCCAGTCGGGGAGAGAAAAGCCTTACCCATTAGTTTTAGTTATAATGGCCCTGTTATTTAACTGCTTTAATGGATTTGTTAATGGATATGGAGTGTTTCATATATATTTTTATGACTCGTCATGGTTATTCTCATGGCAATTTGTTACCGGAATTATATTTTTCATTACAGGATTCATTATCAATAAAACAGCTGACGAAAAATTTCGTGTCTTAAGATCATCAAACCCCAAGGAATATTTGCTACCTGAAGGCTGGCTATTCAGATATATTTCATGTCCCCATTACTTTGGAGAGATCATCGAATGGGCCGGATGGGCTGTGATGACCTGGTCACTACCCGGATTGGCTTTTTTCAGCTTTACTTTTGCAAATCTTTTTCCAAGAGGCGTCAGTTCACATAAATGGTATAGGAAGAAGTTCCCTGAATATCCGCTGGATAGAAAAGCTGTCATACCTTTCCTTATTTAATTAAGAATTACTCTAGCCTGCTTATTGATAAAAAAATCAAAATATTTCTTTTGTTTGGAAAGTATCGATATGGAAATTACTTTTATGCCCGAAATCAATTTTGAGAATTTAATGGACGACGACCCGGCGAATATGTTAATTTTAATCCTGGTATAGAAGGGTAGCCGGTAGCACTGGTCGCTTCCTCCTGTATCAGAAATAATAAGGAGGTGGCTATGACTTCACTCACAACTTTTTATTTAAGCGGAATAATCGGTAAAGAAGCATTTGGAGCCGATGGTGATGCTATTGGAATAATTAAAGATTTACTTGTCAATACTATGCCTTCAGGGCAAAATGACCCCAACCAGCAACTTGTAACTGGTGTCAGGCTCAGGATACGCAAGGAAACCAGGTTCTATTCATTTAAAAGTTTCAGGGTTGTAAAGGCAAGAGAAATGCTTAATGTAACCTGCACAGGTCTGATTGAACTTAGTAATGAGGAGGTTGATAATGGACTGTTGCTCGTGGAAAATATTCTCGACAAACAAATAGTGGATATGAATGGACGCAAGCTTGTAAGGGTAAATGATGTGAGGCTTGCAACACTACCTGCCGGAACATTCGCTATAGCTGTTGACATCGGAATTGAGGGACTTTTGCGCAGGATAGGAATCTCTTTACCGATAAAAAGATTTCTCTCTCTGTTCAAAATAAATATACCTGCAAAATTTATCCTTTGGGATGATGTCCAGGCTATTGATTATTCAAATCTTAATATCGTACTTTCAAAGAGCTATGCAAAACTGAATACGCTTCACCCTTCCGATCTGGCAGATATACTTGAGGATTTGGGTAAAAAGTCGAGTATATCTGTATTTTCTTCTCTTGATGAAGAAAAAGCAGCTGATGTTCTTGAAGAACTTGAAACTCATGCTCAGATACATATTGTTGAAAACCTGCCGGTAAATAAGGCAGCAGATGTTCTTGAAAAGATGCCGGCCGATGAGGTAGCTGATATTCTTGATGAACTTGAAGATGAAAAGGCAGAATTACTTCTTAAGGAAATGGATACCGAATCATCACAGGAGGTAAGAGAACTGCTGGAATATTCCGATAATTCTGTCGGAAGCCTCATGACGACCGATATATTATCTTTTAAACCCGGAATTACAGTTGAGGAGGTAATTGATGAACTCCGTATCAAAAAACCGGAATCAGCCGAGTTATACAGCCTGTTCGTAACAGAGACTAATAATGAATTGATAGGAACCTTCAACCTGCGAGATCTTGTTGTTGCCCAACCAAAAACATTAGTAAGCCAGATAATGAAGTCGGAACCTGTGTTTCTTTACGATAATCAGAAAGTAGATGATATAGCAGAATTAATTTCAAAATATAATCTTCTGGCTGTCCCGGTTGTAGACCCCAATAATCAGCTTCAGGGAATGGTGGTTGTTGATGATGTTGTTGAGGATCTGATAAATAAGAGAAGGACGAAGAAAAGATAAAAGATAAAAGGGAAAAGTATGTAAGCATGTTCAGAGCAAAACTCAGAGACTCCAATTTTTTCAGGCACCTGGCAATCTTTTTTGCCATAATCGGTCCGGGTATAATTACAGGAAGTGTCGATAATGATGCCGGCGGGATAACCACCTACTCGGTAGCAGGTGCTTTGTATGGTTATGGCCTGATCTGGACACTCATACCTTCTTTCATTGTATTACTGGTTATCCAGGAGATGAATGCCAGGATGGGTATCGTAACAGGGAAAGGACTTTCCGATCTGATACGCGAAAATGCCGGTATGAAGATCACCTTTTTCATTTTTATAGGATTACTATTTTCAAACATTGGCAATACAACAACAGAATTTGCAGGTGTTGCGGGAAGCATGGAGATTTTTGGTGTAAGTAAGTATATTTCGGTACCTGTAGTAGCCGTTATGGTATGGTTACTGGTAGTTAAGGGAACTTATGAGATTGCAGAGCGTATATTTTTGATATTCAGCGTTTCATTGCTTACATATGTGGTGTCAGCTTTAATGAGTAAGCCACATTGGGGAGAAATTGGATCTGCAATAATCCATCCCCAACTTGAAATGAACACAAAAAGCCTTGCGATGGTAATTGCTTTGGTAGGAACAACCATTGCTCCATGGATGCAGTTTTATATGCAATCATCTGTGATTGAGAAGGGTCTGAAAATGAAGAATTTTAAATACACGCTTATAGATATAGCAGTAGGGTGTGTTGTAACAGTTGTTGTTGCTTTCTTTATAATGGTAGCATGCGGATCAACATTGCATCCGAGCGGTATTCAGATAAATGAGGCTAAAGATGCTGCTGTTGCACTGAAACCTCTGGCAGGCAAGTTGGCATCACATGTATTTGCCTTCGGTCTTTTTGTGGCATCTGTCTTTTCAGCAACGATATTACCTTTGGCTACCGCATTCTATGTCTCAGAAGCATTTGGTTTTGAGGCGGGTATTGATAAAAAATGGGATGAAGCAAAGGAGTTCTACATCCTTTACACCGGTATCCTGGTCATTTCAGCAATCATTATTTTAGTTCCCAATGCTCCGCTTATACAGATATCAATCTGGTCGCAGGTGATAAACGGTATACTGCTACCCGTGGTACTCGTAAGCATGATCCTTTTAATTAACAATAAAAAAATAATGGGGATCTATGTCAACAAACCTTTGCAGAACATTATCGGCTGGAGTGCTGTTGTTATTCTGACCGGTTTGTCATTGATGCTGCTCCTTATGCCTTTGATAAACAGATTGTAATCTGATTATTATTCATGGGGCCATTCACTATTAAGGAATGGTCTGAAGGAAAACTTTGCAGGATCAGGAACCACATGTTATATCTGTTTGCGGTGCTATGTATATGTTCAAATTTAAATATTAGATTTGTAAACAGGTTGTCCTGATATTTTTTTAATCCAAAATCCGATGATAACTTTTTCGCTTCACAGAAGTACATTCCTTAAAATTTTATTCATCTTTCTGTCAACAGGCCTGATTTTTGGTCAAAAAAAGGCGGAAGAAGATTTTCTTGGTAAAGCTGATATCTATAAAGGGAAAAAGAGTGCTCTTGAATATCTGGGCGATAGCTCAATTGTCAGGAAGTTCGGGATTATTTCTGATGCGATCTGGAACTATGCCGAACTTGGGATGCAGGAATTTAAATCTTCTTCCATCCTGATTAAAGCTCTGGATGCAGAGGGTTTTAAAGTTGAAAAAGGTGTTGCAGGAATGCCAACCTGTTTTGTTGCATCATGGGGTAACGGGAAACCTGTTATTGGTATTCTCGGGGAATTCGATGCTTTACCGATGTTATCCCAAAAAGCTTTGAGTCCTGTTCAGATACCGGTTGTTGCCGGTGCCCCGGGACATGGGTGCGGACACAATATGATGGGTACCGCAGGAATTGCTGCAGCAATAGCTGTAAAGAAAAGCATGGAACAGAATAATCTTCAGGGGACAATAAAATTCTTCGGATCACCTGCTGAAGAGACAGTAATCAGCCGCCCATATATGTTAAGGGAGGGAGTATTTAGAGATGTTGATGCTGTGATAGATAACCACGCCTCATCTGAATTTTCAACCAGTTATGGGGTAAACGGGAATGCTGTTATGTCGGTTGTTTTTTCTTTCAAAGGAAAAACAGCTCATGCGGCAGTAGCACCATGGGGCGGACGGAGTGCCCTCGATGGTGTTGAGTTAATGAATATTTCTGCCAATTATCTTCGTGAACATCTGTTTTATACCTATCGTTTACATTATGTTATCACAAAGGGTGGTGAAGCTCCCAATGTGGTACCCGACAGAGCTTCGGTATGGTATTACATAAGGAATACAGATGACAGACTGGAGGAGATGTATAAACGAGTTCTTGATTGTGCCAAAGGTGCAGCAATAGCCTCCGGTACCACCCTCGACACAGTTACTGTTCTGACGGCTATTCATCAGCGCCATTCCAATAAAGGAATGGCTGAAACAATTCAGAGAAACATTGAACTTATTGGCATGCCTGAATGGACAGAGAAGGAACACGTTTTTGCAAAGGCCCTGCAGAAAGAGCTTGGAGAGAAAGAGACAGGTTATGCTTTAAAGATAAATTCGTTAAACAAACCTTCGGATGAAGAGGTGGGGGGTGGCTCTTCAGATGTTGGAGAAGTAACAATGATAGCCCCGACAGCTACACTTAATTTTCCGGGCGGAGTTCCGGGGGAGATAGGTCATCACTGGTCAACAGTCACTTCCGGCTATGGTACTGCTGCCTGGAAAGGGCTTAATGCAGGTGCTAAAGTAATGGCAGCAACTGCACTCGATCTGTTGACAAAACCCAAGTTGCTCGAAGGGATAAAAAACGAATTTGCAGAGTATTCAAAGGATCATCCTTATAAATCATTCCTTCCTGAAGGGGCAAATCCTCCTCTCGACCTGAATAAGGAGCTGATGGATAAATACCGGGATGTCATGCTACAGTCGGGACAGGATGAAAAATGATTTTTAAAATTGGGAATGAAATATAACTTTTGGTCATTCAAAATTTGAAAATTTGAGAATGAGTTTAATGTCAGATTCTGATGCAGAAAGGTTATTTTGATTCATATTCTTACGATTCACCTGAAAAGGAACATTTAACTTTCAAAGAAAAGATTCTTTTAAACAGCCGTTTATATTTCACCTTGAAATATGCTGCAACAGTTCTGCGGTCAAGGAAAGAAGCTATCAGGAAAGTCTATGATACAAAAGCCTGGGCTGATTCATCGTTCGAGATTTTCAGGATCATTGAAAAGACAGGTGGGAAATTTCATATAACCGGGATGGAAAATATAGATAAGTCAGCCGGTGCTGTCCTCTTCATAAGCAATCACATGAGCACTCTTGAAACAATGATCTTTCCCGGTATAATTGCGCCGCACAGGGAGGCTACATTTGTTGTAAAGGAGAGTCTTGTCAACCACGCTCTTTTTGGTGATGTTATGCGATCGAGGAATCCTATTGTAGTAGGAAGAACCGATCCGCGAAAAGATTTTGAAGCGGTTATGAATGGTGGTGTCGAATTGTTATCAAAAGGGATTTCAATAGTTATTTTTCCGCAGAGCACCAGGAGCCTTGACTTCAAGCCGGAGGAGTTCAATTCAATAGGTGTAAAGCTGGCAAAGAAAGCCGGAGTAGAAGTTGTCCCAGTTGCTATAAAAACTGACTTCTGGGGTAATGGAAGATGGATAAAGGAACTTGGCCCTCTAGACAGGCATAAACCAATTCATATAAGATTTGGCGAACCATTCCGGGTTACCGGAAACGGGAAGGAAGAAAATCAGAAAATCATTGATTTTATTAAATCATCACTTGAAGAATGGAAGTCAGAGTTACGGTGAAAACCGCCTCACCTTAACCCCTACCCCAAGTGGGAGGGGATAATACTCAGTATGTCACTTAGTTATCCCGTTATCCCATGGGAGAAGGGGGCTGGGGGATGAGGTGGATTGACAGGAGATAAAGGCAGGGGGATAAGGTGAATTAAAAAAGAATTCAGTTGTTCTAATATTTTTTTAAGTGTAATCTGTACATTTAAAATATTTTTATAAATTTGTTCAGTACAAATCAAAGATCATATTAAACTTGTTTCATCAATTTGATTTTTTCCTTTATATCAGAGTTTATTTACACCTTTTATAAAACGTAATTTTCAATAATATCAAAAACCAATTATTATGGGAACATTAGACTGGATCGTATTAGGAATTTTCTGTCTTGGATTAGTGGGGATTGTATTATGGGTAATTAGACAAAAAGATGAAACCTCTACTGACTATTTTCTTGCCGGACGCGATGCAACCTGGCTGGCAATTGGTTCATCAATTTTTGCTTCAAATATCGGATCTGAACACCTTGTAGGTCTGGCCGGTGCAGGTGCTTCAAGTGGCATGGCGATGGCACACTGGGAAATGCATGGATGGCTGATTCTTATACTGGGGTGGTTCTTCGTTCCCTTTTATGCCAGGAGCGGTGTCTTTACCATGCCGGAATTTCTTGAAAAACGATATAATAAAGGATCCAGAAGTGTTTTGTCAATAATCTCTCTTGTCAGTTATGTTTTTACAAAAGTGGCTGTTACAGTGTATGCCGGGGGTATCGTTTTCAAACAGGTTTTTGGAATTGAATCATTGTTCGGGATAGATTTCTTCTGGATAAGCGCAGTAGGATTGGTTGTACTTACAGGCATTTATACAACTCTGGGAGGGATGAAAGCTGTTCTTTGGACTTCAGTATTGCAGACACCTGTACTACTTGTTGGTTCTCTTGCGGTACTTGTAATAGGCCTTATTAAACTTGGCGGATGGTCAGAAATGATGGAGATATGCCGTGCAGTACCTGTTAACCAGGATGGTGATACTATGACCAGTCTTATAAGGTCAGCAAATGACCCTGAGTATCCATGGACAGGAGTTCTTCTTGGTTCTGCCATAATAGGTTTCTGGTACTGGTGTACAGATCAGTATATCGTTCAGAGGGTACTTTCTGGACGTAACCAGAAAGAATCACGCCGTGGGGCTATTCTCGGGGCAGCTTTTAAACTTTCTCCGGTGTTTATTTTCCTTATCCCGGGGATGATAGCTTATTCTCTCAATGCTAAAGGGATGATCAATCTTACTAGTAATGATGCAGCTTTCTCAATTCTTGTAAAAGAATTACTTCCATTAGGATTTAAAGGACTTGTTGTCGGGGGTATTCTTGCCGCTCTTATGAGTTCTCTTGCATCGTTATTTAACTCATCAGCTACTCTGTTTACTGTTGACTTTTATCAGAAATTCAAACCAAAAGCGCCTGAAAAGGAGCTCGTTAGAGTCGGAAGAATAGCCACAGTTGTTGTAGTGGTTTTGGGCATATTATGGATCCCTGTAATGAGGGGACTTGGTAAGGTACTATATGCATATCTTCAGGATGTCCAGTCCCTTCTTGCTCCCGGCATTGCTGCCGTCTTTCTGTTAGGTATTGCTTCAAAAAAGACCACTCCAATGGCTGGTTTAATTGGGCTGATCTCAGGTTTCATACTGGGGATGACACGACTTGGTCTTAAAATATTCGCTGCTGGTATCAGTCCTGACAGCCTGATCTATAAGGTTTTCCTTGCGCCAAACTGGCTACATTATGAAATTGCACTGTTCTTCATTGTTATAGCTATCATGATAGTAGCAAGTATGGTAACTCCAAAAGCTGATCAGGTTGCAATAAAAGGGTTATATTTTGGCTCAGCTACTGCTGAACAGAAAGCGATTACCAGGGCAAGCTGGAATAACTGGGACCTGGTTAACTCGGCCATAATTATTATAGTGATCATGGCATTTTATATTTATTTCTGGTAGGTTATTTACCTTAAAATATTCTAACATATAACTGTATAAATTAACATGGAAAAAATAAAAACTCAGGAAGTCTGGTTTGTTACGGGAAGCCAGATCATGTATGGTCCTGAAACGCTTAAGCAGGTGGCTGAAGACTCAGTCAAAATAGCTTCCTCTCTTGATAAATCACCAAAAATATCTGTAAAGGTGGTTTTCAAACCGGTTCTTACTACTCCAGACTCAATCTATGAGCTTTGTTTAGAAGCAAATAACTCGAAAAGCTGCATTGGTCTGATAACATGGATGCATACCTTTTCACCTGCTAAAATGTGGATAAGTGGGTTATCGATCCTGAATAAGCCATTTCTCCACTTTCATACTCAGCTCAACAGGGATATCCCGTGGGAATCAATCGATATGAATTTCATGAACCTTAACCAGTCAGCTCACGGTGACAGGGAGTTTGGTTTTATCGGAACAAGAATGAGGTTGAACAGGAAAGTGGTTGTTGGTCATTATCAGGATCCTGAAGCAATAGACCGGATAGCTGTATGGGTAAGGGCAGCATCGGCTTTTAACGACGCGCTCAATATGAAGATTGCCAGGTTCGGAGATAATATGCGGGATGTAGCTGTTACCGAAGGAAACAAGGTAAGTGCACAGTTGAAAATGGGATATTCAGTATATGGATACGGTATCGGCGACCTTGTTAAATCAGTGAACGATGTATCACCGGGAGCGGTAAAAAAGCTTCTGGCTGAATACGGCTCTGAATATAAGTTAACAAAGACTGTTGCTTCTTCAGAAACTTTGAAAGATGCTGCCAGGATTGAGCTTGGAATGGAAGGGTTCCTTAAAGCTGGAAATTTTAAGGCATTTACAACAACTTTCGAAGATCTTCACGGACTTAAACAATTGCCCGGACTGGCGGTTCAGCGACTGATGGCCAAAGGTAACGGATTCGGTGCTGAAGGTGACTGGAAAACAGCCGCCCTCGTACGTTCCATGAAAGTTATGGCAGCAGGACTGGAGGGTGGTACTTCATTTATGGAAGATTACACTTATCATTTCGATCCGAAGGGCATGAAAGTTCTCGGTGCTCATATGCTTGAGGTTTGTCCGTCAATTGCTCACGGAAAACCAACAGTTGAGGTTCATCAGCTGTCTATCGGTGGAAAAGAAGATCCGGCTAGGCTGGTTTTCAAGACTGCCCCGGGGAATGCTATTAATGTCTCTGTTATTGATTTGGGCAACAGGTTCAGAATGATAGTAAATGAGGTTGAAGTGGTAAAATGTCCCGACATGCCCAATCTGCCGGTTGCCAGTGTATTGTGGAAGCCACTTCCTGATCTGAAGAGAGCTGCTGCGGCATGGATTTTGGCTGGAGGGGCTCATCATACAGGGTTCAGCACTTCAATTAATGCCGAATATCTTGAAGATTTTGCCGGAATGATGGGTGTTGAATATCTCCTTATTGATGAGAAATGTAATCTTACTGAATTCAAAAAGGAACTAAGATGGAATGAGATCTATTATCATATTTCCAACGGGATAATTTAGCTATTGAACGGTTTATTATTCTTAAACAAACAGAAAATTGATTTAAAAACATGAAGCTTTATTCGAAGCATACCAGGCATCTTGTTGCAGTTGATTGTATTATATTCGGTTATGATGTCCTTGAAAAGGAGATTAAACTACTTCTTATTAAACGGAGCTTTGATCCCGCAAAGGACAGATGGTCGCTCGCTGGAGGTTTTGTTGAAGAACATGAGAGTCTTGATGAAGCAGCCTTCCGGATACTCCGTAAGCTCACAGGGTTTAAGATCATTTATCTGAAGCAATCTTATTCTTATGGAGAACCTGACCGGGATCCAGGAGCCAGGGTAATCTCCACTGCATATTTTGCTCTTATTACGATCAGGGATATCAATAAAGAAATCACTGAACAAAATTGTGCACATTGGAGATCAATTACCAGACTACCTGATTTGATCTTTGACCATTCTGAAATGGTTAAAAGAGCACTTACCGATTTGCAGAATCAAATAAAAGTAAAGCCCGTTGGTTTCGAATTGCTTCCTGAAAAATTCACTCTTGTGCAGCTTCAGGATCTTTATGAAGCTATCTATCAGACAAAAGTGGATAAGAGGAATTTCAGAAAAAAAATATTATCAATGGAAATTCTTGAAAAGCTTGATGAGAAGGAGAAGGAGACATCAAAAAGGGGAGCTTATTATTATAAGTTTAATAAGGACAAATATGAGAGATTGAAACAGAATGGATTTTATTTCAATCTGGATGTCAACGGGATATGAGTGTCTAAAGTGACTGGAGTTTGGAGTGCCTAAAGTTTAAATCTATGCTCGAAAAATTAAAAAACACTGTATTTAAAGCCAACCTCGATCTTGTAAGTAACGGGCTGGTTATTCACACCTGGGGCAATGCCAGCGGAAGAGATTTTAATAGCGGACTTATTGTTATTAAACCATCAGGTGTTGACTATGAGTCAATGAAACCGGAAAATATGGTTGTGATTGATCACGAAGGGAATGTTGTGGAAGGGAAATATAAACCTTCAACAGATGCTCCTACCCACCTTCTGCTTTATAAAACCTATAAGGCAATAGGAGGAGTTGTACATACTCATTCATCCTATGCCACGTCATGGGCTCAGTCAGGAATGGCCATTCCTCCTTTTGGAACCACTCATGCAGACCATTATTTTGGAGAAGTTCCATGTACAAGATTGTTGACAGACAAGGAGATAGAGAGTGATTACGAAATCAACACCGGGAAAGTAATTGTGGAAATACTGGGCACTGTTAATCCGTTAACAGTACCATCGGTGTTGGTAAATGGTCATGGCCCTTTCTGCTGGGGAAAAGATACGGATAACGCAGTTTACAATGCAGTGGCTCTTGAAGAGATAGCAAGGATGGCATTTTATACAATTCTTCTGGGGAAAAGTGAACCAATTAATAAATCACTTCTTGATAAACATTTTAAAAGAAAACATGGAATCGATGCCTATTATGGACAGGACAAGTAATAATATAATCAACCAGTTAAGATATGGCAAAAAAATTTGTAATCGGGATCGACTATGGGACTGACTCCGTTCGTTCAGTCGTTGTTGACACCAGTAATGGTGAAATTGTTGGGACATCAGTATATGAATACCCCAGGTGGAAGAAAGGTCTTTTTTGCGATCCTTCAATTAATCAGTTTCGTCAGCACCCTCTGGATTATATAGAAGGGCTGGAGCAATCTGTAAAAAGTTCCCTCAAAGGATTAACTGATGCAGTGATAAAAAACATTGTCGGTATTACGGTTGATACCACCGGTTCAACTCCTGTGGCAGTTGATAAAGAGGGAATTCCTCTTTCCATGAAACCCGGATTTGAATCCAACCCCGATGCTATGTTTGTATTATGGAAAGATCATACTGCGGTACAAGAGGCTGCTGAGATTAATGAAGTAGCCAGAACATGGGGAGGGGTTGACTTTACGAAATTCGAAGGAGGGATTTATTCATCGGAGTGGTTCTGGGCAAAGATCCTTCATGTTCTCCGTAATAGTAGTGAGGTACGGAAAAATGTGTGGTCATGGGTTGAACACTGCGATTGGATACCTGCCTTACTTATTGGAAACACCAACCCCCTGCAACTGAAGAGAAGTCGTTGTGCAGCAGGACATAAGGCTATGTGGCATAATGACTTCAATGGTTTGCCGGATGAAAAATTCCTTACAAAACTCGATCCATTTTTATCCAGTCTACGGGAAAGGCTTTTCAGAGAAACATATACTTGTGATGTTGAAGCCGGCACCCTGTCGGAGGAATGGGCAAAGAGGCTGGGCCTCACAAAGGAAGTGAAAGTCGGGGTTGGCTCTTTTGATGCACATATGGGTGCTGTAGGCGGTGAGATTAAACCTTACCATTTAGTTAAAGTCATGGGTACCTCTACATGCGATATGCTTATTGCACCTATGGCGGAAGTGGGAGATAATCTTGTTGCCGGTATTTGCGGGCAGGTTGACGGATCAATTGTGCCTGGCATGCTTGGTCTTGAGGCTGGACAATCAGCGTTCGGTGATATTTATGCATGGTTTAGCAAGTTGCTTATGTGGCCGGTAACCGATATTATATCGGGGATGAAGTGGCTTAATGAACAAACAAGGAATAAAATCAGAGAGGAAACAGCTGATAAGGTCATTACCGAGCTTAGCAGGCAGGCGGAATCCCTTCCGGTTGAAGAGACAGCTATTGTTGCACTTGACTGGATGAATGGCAGGCGGACTCCTGATGCTAACCAGGCCCTTAAGGGAGCAATAACCGGATTGTCACTGGGTTCTGATGCTCCAAGGATCTTTAAGGCATTGGTCGAGGCAACAGCATTCGGTTCAAAAATGATTAATGACCGTTTTATTTCAGAAGGAATCCGTATTGATGGAGTAATCGCGATCGGAGGTGTTGCCAAAAAGAATCCTTTTGTGATGCAGATCGTTGCAGATGTACTCAACATGCCGATCAAGGTTGCAAGCTCAGATCAGACCTGTGCCCTCGGCTCAGCTATGGCAGCAGCGGTTGTAGCCGGAGTTTATGAAGATATTTCCTCTGCACAGAAAGCAATGGGTAGCGGTTTTGAGAAGGAGTACCGCCCTGACCCTGCCAGAGCAAAGAAATACGAAACTCTGTTCAGAAAATATAAGGAGTTAGGTTCGTTGATTGAGAAAGGGTGACCAATGTGTGTATCATGTACGTCGCCGGTACACTACCTTGAAGAGGGGATAATAATAACAAAATATTATTCTAAATTTGCATAGATAACTGATTTCCATGAATATTATCTTATTAAAGAATATAATTATTACTTTTTCTGCTTTGCTGGTGGTCAGTCAGGGTTGTGATAATAAATCCTCATCCGGAGACTATCCTATTCAACCGGTTCCCTTTACATCCGTTAAACTTACCGACAACTTCTGGGCACCACGAATAAAAAGGAATGCATTAGTAACAATTCCTATTGCCTTTGGTTATTGCGAATCAACAGGGAGAGTTAAAAACTTCGAAATTGCAGGTGGACTTGATACCGGCAAATTTCAGACTATTTTCCCGTTCGATGATTCAGATGTCTTCAAAATAATTGAAGGTGCCAGTTATTCACTTCAGACCTTTCCAGATCCGAAGCTCGACGCTTATCTTGATGCTCTAATTTATAAAATAGGCCTTGCACAGGAAGATGACGGATATCTTTACACGAACCGCACAATTGCTGAGATGCATGGAGGGACAGGGCTTCATGAGTGGGTCAATAAGAAAAGATGGGAGAATGATTCAATATCGAGTCATGAACTTTATAATATCGGACATCTTTATGAGGCAGCAGCTGCTCATTACCAGTCAACAGGGAAACGTTCTTTGCTTGATATTGCTTTAAAGTCGGCCGATCTTGTGAATAAAGATTTTGGCTGGGACAGGTTAAGAGTTTATCCGGGGCACCAGGTTATTGAAATGGGACTTGTAAAACTTTACAGGGTTACAGGTGAAAAGAAATATCTCGATCTCGCCCGTTTCTTTCTTGATGTTCGCGGACCCAGGGGAGACCAATACAACCAGGCAAACAAAAAAGTGGTTGATCAGTCAGAAGCCGTAGGTCATTCAGTAAGAGCTACATATATGTATTCAGGCATGGCCGATATTGCAGCAATTGAGAAGGATGAAGGCTATCTGAATGCAATTACTAAGATATGGGAAGATATTGTTTACAGGAAAATATACCTGACCGGGGGGATAGGGGCAACAGGTGGCAATGAAGGTTTTGCTGATCCATTTGTATTACCCAATATGTCAGCATATTGCGAGACATGTGCCTCGATTGGGGATATTTTTTTCAATCACAGGCTGTTCCTATTGCATGGTCAGGCCAAGTATATTGACATTCTTGAAAAGACACTTTATAATTCCATGATCTCCGGAGTATCATTATCAGCAGACAGATTTTTCTATCCTAACCCACTTGAATCTAACGGCCAACATGAACGCAGTGCCTGGTTCGGCTGTGCCTGCTGTCCGTCAAATATTGCAAGGTTTGTGCCTGCCATTCCTGGTTATGTATATGCTGTAACTAAAAAAGAGCTTTACGTAAATCTATTCATCTCTAATGATGCTGATATCACCCTGGGCAAGAAGAAAGTCAAAATTTCACAAAAGGCAAATTTTCCATGGGATGGCAAGGTTGAAATATCTGTCACTCCTGAAAAATCAGGGAAATTTGATTTGAAGCTCCGTATTCCCGGATGGGCACATAATGAAGCTTTGCCAGGTGGGTTATATAAATTTGAGGCTCAGAACAATGAATCAGTAACGCTTCAGATAAATGGAGAACCAATTGAGTTAAATATGGCAGATGGTTATGCTGTAATATCCAGGAAATGGAAGTCGGGCGACAAAGTTGAAATTGAATTCCCAATGCCAATCCGCAAAGTTATTGCTGACGAAAGAGTAAAGGAAGATTTAGACAAGATAGCAATTCAGAGAGGTCCGGTCATATATTGTGCTGAATGGCACGACAATAACAGCGGGAATGTCCTCAATGTCCTTATAAAGAAAGATGCAGGTTTTACTTCAGAATTTGTCCCTTCACTTCTTGAAGGTACACAAGTTATCAAAACGACAGGCTTTCAGATGAGAAGGACCCTGGATGGGAAAGTCGAGATGCTTAAAGAGGAACCGGTTACTATGATACCCTATGCATTGTGGAATAACCGTGGTGCCGGCCAGATGATGGTCTGGCTTCCGGCTTCCACTCATACCACCCGTCCTTTGGCCGCTCCGACAATTGCCAACAGGAGTAAAGTCAGGGCTACCAAGATTACAAAATCACTTCTTGCAGTAAATGATCAGATTGAGCCTATTAATTCCAACGACCATTCAGTATCATACTACGACTGGTGGCCTGACAAAAACAAGTGGGAATGGGTTGAATATGATTTTGAAAAAACTGAAACTATCTCTAAAACAAAGGTTTATTGGTTCGATGATGGCCCAGATGGTGGTTGTCGTATCCCCGATGAATGGGAAATTCTATATCTGAGTGGCAATATCTGGGAGCCTGTCAAGTCTAAAACACAATATAAAGTGACAAAAGATGGATGGGATTCTTTGGCATTTATGCCTGTTAAAGCATCAGCAGTCAAAATAAAAGTTAAGTTAAACAAGGATTTCGCCAGCGGAATTTATGAATGGATTGTCGAATAGTAGTAGAGACAGGTTCCAGATCTGTCTCCAATACAGACTTGTCTCTATAGTTCTATGTATAGTCAGTGTTCTGGTCAGCTGTGGTAAATCGGTCAACTCTGAGAAGAAATTAAATATAGCAGGCAATGCTGATTCAGGCGATGCTTATTACATCAATGGCAAAGATGGAGATGACAATAATCCGGGAACCATTAAAAAGCCAATAAAGACAATTGCTGAACTTAATGCCAGACTTCAAAAGAAGGCTTCAGGTATATACTTTGCAGGAGGACAAAGTTATTACGGAACTTTGCTGGTGAATGGTATCAGTGGGACAAAAACACGTCCAATCATTATTAGTTCACGGGGAGATGGAAGGGCTGTTATCATCGGAGGTAACAGTGAAGCCATCAGAGTTGAAAACTGCCAGAATCTGTGGATTAATAATCTGGACATCAAAGGAAATGGCAGAAAAAACGGGAATACTACCAATGGATTATCAGTAATCCGTTCAAGGAAAAGCTTAGTTGAACAATTAAATGCAAAGGGTTTTCAGAAGTCAGGTGTAAATCTTTATGACTGTACTGAAATACAGGTAAAAAAAGTCCTCGCTACTGATAATGGTTTTTGTGGAATAAACATCATGGGCTCAGACAGGAGTCTGTCAGGGAAAATTCTGATTCAGGATTGCAAGGCTGAAAACAATCCGGGAGATCCTACTATTCTTGATAATCACAGTGGCAACGGCATCCTTGTTGGAGTGTCTGATAGTGTTGTTATAGACCATTGTACTGCAACAAATAACGGATGGGATATGCCAAGGCAAGGTAACGGACCGGTAGGTATCTGGACATGGGAGAGCAACAATGTTACGATACAATATTGTATCAGTTACAAGAACAATACTTCCAAAGGTGCAAAAGATGGCGGTGGGTTTGATCTGGATGGAGGGGTTACCAATTCAATAATTCAGTATTGCTTATCCTATGAAAACCAGGGCGCAGGTTATGGATTATTTCAATATTCCGGCGCTTCAGACTGGTCAAATAACATAGTCCGTTATTGTGTAAGTATTAATGATGCCATTATGACAGAAGGTTCAGGTAGTTTCTTTATCTGGAATGGATCAGAAGAGAGTAGGCAACTGACTAATTGTTTGATATATAATAATGTAGCGTATAATTCATCAACATCGATTATCAGCTTTGAAAATGCTTCAGCTCATAAGGATTTTAAATTCTGCAATAATATTTTCCTGGGTCAAGCCCAGGTAATAACCGGACATACTACTGGCAGTTCATTTATTGGGAACGTATGGTGGAATACAAAAGGAAGTATTAAGTTCATGGAGTTCAATAGTCTTGCTGAATGGACAAAAGCAACAGGTCAGGAGATGCTTGAAGGTAAAATTGCAGGAATGCAGGTTGATCCCTGGTTAAAGGGACCTTTTACCACTGATATTACTGATCCATATCAACTTAACACACTTTATGGTTATACCTTACAACCTGATTCGCCACTCAGGAACAAAGGCCTCGATCTAAAATCGATGTTAGGTATGGACCTTCCCACGACTGATTTTTATGGAAATTCTGTGCCTTTAGGTGTTGGAACGGAACCAGGGATACATGAAGTAAAATAAGAAAATATTTTGAAAAAGGCGGAGTTGCTCGATTGGCCTTATCTCTGACAGCAACAGGAATATGTGATGGGCGGGGGCGCAACCAATTTTATGTTTCTGGTGTTGTCTGCTGATCATCTGCTCATAAGTAAATAAGTTCATATCGTTGGTTAAAAAGAACTCTGAAATAAGGATATTATCAAGAAAATTCAGCAAAATTGCTTTTAGTTACAAATAGATTGCCGTCAAGATATTAATTGTTAATTTAGCAAAAATCTAAACTGTAAATTATGAAAAAAGTTCTATTATTATCACTAACTCTGGTTGCTCTTATTTTCACCGCATGCAACCAGTCAGCAAAAAATAAGGAGATGGTTAAAAAAGAAGTTTTCGGCACACACCAGGGGAAAGAAGTATTCTTGTTGACCCTAACAAACAAAGCAGGTAATGTTATCAGGTTAACCAACTATGGAGCAAAGATCAATTGGATTGAAGTTCCGGATAAAAACGGGAAGAAGGATAATGTTACTTTCGGTTACGACACTTTTGAAGAAACACTTAAAGGGGATATGTCATTTGGATCGATTGTAGGAAGATATGCCAACAGGATCGCAAAGGGGAAATTTACTCTAGATGGAGTTGAATATAATACGCCTCTGAACAACGGACCAAACACTCTTCACGGTGGACCTGCCGGATGGCATAGTGTTGTCTGGAACACAGAGGTTCTTAAAGATAGTGAAGTTCCGGCTGTTAAATTTACCTATGTAAGTCCCGATATGGAAGAAGGCTTCCCTGGCACAATGAATGTTGAGGTCATCTATACATGGACAGACAATAATGAGATCATCATGGATTATACATGCTTAACTGACAGGAAAACTGTCCTGAATATTACCAACCATGCATATTTTAACCTTCATGGTGCAGGAAATGGTGATGTCCTTGACCATGAACTGGTAATTAACGCTTCGGTTTTCACTCCTGTTGATTCAGTTATGATTCCTCTTGGGGAGATTCGTCCTGTGGCTGGAACACCATTTGATTTCAATACTCCTCACACCATTGGCGAAAGAATAGGTGAGAATTATGAACAACTAATTCTTGGTCGCGGATATGATCATAATTATGTGCTCGATAATAAAGAAGAGGTAGATGTAACAGTATATGAGCCTGTTAGCGGCCGTGTACTTGAGGTTATTACAGATCAGCCCGGGATGCAGCTTTATACAGGTAATTTCCTTGATGGAACTAAAATAGGTCACGGAGGAAAACCATTTAATTTCCGATCAGGTCTATGCCTCGAATCAGGTCATTATCCTGACAGCCCAAATCATCCTGAGTTCCCGACAACAACCATTAACCCTGGTGAAACCTTTAAATCAACAACTATCTACAGATTTTCAGTTAAGGGTGTGTAATAAGATAAATTGTGTAATCATATTTACTAACAGTTTGATAATAAATATTATATGTATTACAAATGAATAGGAATTATATTACACACCCTAAATAGATCTCTGAAATAAATTAAATATGCTTATGACATCACGACGAGTATTTTTGAAAAACACGGCAATAACAACTGCCGGTATGAGTCTGGTTCCAACATTATCAAGTGCATTGATAGGTTTTGCTCCTTCCGACAGGATCAATGTTGGACTTATTGGCTGCAATGGCATGGGCTTTGAAGACCTGAAATCATTTCTTGAACATCCTCAGGTAGAATGTATTGGTTTGTGCGATATCGACGAAAATGTGCTTAACCGCAGAGCCGCCGATGTTGAGAAAATACGTGGAAAGAAACCTGCAAACCTTTATAAAGACTGGCGTAAGCTTATCGACAACAAAGATATCCATGTTGTAATCGTAGGGACACCTGACCATTGGCATTGTCTGCAGATGATTTCTGCATGTGAAGCAGGGAAAGATGTATATTGTGAAAAACCGCTTGGAAGAACTATTGAAGAATGTAATCTGATGGTAAATGCTGCTAAGCGATACAAAAGTGTTGTACAGGTTGGTCAGTGGCAAAGGAGCGATCCGCACTGGCAGGATTCAGTTGATTTTATCCGTTCAGGCAAGTTAGGTAAAATAAGGCTTGTCAGAGTGTTTTCATACCAGGGTTGGTGCCCGTCTATCCCTCTACTGGCCAACGAACCGGTTCCTGCAGGAGTAGATTATGATATGTGGCTTGGCCCGGCTACCAGCCGCCCGTTCAACAGAAACCGTTTTCACTTTACCTTCAGGTGGTTCTGGGATTATGCAGGTGGTCTGATGACCGACTGGGGAGTTCATTTGCTCGATTATGCTCTGTTCGGTATGAATGTAACTGCTCCCAAATCTGTTATGGCTATGGGTGGCAAGTATGGCTATCCCAGTGATGCCTGCGAAACTCCCGACAGTTTACAGACAATTTATGAATTCGACGGATTCAACGTTCTGTGGGACCATGCAATAGGTATCAATGATGGTGCTTATGGCCGTAATCACGGTTTAGGTTTTGTTGGTGAAAACGGAACTCTGGTAATAGACCGCGAAGGCTGGGAAGTAATACCGGAAGCTGTTAACAATGTAACCCGTATGGAAGCGGTACCTTTGAAAAATGGAAACGGACAAGGTTTGAAGAACCATGTAATAAACCATCTCGATTGTATAAGCAGCCGCAATCCAAATACAAATGCGAGTGTAGAGATTGGTGCCCATATTGCCAAATTCTCAGCTCTGGGAAATATTGCATACCGTACAGGGAAAAAACTTGTGTGGGATGGTACGAAATTTACAAACGACGATGATGCCAACAAGTATCTTATCCCTGATTATAGAGAGCCCTGGAAGTTACCTAAAGTATAAATTGCATAAAAATTTGATTTACATGGGCTAAGTGCAGTTAAATTGCCCGTTGTCTTAGAAGAAATAGCTTTTCGCCGGATTTGAAGGAATAATTTTTTTTTCATATCCGGCGTTATTTTGTAATTAATTATCCCTCTTGAACATTTGTTATTACATTTGGATTCAGCATATTTGATACACATCACATCATTGCATCATGAAAAACATAATAGCATTTTATAGATTAAAGACTAATTGTTTGATTGTGTGCGGACTCTTGCTTCTTTTAGCCCTCTGTATCGGATGCAAAAGGAAAAGCTCATTTCAGACAACTTCATCACAGGTTGGATCGGGTTTGATAAATACCAGCCAGAATGCAATTTCAATTTCAGGAACAAGATTCATTGATTCCTACGGACGGCAGGTGATTTTTAGCGGTGTCAATAAAGTGAATAAAGATCCCAAAATGAATTATACCGATATTGACTCAATAGCGACCTTTGAAAAGTTTAACCACTGGGGATTCAATTGCATCCGCCTCGGTGTTATCTGGGATGGTGTTGAACCCCAGCCTGGAGTATACGATGAAAAGTACCTTGATAAGCTGGAGGAGAGTGTAAAGCTTTCATCTCAAAATGGACTGTATGTAATGCTTGATATGCACCAGGATCTTTATGGAGTATCCTTTGGTGAAGGCAACACATCGTTGGGTGATGGTGCTCCAAAATGGGCAACACTGACAGAAAACTTACCTCACATAAAAGGCCAGATATGGAGCGAGTCTTATCTTATCAGTCCGGCTGTTCAAAAAGCATTTGATAATTTCTGGGCAAATAAGCCTTCTGCTGACGGAATTGGCGTTCAGGATCATTATGCCCGCATGTGGCAACATGTTGCAAAACGATTTGCAAACAATAAAGCTGTGATCGGATTTGATATAATGAATGAGCCATTCAATGGGACCCCTGGGACTGATCTTATGCCTCTTATTCTCACTGAGTACGCCAGACTTTTTGCAGAAGAAACCGGTAAGGTGCTCTCTGAAAATGAGGTTATTGCTATCTGGTCTGATGAGGACATGAGATTTGAAGCCCTTTCAAGGTTGCAGAGTGCGGAAAAATATGCCAGGGTTTTTGATACTGCAAAGAATATGAATCAGCAATTTGAAAAAACTGCACTTCAATCGATGTACCAGAATGTTTGCGATGCTATTCGTGAGGTAGATACTACTCATATTCTTTTCCTTGAACATTCGTATTTCGGGAACTTGGGAATAAGCAGCGCCATTGAACCGGTAAAAGCAAAGAATGGGAACTCCGATCCGCTTGTTGCATATGCCGGGCATGGGTACGATCTGCTCGTTGATACTAAAAACTATAATAGCCAGAGTGATTCCAGGGTGGAATTAATATTTTCCCGGATCAACGAAACATCCCAAAGAATAAATGTTCCCGTCCTTGTTGGTGAATGGGGCGCTTTTTCAGGTGGTTCTGAAGCTATGACATCTTCAGTAAAATTTATTACCGGATTGTTCGAGCGGTTTGGTTTTAGTAATACCTATTGGGCTTATTATACAGGTATTGAGAAAGATGCGTATTTCACAAATTCGCTTGTCAGACCTTATCCTCCATATATAGGAGGCCTGCTTAAAAAGTATAGTTTCAATCATGAAACAGGCCTGTTTAGCTGCTCATGGGAGGAGTCACACCTTGTAAAGGCATCAACGGTGATTTACATTCCGGACATGGAGAACCTAGTAAGGGAAAGCATAACCCAAAATCCAGAAAGTGGTAAAACTGTTATTACATCCATTAAAAACAGCAAGGCAGGGTACCTTATCATTCCGGTTACTAGAGACTCACTGATCAGAACAGTTGAATTCAAACTAAAAAATTAATCAGGCTTCCATTTCAATTGAAGAAAAAACAGACGTATGATTGCTTTTTGTAAGATTTCTGCAATAGTAGATAGCATGAGGGTAAATTTCAGTCAACATTAATCTCAGATATATTATTTCAATTATTCACCTTTAAAAATTTCATTATGAAAAAAGCGCTTTATATTTTCATGTTGCTGGTATTTGTTTTCCAAAATCAACTAAGCTTTGCCGGAGATAAAAAAACGGAAATGATCGGATCATGGAAGTGCGAGGTTGCGAATGCACCTTCTGAGTATTTGCAAAGTACCATTATCATTTCTGAGAAGGAAGGGAAGCTCACCGGGAAAGCAATGTTCAGCAGTGGAGAGGAAATCCTCTTTGACACTGTGGAAATAGTAGATGATCAGTTGAGGGTCACTCTCAATGTGGATTATAACACTATCAGGATCAATACCAGGGTTGAAAAGGAAAAAATGACCGGTTCCGTTTTTACTCCTGACAGAGAACTTGTGCTTGTTGCTACTAAATTGAAAGAGAAAAAGTAGGGGTTAATTTACCGAAGCTCTGCTCCGCAGTAGTATATTGATAATGGGCATCTCTAATAACCAACAATTAATAAGATATGGACAGAAGAGACTGGGTAATAAAAACAAGTATTGCCGGATCCGGTTTATTGTTAAGCAAGTATTTGGGTGCGGAGGATCTATTCGGGTATCTTCCTGACGAAGATTTCGTAAAAGCCGACTTTGGTGCTGATTTTAAATGGGGAGTGGCCGCAGCCGCATATCAGACAGAGGGTGCCTGGAACATTGACGGGAAAGGGGAATCGAACTGGGATTATTTTTCCCGTATTCCCGGCAAAATTGAAAGAGGCGAAAATGCAGATGTTGCGGCAGATTTTTACCACCGGTATGCTGAAGATATTGACCTCATAAAATCTATGAATTTCAAGGTTTTCCGCTTTTCTCTTTCATGGCCCCGGATTATTCCAACAGGAACAGGTGAAGTAAACAGGAAAGGCCTCGATTTTTATCATAAAGTGATTGATAAATGTTTATCGGTTGGTATTGAACCCTGGATTACCCTCTATCACTGGGATATGCCTCAGGTATTGGAAGCCCAGGGTGGTTGGGCCAACCGTAAAATTATTGATTGGTTTTCAGAGTATGCCGATGTGGTAACCAGGGAATATGGTGATAAAGTAAAAAACTGGATGGTGATCAATGAACAACTTTCATTCACAGGTAATGGTTATATGGAAGACGTTTTTGCGCCAGGAAAGAAAAGCCTGAGGGCCTTTATGAAATCAGTTCATTATTCGGTACTTTGCAATGCTGAAGGAGGACGGATCATCAGGAAAAATGTTCCCGGAGCAAACATAGGAACTACTTTTGTTACTACTTATGTAGAACCCATTGATCAGAAGGAAAAGAACATTAAAGCTGCCGCGCGAATGGATGCGGTGATGAACCGGCTTTTTATTGAACCATGCCTGGGTATGGGATACCCTGAGGATACTGTACCAATTTTAAAGAAAATGAGATCGCTTTATGAAGCCGGGGATGAAACAAAAATGTTATTTGATTTTGATTTTATAGGCGTACAGTATTATTTCAGAACAATTGCAAAAAAATCGATAATGCCCGGAATGAGAGCCAAAGAAGTATTGGCTTCACAACGAGGTGTTCCGGCTAACGAAATGGAAGGTGAAATATATCCTGAAGGATTGTATCATGTACTCAGAAAATTCAGCCAATACAAAGGAATCAGAAATTTAATTGTAACCGAAAATGGCACTTGCCTTCCTGATATACTTGAAAACGGAAGAGTTCATGATAAGGACAGGATAGACTACTTTAAAAATCACCTGGCTGCAGTGTTAAAAGCCAAAAGGGAAGGCATAAATGTAAATGGCTATTTTGTGTGGTCGCCAACCGATAATTTTGAGTGGGATAAAGGCTATCGGACCCGTTTCGGACTGGTTTACATAGACTTCCAGACACTTGAGAGAAAAATAAAAGATTCCGGCATGTGGTTTAAAGAGTTCTTGAAATAGTATAACTGTCTTAATACATTGATTTAAAATAAAATAAAAATTGTCTATGAAAGCGGATTTACAAAAAAACAATTTAATCCCGTTGACAATTGTGGGTATACTATTCTTCACAATTGGGTTCTCGTTAGGTATTAATGGTCTTTTAATTCCCTATTTAAAAAAAGCATTTTCGTTAAGTAATGCTGACTCGTATCTGATTCTAACAGCTACATTCAGTGCATTTCTCATATTTGGATATCCCTCGGGATTAATTATTCAGAAAATCGGATATAGAAAATCGATGGTTCTTTCATTTGTTTTTTTTGCATTTGGACTTTTTTTATTTGTTCCATCTGCAAAAATGGAAAGTTTTGTCCTGTTTTTAGTTGCGTCATTTATCAGCGGTGCAGGAAATACCCTTTTGCAGGCAGCAGTTAACCCGTATGTTACTATTTGTGGTCCTGTTGAGTCTGCCGCAAAGCGTATTAGTATTATGATTATATTTAACCGAAGTGGCTGGGCAATAGCTCCAATCTTTCTTGCACTCTTTCTGGATTTAAGCCAGGCTAAGATTGATCTTTCTGATATGTTCCTTCCTTTCTATATTATAGTGGGTGTATTTTTGTTATTAGGTCTGTTTACATGGTTTGCACCTCTGCCCGAAATTAAAGCAAAAGGAGAAGAAGCTGTATCACAGGAGTCTTCAGAAATTATGGAGTTTGTATCCACTAAAACTAATGTTTTTCAATTCCCTCACTTGCTTCTTGGTGTAGTGACTTTATTTATGTTTATAGGTTTAGATACTTTAACATTAGTTTCACCAGTTGATTTTGCACTTTCATTAGGCCTGGAACATCCCGAAGTATATACCATGCATACTGTAATTGGAACAGTTTCCGGCTGTATCCTGAGTATTATTCTTATTCCTAAAGTAATATCACAAACATTAGCTCTAAAATGGGGAACTACACTGGGGACTGCTGTTTCTTTACTGATTGTACTGCTTCCTCCCTATATTGCAATACATCTGGTCGCTGTGGTGGGCTTTACAATCTCAATTGTCTGGGGCGCTGTATGGCCCTTAGCTATTTCGCATTTAGGTAAATTTACCAAAGCAGGTTCCTCTTTATTAGTTACTGCTATTGTTGGCGGTGCTGTTTTCCCGTTATTATTTGGATGGATGAAGGATGTGTTTGGAGATATCCAGCAGGCTTACTGGTTGTTTTTCCCCTCATTGCTTTTCATGATGTTTTATGCTTTTAAGGGACATACGATTGGATTGAAAAGAATCCTGAAAGAGGTATAGGTACAACATGCCACAGTATATATGGTTAATGGATTCTGACTTTATATACAACTCCGGGAAAAAACAGGAATATTATCTTCTATTTTATTTTTATTACTAAGTTTAACTTATTAAAATAAGAAATAAACATTTTTGGCACAATGAATAAAATGACAAGACGTGAACGGTTATTAGCAACTCTAAATGGGGAGGCTGTTGATAGACCAGCAGTAAATTTTTACGAAATAGGAGGTTTCTTAGTAAACCCCAACGACCCTGACGAATATAATATCTATAACTCGCCTTCGTGGCAACCATTACTAAATCTGGCCGAAAATCACACCGACATAATCAGGTTGGTAAGTCCTGTAAGAGCCCAATCGCATTTATCCTGGGATGGAAGTGAACATAAAGGTATAAGAAAGCAATTTGTTGAGGAAAAAGTATGGGAGGAAAACAATAGTCGTTTTACGCGACTGACCTTCAGGATTGGCAGAAAAGAATTAACCAGTCTTACCCGTCGTGACAAGAACCTCGATACTGTATGGACAGTAGAATATTTGTTAAAGAATAACAACGATGTAAATCTGTTTCTTGAACTCCCTGATGAAATATTTGAGGAGAATTTCGATATTGCCCATCTGGAAGAGCAGGAAAAGAAATTAGGTGACAAAGGTATAGTCATGGTAGATACCGAGGATCCGGTATGTGCTGTAGCTTCTCTCTTTAATCTGGAGGATTTCACAATCTTTGCATTTACTGAACCTGTGCTATGTCATAAGCTTTTGGAAAAACATGCCAGTTATATCCATAAACGTACTGAAAAAGTAGCAAGAGAATTTCCCGGCAGGTTATGGCGTATTTATGGCCCCGAGTATATTACTGAACCGTTTCTCCCTTCGCTTTTTTTCGAAGATTATGTCGTAAAATACACCGGACCAATGGTGAAACAGATAAAAGATTGGGGTGGTATTGTAAGGATCCATGCTCATGGCCGTATAAAGAATGTACTCGACTATATTGTGAATATGGGAGCTGATGCCACCGACCCTATTGAACCTCCACCTCATGGCGACGTGGAGCTGAAATACTTAAGGAGAAAATATGGGAAGGAGTTAGTGCTGTTTGGTAATATAGAGATTGCTGATATTGAAAACATGCCTTCTGATATGTTCAGAATAGTGGTAAAACAGTCTCTTGCGGATGGGACATCGGGTGAAGGAAGGGGATTTGTACTAATGCCGACGTCTGCCCCGTATGGTCGGAATATTTCAGAAAGGACACTTCGGAATTATCAGATAATGGTTGAAGAAGTTGAGAGTATTACTCCCCGGATCTAAGACCACTGGTTAAGTTTAAATTTGATAACATTAAACCAGTGAATTATTGAAACAAAATGAAAAGTAATCATCTATGAACTCAAGAGAACGTGTATTAAAAGCTTTTAAATTGGTGAAAGGGTTACCTGACAGGGTTCCTGTTCAATTTGATCTGTGCCGGAATTTATCTGATCATTTTGGTAAAGAATTTAATATTCCGGTGAACTATACTGAAAATTTGTATGAAGATGTTACTTATCGCATTAGTGCCAATGAGTTAAGGACCGCCATGGGGAGTGATGTTGTAGTAACAGGTGCATCAGTTTCAGATGATTACAGAATTGTGAAGGATGCGGATGGGACGTGGTTAAATGAATACAAAATGAGGATGCGGCAAGGGGATATCTATGTAGAAGTGGTTGATTATCCGCTTTCTCATGTCGAAACCAAATCGGATATTAAAGCTTATCAATTTCCTGATCCTTATGCCCAAGGACGTTTCAGAGATGCCGAACATCTCATTAAAAATTACCACGACAATTACCTGGTATTTGGAGATATTGAAGTGACGGTATTTTCTCTGGCCCACCAGTTGGCAGGAATGGAAAAACTACTTGTCGACATGATGATGGAGACCGAATATGTTGTACCATTGTTCGAAGCCTGTGCAGAATTTCAGACACAAATTGGTTTGCGGTTGATTGAATTAGGAGTCGATGCCATTTGGTTTGGCGATGACTTTGGTACCCAATCAAGTTTGATAATTCCACCTGGGACATTTAGAAATCAACTTAAACCTATTTATAAGCGGATGATCGACCGGTTTAAGGCAGTCAAACCTGATATAATCCCGATTTTACATTGTGATGGGGCTGTAAGTGAGTTGCTTGATGATATCCATGAAATGGGTTTCAGGATCTTCAATCCGGTACAACCAGGAGTTCCCGGCCATTTGCCGAAAGACATGAAGGACAATTTTGGCGATAGATTCAGCTTTTGGGGTGCCATCGATCAGCAGTACCTTCTGCCAAACGGGACTGACGAAGAACTCGAAAGGGATATATTGGAGAAAATCAATGTTCTTGGTAAAGGGGCGGGCTACATGGTTGGTCCGGCGCATATTATACAAAATGATGTATCGCCCGAACGGGTTAAGCTATTCATTGAATTGTGTAAGAAGCATGGGAATATATATAAATAATACATCAAAAGCAAACATATTTTCTTCCTTAATTTCCTGCATCAATTCTTCATCACTATATGAAATAAATTCTTTCATAAAAGTTGACTCATAATTTCAAGGTTAGGATTATTAAAGATATAAACTTATTTCACTCATGGTTAAAAAGAATTTCTGCTGGGGATTTCATTGTCCTTTAAGTTGTTTTATCAGCCAATTGCTAACAGCTTCATTCTGCTCCGGAAATGTCCAGTGACCTGTCTCCTGGAATAGTTGTAATTCTTTTGGTGCGGGAATTACATTATATGCCGAGTACATTGATGTGGGAGGGCAGGTAATATCGTTATATCCCCATGTATAGAACCCTGGTACTGTGACCCTCCGTGCAAAATTCACAACATCGTAATAACCAAGAGTTTCAACCTCACCCGGCTTCGGTTCGGTATCCCTGAAATAGTGTGGCCAACCGCCGGCCCTTTTGTTGAGGTAGCCCGTATAATCACAGAGAGCAGGATACAAAGCAGCCATCAGTTTTATCCTCTTGTCTAGTCCGGTTGTAACTATTGTGAGAGCGCCTCCCTGACTTCCTCCGGTTACGGCTATATCGGTACCGTTAAACTCAGGTAGTGTGAAGATAAAATCAACGGCTCTTACACATCCCAGGTAGACTCTTTTATAATAAAAGGCATCACGGTTATTCATTCTTATGCTCCAGTATGACGACAAGGCTCCGTTAGCGAGATTGTCATAAACCTGGTTATCAAGGGTAACCGGAATACCGTGTATGCCTATTTCAAGTGTTATCACTCCAAGAGCCGCATTTCTGGGGTCGCCGGCATATGGACGAATACCTGCACCTGGTACCCTCAGTATTGCCGGATATTTCCCGGGTTTTTTCGGCATCGCCAGAATACCATAAATCCTTGATCCGTTTGCTTCATTCTGAAAGCTGATCTGGTAAACATTAGCCTCACTGGTACACCTTTCAGGCATAAGGGTTATCCTGGGATCAAGATTAATTTTACGTGCTTCTGCAATAGCATTGCTCCAGAAAATATCAAAGTCAGCAGGATCTTTTACTGTCGGCTGGATTTTTTCAGGCTCAAAACCGGCTGTTGCCAGCCCTTCATATCTTTTATCATCAACAATCGCCCATACCCTTACACGGTAGAAACCAGGCACTTTCATGGTTCCAGTAAAGTCTGTTTTACCATTCTTCAGTACAATACCTTCTTTTTTCACATCTGGAAGCATTTCCGGCCCTGTTTCATAATCGATGGTAACGTTTTCCATCAGATTGCCATATTTAAGCACTTGGACAGAGAATTTTGCTTCTTCATTTACCTTGTATGTCCAGTCTTTATGATCGGGTGAAACGAATACTTTGATAAGGCTTGTGGCTGGCTGCGATAGAGCATTAAGCGATAATGAAATTAATAGTATTGACTGTAATAACAGCCTTGTAATTTTGTTTTTCATATATATACTTACTTATTATGTGATTAATATTATTTTGCTCAAAGTTAAATTTTCCCTAATTTATTAGCTGATAATGTTAAAATTTTCTTATTTAATTTTTTTAATAGATTTAACGTAGATATGTTTGCATTATTACCTAAGACCTGACACAATGAGTACAAATAGCAATAATTGCAGCAGTGCAAATGGATACAGGTATATTGTTGACCTTTTCGTTTTTTTGCTCATTGTTGCTGGCTGTCAATCCAATACAAACTCTTCATCTAAGTCAGAAAAACAACCTGTCGCAACTCTTCCCGCAACGAATGATGATTTTTACCAGGAGATCGGGCAGGAGATAGGCTTGGATTTTATTCACTCCATCGGGGACAAGGATTTGAGCAATATAGTTGAATCAAGTAGCGGAGGAGCTGCTTTTCTTGATTATGATCAGGATGGGTACATTGATTTATATATCTGCAGTGGTACCTGGTTCGAAGGTTTAAGTGGGGGAGAAAAGCCAGATAAATTGCCTGAGAACCATCTTTATCACAACCGTCAGGATGGCACTTTTGAAGATGTTACAAAAAAAGCAGGTGTAGGTGGTCCCTGGTATAGCATGGGAGTTACAGTCGGAGATTACAATAATGACGGCTATCCCGATTTATACCTGAGTAATTACGGATCAAATGTGCTTTATAAAAATAACAGCAACGGTACTTTTACAGATGTTACCAGACGAGCCATGGTAGGAGGAAATGAATTTAGCGTAGGAGCTGTCTGGCTGGATTATGATAATGATGGTCTGCTTGATCTGTACGTAGGGAACTACGTTAATTTTGATCCTCAGTATAAGTATTTTTATGCTCCTGACGGCTTTCCCGGCCCGATGGCTTACGACAGCCAGCAGGATGTATTATATCACAACAAAGGGAAAGGAATATTTGAGGATGTAACTAAAAACATGGGAATCATTGACGTTGATGGAAGAGCAATGGGTGTTGGGGCTGCAGACTATGATGATGACGGTTTCGTCGATATTTATGTAGCCAATGATCATACAGTGAATTATCTTTGGCACAATGAGGGGGGAAAAGGATTCACTGATAAGGGCACCATGTCAGGAACGGCATTTAGTCAGGCAGGAGAAGCAACGGTAAGCATGTCGGTAGATTTTGCGGATTATAATGGAGACGGATTGCTTGATCTTTTTGTTTCCGATGATAAGTACTGTTCTCTTTATGAAAATATGGGGAACGGGGTTTTCAACGATAAATCATATACTTCCGGTATTGCGATGCCAGCCGGCCAATTTGTTGGATGGTCTTCTTCATTTATTGATTATGACAATGATGGCGACGTTGATATCTTTAAAACTAACGGTGCGCTAAAGCACTTGTATGGGCAGGAAGACCAGTTATTTGAGAATACAGGAGACGGAAAATTCATTGATGTTTCCACGGAACGGGGTAAATACTTTGAGAAAGAGCTGGTAGGAAGAGGAGCATGTTTTGGAGATTATGACAATGATGGCGATATTGATGTCTATATTGTGAATCTGAATGATCGTGGGGTATTTCTGAGAAATAATAAGGGGAATAATAATAACTGGCTGACTCTTAATCTGATCGGACAGACCAGCAACTGGGATGGGATAGGCTCCAGGGTAAAGGTAACTTCCGGAGGCAAGGTACAGACAGCTCAGAAAAAAAGTACAACAGGTTACCTTTCTCAGAATGATCCCCGGATGCATTTTGGCCTCGCGAAGAATGAGATGGTTGAAAGACTTGAGATAAAGTGGCCTTCAGGTAAATCACAGGTATTGGAGAATGTCAAAGCCAATCAGATTCTTACTGTTAAAGAACCCTAAAATATTCTTTAAATGAATAGAATAAGAGCGGCAATAATTCTCTCTATCATAATGGCCATTGGCTCTTCAGCCATTTTTTTTTCATCTTGTAAGGGAAAGTCAATGGATGGCATGATTATCTTTACGCAGGTTGCCGGAAAGGGGCAGGATATTAATAGTGTAACCGGAGATTCTTTGGGATATGTCCCTCAGGCGCGAATCGTGGCATTGGACCCCTACAGAACCCGGGCATCACTGAAGGTGCTTACAGCAGATTACTATACAGCACGGTCTCCTGAGATTTCCTATGATGCCAAATACCTGCTCTTTGCTGCACAGCAAAAGCAAAACGATCCATGGCAGATATGGGAAATGAATTTAGAAGATTCAAAAATAAGACAGGTTACTACTTCTACGGAAAATTGTACTTATCCGGCTTATCTGCCCGGTAAACGTTTGGTATTTAGCAAGTTAGCCATTAATGATACTTCGAAGACAGGACATTCCCTGTTTACTTGTAATCTCGATGGTTCTGATATTAAAAAAATTACATTTAATCCGCATGCATATTTTGCTTCAACCGTTTTGAAAGATGGCCGTGTTTTAACAATTAGCAGACAACTTTATCCTGATCAGGGAGATCCGGTATTTATTGTTTTGCGCCCTGATGGGACAAAGGCAGAAATGTTCTATAAAGGTATTGAAGGCAGTGCATTATCTGGCCGTGGATGGGAAACAATGAATGGCAAAATAGTATTTATTGAATCAGATAAAAGCTGTCAGGAAGGAGGAAATGTAATTTCCATCAGGTATAATCGACCTTTACATACCCGGGTTAATCTCACTTCTGAAATAAAAGGTGATTTTAACACTGTTTTTCCGATGCAATCAGGCAGACTATTGGTCTCGTATCGTCAGACTGAAGATGACCGGTATGCACTTTACGAATTTGATCCGGAAAATAAGGTTCTTGGTCAGGCCATTTATAACAATAAGGATTACAATGCATTAGATGCTGTTGTAGTCGAAAAGCATGAAAGGCCTAAAAAACTGCCTAGTGAAGTGGATATGGGAGTGAAAACAGGACTGCTTCTCTGCCAGGATATCAATGTAGTTGATATGCAGTCATCAGGCCATTGCTCATCCTTTCCGAAATCAGGCAGAATTGAGGTGATTGGAATAGACTCAACTCTTGGAGTAGTTCAGGTGGAGGAAGATGGTTCTTTTTATTTAAAAGTTATTGCTGATACCCCATTTAAAATTCAGACTATTGATGAGAAGGGTCGTGTTTTACATGGACCATGCGAATGGATATGGTTGCGTCCTAATGAGCGGCGCGGATGTATAGGATGTCACCAGAACAATGAGCTGGTACCGGAGAACAGAGTGCCGCTGTCAGTTAAAAAACCTCCGGTTATTATACCGGTTCATATTAGTAATGTTGATGAAAAAAAGGTCACATTGGAATAGATATGAAGACATCATATAAAATATTCTTGATTTTCGGAGTTCTTTTTGTGTTAGGATTAGTTGTTTATTTTCCCGGACGCAAATTGGTCAGGGCACATGTTAATTCTAAGACAGCTGTTGAAGACCATCCGCTTCTATGTATCTCATGTCATCTTTATACCTCAAAGAATAAACTGGTTTCAAAACTGATAAATGCCGATTATTACTCACCATTTAATATGGCTGTTTCTAAAGATGGTGACCGGTTGTATGTTGTTGCCCAGGAGAGTAATGATTTACTGATAGTGGATACTGAAAATCGTACTGTATTAAATAAAATAAAGGTTGGAGAGTACCCTCACAGTGTAGTTCTTGATGATGGTGGGGAAATGGCTTATGTCAGTAACCAGTGGTCTGATATTGTATCGGTAATAGATTTAGCAAAATCAAAGGTAGTTGACACACTGAAAACAGGCAATGGTCCAGCAGGGCTTTCTTTAAGTGCTGACGGCAGATTTCTGTATGTTGTCAATTCATATTCATCAAATATATCCGTCTTTGATCTTAATACCGGAGAGGAACGAAAAAGATTCACCGCAGGGAATAATCCTACTGGAGTGCAGTTGTCGCCCAATGGGAAAACTTTATATGTGACCAGCAGGCGTGCCCTTATTGCTCCTTATGGAGATACATTGAAGTGTGAACTGACTGTGGTAGATGAAAGCAGACAAAGAGTAAGTGAACGCCTGAATATTGAATCAGCCTATATAATGGAAAATGTTGCCTTTACGCCCACCGGAGATCTGGCATTGGTGACGCTGATCAGACCCAAGAACCTGGTTCCATCCATACAGGTTGAACAGGGATGGATGATGACGTATGGAATCGGGATCATTGAGCAGAAAGAAAACGGCAGGGTTGTTCAGCTACTGCTCGATGAACCAAATGCCTACTATTGCGATCCTTTCGATATTGTTATTACACCGGACGGGAAAAAAGCTTTTGTGTCAAATTCGGGTGTGAATTGTATTTCTGTGGTTGATATTGACTCAATCAGGAACATAATAGCTGAGGCTTCTCCTGAAATGCTTAAGACCTATTCCAATCACCTGGGAATCAGTAGCCGCTATGTCATCAAGCGTATTCATACCGGGGCAGATCCAAAGGGGCTTGCGCTCTCTTCTGACGGAAAGCTTCTGTATGTTGCTGAACAACTGGAGGACAGGGTTGCAGTAATAAATACCGAGAGCCTGGAGACAATTAATACCATCGACCTTGGTGGCCCCCGAAGGATTACAGTAGCCCGGCAGGGACGCAGACTTTTCAACAATTCGGGACACACATTTCAGAATCAGTTTGACTGTTATACATGTCATCCAGATATGCATGAGGATGGCCTGGTATATAATATGGCATCCAAGGATATGGGACGTAATCTTACAAATACGCAGTCTTTGCGCGATATTGGTGATACTCCTCCATTTAAATGGAACGGAAAAAACCAGACTGTATATAAACAGGACGGAATGCGTTTTTCTACTGTTCTGACAAGGACTGAACAGTTTAGTTATAAGGATCTTGATGCAATTACTGCCTATATAGTAACAGGAATACATTATCCACCTAATCTTCAGTATAATCCAAACGGGGAACTGACTGAATCGCAGCTTCGTGGTAAAGTTATTTTTGATCGTACAAAAGATAATTTTGGTAATGTTATCGCCGAAAATAATCGTTGCATTACCTGTCATACGCCGCCATATTATACAAATTTAAAACTAGCCAGTGTTGGAACTCTTGCTATATCAGACGATTCCATGCAATTTGACACTCCTCACTTAAATAATATATTTGCTTCACCGCCATATTTACATGACGGACGCGCGGCTACACTCGAAGAGATATGGACATTATATGGCAAGGAGGATAAACATGGGTTGGCCGGTGACATGACGAAAAATCAGTTGAACGATCTGGTCGATTATTTGAAATCCCTCAGAGCTCCAGAGTACGAGCATAAAGTTTCAAAGATACATCAAGCTTCATTTAAACTTAATTAAGACAGGAAATCATGAGAAAATTAATGCGTAGAAATTACTTTAGATATACTGCAATTGCTGTAGTCCTTTTGGGTATTTTTTCTATGGGACTCATCTGGAATGGGGAACACTCTTCCAGGCTGAAATCTTTCTCAGGGTATGAACCGGCAACAGATACAAATTCTCAGGGAATAGCTGAAAAAAGCTCCGGCAAAGCTGATTTAAAAGAGGATGAAAAACCAATGCCTGTGTTTGGTCATTGGCGCAGTTTTACCACTAAAGACGGATTACCCTCCGACAAAGCTTATTGTGTTCGTATTGATGGTGACCGGGTTTTGGTAGGAACTCATGATGGTCTTGCTGTTTATGAGAAAGGTAAGTGGCGAACCTATACCTCAAAAGATGGTCTGGCACATAATGGAATTGTTTCCATTGATGTAAGTGAACTTACCGGCGATGTGTGGATTGGAACTCTGGGAGGATTAAGCCGGTGGTCAGGGGGCAAATTTGAAAACTTTACACAGTTCAACAGTGGCATGCCAAATGATTTGGTTTACTGCGTCATTTGCGACGGGAAAGATGTTTGGGCTGCCACTGGTGGGGGTGCCGGTCATTATGATACTTACACAAAAGAATGGGAAATATTCACAGAAAAGAATGCTCCCATGCATGAACCATGGACATATGGTGTTTCTGCGGGGGACGGAAAGATCTTTATTGCTGCCTGGGGAGGCGGAGTGATCGAATATACTAACAAAACCAAAAAATTCAGAGACTACACTGACCCGGATGGTGAAATGGAGATAGACCTGCTCCCTGATGATGGTTTAGTTCATGATATAACAACCGCAACTTCCTACGCAGATGGTATTTTATGGGTATCGACATACTTTGGTTTAAGCCGTTACGATGGCTCACACTGGAAAGGTTACTTTGACCACGATAGTGGTTTAGCCAGTAATTTTATCAACTTTATCAGGGCAGAAGGACCAGTAGTGTTTATATGCAGCGATAAAGGATTAAGCACCACTGATGGAAAGTCCTGGGTAACATATAAGAAAAATGACAATAGTAGCGATGGAGTAGCTATTATAACAAACGGCACTGAAAAAAAAGAGATGACCTTATCTCCATCTGTTGCTCATAATTTTATTATTGGCGTTGATGCTGAGGATGATGTTTTATGGGTTGCTACTTCACAAGGTGTCAGTCGTGGAGAATTGTTAAAATAGCGGATAATTTTGTAACTAAAATCTGCAGGATATTGGATTATATAAAATTTTAATAATAGAAAATATGGGTAACAAGCAACTATTGATAGATTTGGCAAAACTTACTGATGGAGAACGTATAGAGATGAAAAAACTCGGTATTTTATCTGATGATAACAAAATTATCGGATTCGACTATCCATCCATACATAATGAGCGTCCTCCGATATTAAAACATGTGGTGCATGCGCCTCAGGTACTCAATGAAGCGTATAACTATCAGAAACCATCTTCTTTTTCCAGGGCGCTGCGCCTTGATCTCGGTGGTTACAAGGTTTTGCTCATCTCCGGTACTGCCAGCGTAAATGAAGAAGGTAAAGCCGAGCACATTGGTGATTTTAAGGCCCAGCTTTGGAGAACATATCGCAATATCACTACCCTACTGGCCGCTGAAGGGATGTCCTGGCACGATGTAGTCAGAACAACAAATTATCTCAGGGATATTGAAAGGGATTATGCCGAATTCAATAAAATCCGCACCTCATTCTATCAGTGGATGAATCTTGATCCTTTGCCAGCCAGTACCGGAATTCAGGCAAGACTGTGCTGGGAAACACTGCTGGTTGAAGTTGAAGCATATGCAATTTGCAAATCAAACTCAATTCAAGAACATGAAACTTAAATATTGGATATTAGCAGTTATTGTCCTGAATATGATGTATCCGGTTTCAAAGTTAAATGGGCAGGATAAAAAACAGAACTACGGGAAAGCACCTGATGAAATCTTCCCATATGACCGGTATCAGAAAGCCTATAAATACCATTTTTTGGTTCCCATTCAATTTTACGGGGCTGGTCGCGAGAAGCTGCCTCCTACTGATCTTAAGGAAGTGAGGATAGGGTTTCTTGGACCGTTGAGTGGTTCTGTGATGGTTCCGCAAGGCAGGCAGATGTTACAAGGGGCTACCCTGGCGATGGAAGAAGCCAATAAAAAAGGAGGATATCGTGGTATTCCGTTTGTATTATTGCCACACAATGATGCTGGTTTATGGGGTGCTGCAGCAAATGAAATAGTAAAGATGGACGATGAGAAGGTTTGGGTTTTTTTGGGCTCCATAGACGACATTGTTTCCCACGTAGCTTTGCGGGCAGCTTTAAAACTGGAGATTTTCATGGTATGTACAGGTGATCCGGATCCTACTTTTACAGAGACAAACATACCCTGGACAATTCGCGTTATTAGTGATGACCGGCAAAGCAGTTATGCCATGTTGAACTATATTCATGAAAAGGAGGGTCATGCACGTGTAGCAGTGATCAGGGCCAACAACCGGTATGGACGGGTGGGGATCAAGGAATACGCTGATGCTGCCATACGTGTTGGTCATCCTATGGTTATTGAAGAGCGTTTTAACGATGGAGAAACAGATTTTAAAACACAATTAGAGAGGATTAAAAAAACTTCACCGGATGCAATACTTATTTGGGGAAACGCCATAGAATCTGCACTGATTTTACAACAGATACGTGACATGGGATTAAAGCAACCGGTCTATGGTTCCGACAGGATGGTTTCTCCCGAGTTTCTCAAAATTGCCGGTAATCTGGCCGAAGGTATAGTGACTACCTGTCAGTATAACCCAAATGCAGAAAACCCAAAGTTAAAAGCATTTCAAGCCAATTATTTAAAGAGATTTGGCCAGGAACCGGATGTGTTTGCGGCACATGGTTATGATGGTATGAAAATTATTATCGAAGCCATTGATGAAGTGGGACTTAACCGGGTTCTGATCCGCGATGTGCTCACTGATTTAAAGACTTTTCAGAATTATCAGGGAATCACCGGTAAAATTGTTTTTGATCAAAGCTGGAATGATATCGGAGATATCTTTATGGCTGAAGTCCGTCAGGGCAAGTTCCTGTTTTCTCCGGCTCCACCTTTGGATCTGAAGAATAAAACAACCAGTAAAACCGGATATTATTAATCTGACAGAGAAAGACACAATGGAAACAAATCCATGCAATAATCCGGTAAATGTTGGATTTTCCATTTCGTCCAGAGTAAGTCGCATGACAAAGCCGGATGCAACGATCGTGATTATTGATGGAGTTGAGGTAGGTGGTTCTGAAATTGTTGTTATTGCCGGACCCTGCGCTGTGGAGAGCCAGGAACAGCTATTTGAAACTGCCAGGGCAGTAAAAGCAAGTGGGGCAAGGATCTTAAGAGGAGGCGCTTTCAAACCACGCTCTTCACCATACAACTTCCAGGGATTGGGAGAAGAAGGATTGAAACTGCTCGGTTATATCAAAAAGGAAACAGGTTTGCCGGTAGTCACAGAAGTCATGGATACGCGACAGTTAGAGCTGGTGGCCAGGTATGCCGATATGATACAGATCGGTTCACGTAATATGCATAACTACCCTCTATTAAAAGAAGCAGGGATGTGCCGGAAGCCGGTTTTGCTAAAGAGGGGCATGATGGCAACCATTGAAGAGTTCCTATTGGCAGCTGAATATATCCTTAATCAGGGTAATGAACAGGTAATACTCTGCGAACGGGGCATCCGTACTTTTGAAACTTCTACAAGGAATACACTCGACCTGAGTGCCGTTCCTATGTTAAAACGGGTGAGTCATCTTCCTGTAATTGTTGATCCCAGTCACGGGACAGGCCTCAGGTGGATGGTGCCTTCAATGGCAAAAGCGGCAGTGGCTGCAGGAGCTGATGGAATCATCATGGAAGTCCATTATAAACCTGAAGATGCGTTATGCGATGGTGTCCAGTCACTTAACCTCGATGAATTTGCACAATTGATGACCGATCTGAATAAAATAGCCCGGGCTGTGGGTAGAGAAATTTTATTACCTAAACCTTCAAGTGGTTAATGGTTAATGGTTAATGGTTAATGGTTAATGGTTAATGGTTCTTTAATGAGATTAATATTTCAGGCATGGATATTGTCTATTATCCTGGTTCTTATTGTCCCAGGTGTGCAGGCCTCACAAAATCCCGAAGGGCCTGATGAGACTGTAAAAATTGGACTGTTAATCCCTGATAATAGATCAATGGCAGCCAGACATGGAGCTGAAATGGCCATTCGGAAAGCTAACGATAAGGGAGGTTTTAGTGGCCGGCCTTTCCAATTGGTGGTGCGTTCAATGGAAGGAGCCTGGGGAACCGGTTCCAAAGAAGCCGTTAACCTGATCTTTGAAGAAGAGGTCTGGGCCATTATGGGTTCTCATAATGGGCGAAATGCTCACCTGGTAGAACAGGTTACTACCAAAGCACGTATTGTTTTTTTATCCGCCTGGGCAAGCGATCCAACGCTATCTCAGGCTTTTGTCCCCTGGTATTACAGTTGTGTGCCAAACGACCTTCAGCAGGCTGTTGCATTGATCGAAGAAATATATAATAAAAGGAGAATTAATAAAGTAGCAGCAGTTTCAGATAATGACTATGATTCAAAATTGGCCTTAAAAAGCTTTGTGAATAAAACGAAATTAGCTGGCAAAGCAGATCCATTGCAGTTTTTTTATGATAATTCCAGTCAGGATTTTAATGAT
>Ga0315273_10000095_pt1 | contig 74316 bp, 63 predicted proteins | sample YL17G02_0_MG_FD_205753 | JGI IMG/M metagenome (GOLD analysis project Ga0315273, IMG submission 205753) | Sediment microbial communities from Yellowstone Lake, YNP, Wyoming, USA - YL17G02_0 | ecosystem: Environmental > Aquatic > Freshwater > Lake > Sediment | place: USA: Wyoming | collected... | reverse complement strand
CAAGCAACGCATCGAGCGGCACCGGCTCCGCGGTCATTCCCTGAAAGTTGTGCGCGTAGTCGTGCGTCAGGTCGCGCAGCTGCGGAAACAGCAGCTCGTGGATCGGCCTCTTGCCGCTGGCCAGATAGACGACAAATGCACGACGGATTCCGGGCGTGATGCCCTCATGCGCATAGAGCTGCATCACGTCGAACAGGTCACGCGGATGCTGACGGTCCAGCGCGGCACAGAGCTTGCCGCCGTACAGGTCTTCCAGCGAGACCATCGGGATATCCACATCGGCGAGCAGCTGATCGCGGGCTGCGGACGTGAACGAAGCGCGGCGCACGGGATGTACCGTACCGCGCATGACAAAGTTGGCTTCCACCTTGACCTCGATGCGCCCACGGCGCACGAGCAGCTTGGTTTCGCCCGCGTCGGCCTCGGGAATATGCACGCTGAAGCCGCGCCGGGTGAGCCTTCCAGCTGCCTCCCGGATTGCCTCGCGGATGCGCGCCAGCGCCTGCTCGCGCGGCAAGGCATGGTCGGGAAAGACCAGATCGAGATCCACCGAAAGACGCGGCATGTCGCGCACGAACAGGTTGATGGCCGTGCCGCCCTTCAGCGCGAAGGTGTCATCCACGAACACCAACGGCGCGACCTGCGCCATCAGTCGAGCGGTCTCGAGATAGACCGGGTTCATGGCTTGAGCACCAGCAGACCAGCGGCGGACCGGGATACCCAGGCTCGATCGCTGCCCGTCGGCAGCGTGGCCGGATCGAGCTTGGTGCTCCAGGGCAAGGACCCCTCGCGCCCGAGTTGCAGGCACAGGCGTACGGTCTTGACGCTCGTGCAGCGCTGCAGCAGTTCGCGCAGCACATCCGCGCGCAGGCTGTAGGTGCTCTCGACAAGTTCGCGCGCTTCCTGCAGTGGCTGACGTACGCCGACGTCGCTCAGCAGTTCCAGCAACGCTCGCTCGGGCGCCGAGACCTGCGGCGCTCCGCCGCGTTGCTCGAAGGGGCCCACCTGCAGCAAGGCATCGGGACGCTCGTCGAACAGCCGATTGCGGTGATACGCCGCCGGAAAGCGCGCGGTGAACCACTCGGGCAAGCGCCCCGCCGTCCATCCATAGAGTTGCAACACGGGCTGCTGCGACACGTACTGGCGCAGGCCGTACCAGTCGAGCGCCGACTTGCCGCCGACATGCAGGCCGTCCAACCTCCGTTGCATCAGCACGAGGCTGGGGTGCAGCGCAGGCGGATCATTTGGCCGGCAGTACACGCCGCGTGCCAGGCGCGTCAGCCAGCCTGCCCGCACATAGTGGACGGCCAGGTCCGCGGAGATGCCCAGCGCCGCAAGATCTTCGGACGTCAGCGGTGTCCCTGGCGCGAGACGCGTGTAGAGCGTGTTGAGCTTGCTGGGTCTTGTCGTAGCCATGCTACGACTATTACATCTTTTTCAAACTGACGTCAATTTAATTTGATCCCGATTATCGTATCTGAATTACGACAATTTGCATTAAATCAAACTCACTCCCACTCGATCGTGGCCGGCGGCTTGCCGGAGATGTCGTAGACGACGCGCGACACGCCCTTCACTTCGTTGACGATGCGCCGCGCGACGTGGTCGAGGAAGTCGTAGGGCAACCGCGCCCAGTGCGCGGTCATGAAATCGACGGTCTCGACCGCGCGCAGCGCAATCACCCAGTCATAGCGCCGGCCGTCGCCCATCACCGCAACCGAGCGCACCGGCAGGAATATCGCCATGGCCTGGGCAACGCGATCATAGAGATCGTGGGCACGCAACTCGTCGATGAAGATCGCGTCCGCGCGGCGCAGAAGATCCGCCGCCTCGCGATTGACGCGGCCGAGGATGCGAACGCCGAGTCCCGGGCCGGGGAATGGGTGGCGATTCACCATCTCGTGCGGCAGGCCGAGCTCGACCCCGATGCGCCGCACTTCGTCCTTGAAGAGTTCGCGCAGCGGTTCGACGAGCTTCAGCTTCATGCGCTCCGGCAGCCCGCCGACATTGTGGTGCGACTTGATGACATGCGCCTTGCCGGTTTTTGCTCCGGCGGATTCGATGACATCCGGATAGATCGTGCCCTGGGCAAGCCAGTCGACGCCGGCAATCCGGTGCGCCTGTTCCTCGAAGACCTCGATGAAAAGGCCACCGATGATCTTGCGCTTGCGCTCCGGGTCCTCCTCGTCGGCGAGCGCCGCGAAGAACCGGTCGGCCGCATCCACGCGGATCACGTTGAGGCCCATGTGCCGCGCAAAGGTCTCCATGACCTGGTCGCCCTCGGCGAGGCGCAGCAGGCCGTGATCGACGAATACGCAGGTGAGCTGGTCCCCGATCGCGCGATGCAGGAGTGCGGCGACCACTGACGAATCCACTCCGCCGGAGAGCCCGAGCAGCACCTTGCCTGCCCCTACCTGTTCGCGAATGCGCGCGATCAGGTCCGTCACGATATTGCCGGCATCCCACAACGCATCGCAGCCGCAGATCTCGCGCAGGAAGCGCTCGAGGATCCGCGCGCCGGCGCGCGTATGCGTGACTTCGGGATGGAATTGCACGCCGTAGAAGCGGCGTTTCTCGTCGGCCATGGCAGCCAGCGGCGCGTTGGCCGTGGACGCGATCGCGACAAAGCCGGGCGGCATCGCCTCGACACGGTCGCCATGACTCATCCAGACGTCGAGCTCCGGCGATTCACGTTCGTCGTCCTGGGTGATGCCGTCGAGGAGCCGCGAAGACCCGGTGCGCCTGACGCGCGCATAGCCGAACTCACGGTGACTGGAAGGCGTGACACGGCCGCCGAGCTGCGCCGCCATCGTCTGCATGCCGTAGCAGATGCCGAGTACCGGCACGCCCTGCGTGAACACGTTGTTTGGAGCGCGCGGCGGGCTCACGTCGGTCACGGACTCGGGTCCGCCCGACAAAATGATTCCACGGGCGCCGAACCTGGTGACAGCCGCCTCGCCCACATCCCAGGGCAGGATCTCGCAGTAGACGCCGAACTCGCGCACGCGCCGCGCGATCAATTGCGTGTATTGGGCCCCGAAATCAAGGATCAGGATGCGGTGCGCGTGGATGTCGGCGAGGGTCGACGGGATCCTGGCCGCCATCAGCTGATCCGGTAGTTGGGCGCTTCCTTCGTGATGCTCACGTCATGCACGTGGCTTTCACGAACGCCGGCACCGGTGATGCGCACGAATGACGGACGCGTGCGCATTTCCTCGATGTTGCCGCTGCCGGTATAGCCCATCGCAGCGCGCACCCCGCCCGACAGCTGATGCAGTATCGCGACCAGGCTGCCCTTGTAGGGCACGCGCCCTTCGACGCCTTCGGGTACGAGTTTCTCGAGTTCCTCGGTCGTGTCCTGAAAATAGCGGTCACTCGAGCCATGGCGCTGTGCCATCGCGCCGAGCGAACCCATGCCGCGATACGACTTGTATGAGGCGCCCTGATACAACTCGACTTCGCCCGGTGATTCCTCGGTGCCGGCAAACAGGCCGCCGATCATCACCGAATGCGCGCCGGCCGCGATCGCCTTGGCGACGTCTCCGGAATAACGGATGCCGCCGTCCGAGATCAGGGGCACATCGGTCGCAGCCAGCGCCTCGGCGACCGTGGCGACAGCGGATATCTGCGGCACGCCGACACCGGCGATCACGCGCGTCGTGCAGATCGATCCGGGCCCGATGCCCACCTTGACGCCATCGGCCCCGGCATCGACGAGCGCCCGGGCACCGTCCGCAGTCACGATGTTGCCGCCGACGACTTGCAGCTTCGGGTACGCCTGCTTGATCTTTGCAACCGTCGCCAGCACGCCGCGCGAATGCCCGTGCGAGGTGTCGACGACGACGACGTCCACACCGGCCTCGACCAGCATGGCAACCCGCTCGAGCGTGTCCGGAGAGGTGCCGACGGCCGCCCCGACCCGCAGGTGACTGTGCTCATCCTTGCAGGCACGCGGAAAATCGCGCGCTTTCTGGATGTCGCGCACGGTGATCATGCCGCGCAGCCGCCCTGCCGCGTCCACGACCAGGATTTTCTCGATGCGATGACGGTGCAGCAGCAGCAGCACTTCCTCGCGCGGCGTGTTCTCGCGCACCGTGACCAGCCGCTCGCGCGGCGTCATGACTTTCGAGACCGGCAGGTCGAGCTGTTCCTCGAAACGGATGTCGCGGTGCGTGACGATGCCGACGACCATGTTGCCGTCCGTGGTGACCGGCAGCCCCGAGATGCCCTTGGCCCGCGTCAGCGCGATGACCTCGCGGATCGTCGCATCCGGGCGGATCGTGATCGGGTCCTTGATGACGCCGCTCTCGTGCTTCTTGACGCGGCCGACTTCCCTGGCCTGGTCCTCCGCGGACATGTTCTTGTGGATGATGCCGATGCCGCCCTCCTGCGCGATCGTGATCGCGAGGCGGGCCTCGGTCACCGTGTCCATAGCGGCGGAAACCAGCGGCAGGTTGAGCCGGATACCCCGCGTCAGGCGCGTCGACAGGTCGACTTCGCGAGGCAGCACCTCCGAGTAGGCCGGCACGAGCAGGACGTCGTCGAAGGTGAGTGCTTCCTGGACGATGCGCATCGGCGTTGTCCCCCGGGGGCAGTCCGAATGAAGCGGCGCATTGTACGACGCAAGTGGCCCAAGGCGTTAGCGATACGTGCGATGGGGCCGCGTGCTTCGGCAGGCGCGCTCGCTTAGCATGCGCGCATGGATCCCCGCGCCGGCCGCGACGTCTACACGGTGGCACGCCTCAATCGCGAGGTGCGCGGCCTGCTGGAGGCCGGTCTGCCGTCGATCTGGATCGAAGGCGAGTTGTCGAATTTCTCCCGGCCTGCCTCCGGCCACTGGTATTTCACGCTGAAGGACGAGGCGGCGCAGGTACGCTGCGTGATGTTCCGGCAGCGCAACCAGGCCATCCGGGTTGCGCCACAGGACGGCATGCAGGCGCTGCTGCGGGCACGCGTGGGCCTCTATGAGCCGCGCGGCGACTTCCAGCTGATCGTCGATCATCTCGAGGAGGCAGGCGAAGGAATACTGCGGCGCCGCTTCGAGGCACTGAAGCTCGCGCTGGCAGCCGAAGGCCTGTTCGACGCCGCACGCAAGCGGGCGCCGCCGCGCCTGCCGCGGCGCATCGGCGTCGTGACCTCGCCGAGCGGCGCTGCGCTGCGGGACGTGCTGCAGGTGCTGCGGCGCCGCTTTCCCGCGATTCCGGTCCTGATCTACCCGGTGCCCGTGCAGGGCGCTTCAGCGGCGCGTGAAATCGCCGAGACATTGGCGCTTGCAGACCGGCGGGCCGAAGTGGACGTGCTGCTGCTGGTGCGCGGCGGCGGCTCGCTGGAAGACCTCTGGGCTTTCAACGATGAGTCATTGGCGCGCGCAATCGACCGGCTCACCCTGCCGCTCATCAGCGGCATTGGCCATGAGGTGGATTTCACGATTGCCGATTTTGTTGCTGATGTACGGGCACCCACGCCCTCGGCGGCGGCAGAACTGGCCGTGCCGGACGGCATGGCCTTGCTGGCTGAATTTGCGGCCACGACGCGACGGCTGGGCCTGGCCGCCGGTCGCGCCCAACTGCAACGCCGCGAGTGGCTGATGCGGACCTGGAGGCGACTCCGGGTCCAGCACCCGTCTCAGGCGGTCGCGCAGAATGCACAGCGCATCGACGAATTGCAGGGCCGCCTGAACGCAGCGATGAGGCGCGACCTTGGCATGCGGGTCCAGCGTCTCGCCACGGCGCGCGCGGAGCTCTCAGCTGCCTCGCCGGCGGCGCGCGTTGCGACACTGCTGCAACGCGCCACACATGCGGGTCTGCGCCTCGTGCCTGCGATGCGGCATTGTCTTTCGCTCCAGGAAGGTCAACTCGAAACGGCAGCCCGTGCCTTGAACGCGATCAGTCCGCTGGCAACCCTCGCCCGCGGCTATGCGATCGTGACATTGGCTGCCGACGGTGCAATCGTCCACGATCCCGGCCAGGCGCCACCCGGCACGGAAATCGATGCGCGGCTTTCACGCGGCCGGCTGCGCGCGCGCGTCGTCTAAAAAGGGGACGCTTCCCTTTTCTGCGAAGAAAAGGGAAGCGTCCCCTTTTTGAGTCAACGACGGCTGGCGTCGCGCTTATGCGTCCGGCGCTGGCGCGGCGTCAGCTTGTTGCGCCGTCCCGCGAACGGATTGTCTTCGCTCCGAAACTCCACACGTACCGGCGTGCCCCACAGGCTGAATGCCTCGCGGTAACTGTTCATCAGGTAACGACGATAGTCCTCGGGCGTGCGCGCGGCCTGCGCCCCGTGCACGACGATAACTGGCGGATTGCGCCCGCCCTGGTGTGCGTAGCGCAGGCGGATGCGGCGTCCGCGCACCAATGGTGGCTGGTGCTGGCGGATCGCGGCTTCGAGCACGCGTGTGAGCTCAGGGGTCGGCAGTTCGCGCATCGCCGCGGCATGGGCCTCGCGCACGGACTGCATCATTTCGCCGACACCACTGCCGTGCAGCGCGGAGATGAAATGAAGTGGCGCGAAATCCAGGAAGCGCAGGCGCAGCGCAATTTGCGAACGGATCTCGTCGCGATGCTCCTGCGTGACGTGATCCCACTTGTTGACCGCGATCACCAGCGCGCGCCCGCGCTCGGCCACGATGCCGAGTAGCGTTGCATCCTGCTCGGCCACCGTCTCCTGCGCGTCCAGCACGCCAATGACAACATGGGCATCATCAATAGCTTGTAAAGTCTTGATAACACTCCATTTTTCAAGCTGCTCCTCGACTCGTGCGCGACGCCGGACACCCGCTGTGTCGATCAGCACATAGGCTTTCCCGTCGCGCTCGAATGGCACGTGGACGGTGTCACGGGTCGTGCCCGGCTGGTCCGTGGCAATCATCCGTTCCTCGCCGAGCAGCCGGTTGATCAGCGTGGACTTGCCGACATTCGGACGCCCGACCACGCAGACACGGGTAGCGCGAGCCACCTCCTCCGTGGCGTCCTCGGCAGGCGGCTCGATGCCCGCGAGCACATGGTCGATCAGTTCATCGATGCCCTGGCGGTGCGCCGCCGACAGCGACTGGGGCTCGCCGAGACCGAGACCGTGGAAATCGGACACCGCGATATCCGAATCGCGTCCCTCGCATTTGTTGACTGCGATCGTCACCGGCTTGCCGCTCTTGCGCAGCACATCGGCGACAAAGCGATCAGAGGGTTCGACTCCCGACTGCCCGTCGACGAGGAAAACGACGCGGTCGGCCTCCTCGATCGCGCGCTGGGTCTGGTGCGCCATCAGCTGCTCGATGCCGCGCGGCGATTCCACGAGCCCGCCGGTATCCACAACGATGAAGCGATGCAGTGCGTTCTTGCCGTAGCCGTACTTGCGGTCCCGCGTCAGGCCCGGCACGTCTGAAACCAGCGCGTCACTGGTCCCGGTCAGCGCATTGAACAGCGTGGACTTGCCGACGTTGGGCCGGCCCACCAGCGCGACGACGGGCAACATGACTCAGGGTTCCGGGCGGCCGCTTACCCGGCGGCGCGCGGCCGCGCGCGGTAGGCCTGGACCTTGCCGGAATCGCTCTGCACCAGCAGCAGGTCGCCGGCGGTGACCGGGGCATTGCTGACGCGCCCGCCACCGGGCTTCGCGCGACCAAGTATTTCGCCCGTGGCCGCATCGAGCCAGTGCAGATAGCCTTCGAAGTCGGCGACGACCAAGGTGTCGCCCTGAAGCGCAGGCGCCGTCAGCGCGCGGCGCAGGAACTGGGCCTGGCGCCACACTTCCGTGCCATCGCGGCGGCGCAAAGCGACGACCGTGCTGTCTGCCGTCGTCACGTACAGGTGTTCCGCATCGGCAGCCATGCCGCGGTAGCTCGACATGTCCCGTCCCCACCAGATCTGGCCGGATTCCCGCGAGAGCATCGCGACGCGCCCCTGGTAACCGACCACATAGACATCCTGGTCGATGACATGAACCGGTGAATCGATATCGGCAAGACGCTCGATCTCGGTTCGGCCGCGGGACGGTGCGACAGTTGCGGTCCACAGCAGGTCACCGGTTGAGAGCGCGAGCGCAACGACCTTGCCGCTGTCGAATCCCGCCAGCACCATGTCGCCGTCGATGACCGGCGCGCCATTACCGCGCAGTGTCAGTCGCGGTACGGGCTGTTCATAACTCCAGGCCTCGGTGCCGTCGGCGACGCGCAAGGCCTTCAGCTTGCCGTCCACGGTGCGCACGATGACGAGACCGGCGCTGATGGCCGGGGCCGACAGCACTTCGCCACCGACCGCGACCCGCCAGCGCGCGGCACCGGTCGCGGCATCCAGTGCCAGCACCTGGCCCGCAATCGTGCCGGCGACCACGAGGCCCTCGCCAATCGCCGGGCCACCGCTCAGATCGAGATCGGTCGATGCGCGCCACAGGCTGTGTCCGCTGCCGAGTTCCAGCGCCTGGACATCGCCGCCATGACCCGCGACATAGACGCGGTCATCCAGAACGGCCGGACGCAGTCCAAGGCGCAGGACGTCGTCGCCGCCCTTGGTCCCTATGCTCCAGACATGATCAGGTTTCAGCTTGACGGTGAAATCCACCAGCTCGGCTGGCGGCTCCAGGTCTTTTTCTTTGCTGCAGGCGATCAGGGTCAACGCAAGCGCCAGCAGCCAGGCCATTCTCTTCATCCGCATTCCTCATTCAGCCGCGGTCGTCGCGGACAGTTCGTCGATTTTCAATCTCAACAGCTCCTGATCGACCAGGCCGTCCGCGGTCTTGCCTTCTTCCGTTGCCGACTGTGCCTGCCGATAGGCCACGAGCGCGTCCGCCGACTGCCCGCGCGCCATCATGATGTCGCCGCGCAATTCAGCCACACGCGCGGCGACCGCGGGATTCTCAACGGCCGCGAGTGTCGCGAGGGCTTCGTCATAACTTCCTTTCGCGAGCTGCACGCGCGCCAGCCGCAGTCTTGCGACCAGTGCGAGTTCCGGATCGCGGGTCGAATCCATGACTTTCTTCAGTGTCGCAGCGGCAGCCCCGAGGTCACCGGACTCGATTTCGAGCCGCGCGAGTACCAGCAAGGTCTGGTCGGCATAGGGTGTATCGGTGTACTCGCCGGTGATCTTGCTGGCAATCTGCAGGCCTTCCTCGCGCTGGTTGCGGCCGAGCGCATCCAGCATCGCGGAGAATTGCTGCTCCGCTTCCTGGGACCGCGCAGTCTGATGCGCGTTCCACCAGCGGTAGCCGAACACGCTGCCAAGGCCGAGCACGACACCGGCCACCAGCCAGAGCCAGTTCTCACGCAGCCATTGCCTGAGCTGGTCCGCCTGCTCGCGTTCCGACAGATACTCATCGACCATCGTCGCTCCTCGAAGTCATCTTGCGGCCGAGCAATGATGCAATGCGCACGGGCAGTTCGTTCCAGGGGCAGTCCTGCTGGCTTGCGTCGCCACGCAGCGTCCTGACCGCAGCGGAGCTTCGCGCCATCTCGTCGTCGCCGATGATCAGCGCAAGCGTAGCGCCGCTCTTGTCCGCGCGCTTCATCTGCGACTTCAAGCTTCCGCCACCCATGTTGGCCTGGACACCGGCGCCCGGCAGCGCATCGCGCAGCTGCTCGGCAATTGCGAGCCCGGCGCGCTCTGCACGATCACCCGACAAGACCATGTAAACCGCAGGTGCTGCGGCGCTTGCTGCCGTACCCGCAGCCTGCAGCAGTCCGACGATTCGCTCGATGCCGAGCGCCCAGCCGATTGCGGGCGTCGGGTCGCCGCCCAGTTGCGCAACCAGACCATCATAGCGGCCACCGGAACATACGGCATCCTGGGTGCCGAGTGCAGTCGTTGTCCATTCAAAGACGGTGCGCGTGTAGTAGTCGAGGCCACGGACCAGCCGCGGATCGACGTCGTATGGAATCCCGCAGGCGCCGAGCAGGTCGCGGAACCGGTCAAAATGCTCGCGCGAAGCGGCGTCGAGATGATCGGTCAGCAACGGCGCGCCGGCTGTCACTTCCTGCATCGCGGGGTTCTTCGAGTCGAGGATCCGCATCGGATTGGACTCGAGACGGCGCAGGCTGTCGGCATCGAGCCCGGCACGGTGGCGCTCGAAATAAGTCACCAGCAGCGCGCGGTATTGCCGGCGCGATTCCGGTGTGCCGAGCGAGTTGACACGCAGGCGCACGTCCTTGATGCCCAGCATCCGCCACAGGCGCGCCGAAATCTGGATCACCTCGACATCGACATCGGGGCCCTCGTATCCGAAGGCCTCGCAATCAATCTGGTGGAACTGGCGGTAACGGCCCTGTTGCGGCCTCTCGTGTCGGAACATCGGCCCCGATGTCCAGAGTCTCTGCTTCTGGTTGTGCAGCAGGCCGTGCTCGATCGCCGCCCGCACCAGACCCGCGGTTGCCTCGGGTCGCAGGCTCAGGCTGTCTCCACCGCGGTCCTCGAAGCTGTACATTTCCTTCTCGACGATATCCGTGTGCTCGCCGATCGAGCGCTGGAACAGCTCCGTGTGCTCGACCAGCGGGACCCGGAACTCCTGATAGCCATAGTCCGCAAAGAGTTCGCGGGTGCTCCGCTCCACCAGCTGCCACCAGGGCAACTGGTCCGCTAGCAGATCGTTCATTCCACGGACGGCCTGGAGTTTCTTTTCCATGGCCTAGGAGCGCGCGCTCCACCACCAGAAAGCGGCGACCACTGCGATGGCGAGCAGTACTGAGGCAATCGGCCATGCCCAGCGCGCGTGGTCGCGAACCCTCGGGCGCAAGTCCATCGCCGGCAGGAAGCTGGGCTCGGGAATCTCGCCGCTGCCAAATGCGGCCAGGATCTCGTCCTCGGGCAGGCCAAGAAGCGCGGCATAGTTACGCAGGTGACCGCGCGCAAAGACCGGCGCGCCGAGCAGGGCGAGACGGTCCTCCTCCATCGCGAGCACCAGCGCCGCATTGAGCCGCAGCCGCTCAGCCGCGGCCTCGATCGTGAGCCCCCTGGCCTCACGCGCACCGCGCAACCGCGCGCCCGGCGACGGGCCGCTGGTCCGCGTGTTCATCCGGGATCCCGGCGCTGGATGTCATCGAGTACGCGCAACTGCACGGAATCCGGAAATTCCTTGCGCAGCCGCTCGCCGAACGCGGCGGCGGCGGCGCGATCATTCAGTGCCATCTCGATCTGGTGGCCCAGCAGGAGCACGTCGGGCGTCGCCGGCGCGACAGCAAGGAATCGATCGATGAATGCCCGCGCCTGCAGGTGATTACCGCGATCGTGCAGGACGCCGGCCAGTTGCAGGAAGGTCTCCGGGTAAACCGAGCTCACCGTCAGGGCCTGGCGCAGGTATCTCTCGGCTCTTTCCGGCGCCGCGGCGCTGCGGGCGCAGACACCCGCATTGGTATAGGCGACTTCCGGCGTGCGGTACAAGGGATTGCCTGCCGCCTTGAGGAACATCGCCTCGCCCTTCGCAAACTCCCGGTCGCGGCACAGGAAAGCTCCGAGCGCGTTCTGCGCCTCCGGGCTGGTCGCGTCAGCTTGAAGCGCGAGCTTGAAGTGCTTTTCGGCACGCTTGGTCTCGAGCAACCGCTCATAGACCAGTCCGGCAGCGAGTTGCACGGTCGCGTCGTGCGGATTCAGCGCAAGTGCCCTTTCGACCTTGTCGCGGGCGACCGCCAACTGGTCGCGTTTCAGGTACTCCATGGCGAGACGGGCATTGATGCGCGCCGCCTCGACCAGCGGGTCGGGCGAGGCATCCTGCGCCGGCGCGGCTGCGGCCAGCAGCAGCGCCATCAGGAATGCCGCAATGCGCGGGATCATGCCGGCACCGCGAGTCTGACCAGCTTGCTGCCGAGCCTGACCAGCGTGCGATCCAGCACCTGGCCCCTGAGCTGGCCGCAGGCCGCGTTGATGTCGTCACCTCGGGTTCGCCGCACGGTTGCCATCACGCCTCCCTGTACCAGCAGGTCGCGGAACCGCTGGATTGCCGCGGCCGGCGAGCGCCGGTACCTGGTGCCCGGGAATGTATTGAACGGGATCAGATTCACCTTGGCATCATGGCCGCGCAACAGTCCCGCTAGTTCCCGCGCGTGCTCGGGCTGGTCATTGATGCCGTCCAGCATCGTGTACTCGAATGTGACGCTACGGCCATTCTGGCGCTCGAGGTAATGCCAGCTGGCGGCCAGCAACTCCGCGATCGGGTGTTTGCGGTTGATCGGCACCAGCTCGTCGCGCAGCCGGTCATTCGGCGCATGCAGGGACACGGCAAGTGCCACGTTGCAATCCTCCGCGAGGCGGTAGATCTGCGGCACGAGGCCGGAGGTGGAAAGCGTGACGCGCCGACGTGACAGGTCGTATCCGAGATCGTCGAGCATCAATTGCATGGCCGGCAGCACGTTCCGGTAGTTGGCGAGCGGCTCGCCCATGCCCATCAGGACGACATTCGTGATGACGCGCTCGCCGTCCGGGTCACGCCCGAGTTCGCGATTGGCGAGCCACACCTGACCGATGATCTCAGCTGCGGTCAGATTGCGATTGAATCCCTGCTGGCCGGTCGCGCAGAACGAGCAGTCCAGTGCACAGCCGATCTGGCTCGAGATGCAGAGCGTCCCGCGCCCCGGTTCCGGTATGAAGATCGTCTCGATGACCTGCTCATTACCCGCGGCGCCTGGCATGCGCAGCAGCCATTTGCGCGTGCCGTCCGCCGAAGTCCGCGTGCTCACGATCTCCGGCACGCGCACTTCGGCCACGCCCGCGAGCAGCGCGCGGAAATCTTTCGCAAGATCGGTCATGCACGCAAAATCGGACTCGCCGCGGCGATAGATCCACTTCAGCAACTGGCGCGCGCGGTAGGGCTTTGCGCCAAGCGTCGCGACGAAGGCTTCCAGCTCGGACCGATTGAGTCCCAGCAGGTTGCTGCGCTCGGGGGCCTTGCCGCTCATCGTGTCACCGGCCTCAGCGAGTCCGCGCGCAGAGCGCGATGTCCGGGAAAAAATAGGCGATCTCGCGCGCGGCATTTTCGACGCTGTCGGATCCGTGCACGACATTCTCCTCGATGCTGGTCGCCAGGTCGGCGCGAATGGTCCCGGGTGCAGCCTTCTTCGGATCGGTCGCACCCATGATCTCGCGATTGCGCGCAACCGCCGACTCGCCTTCCAGGACCTGCACCATCACGGGGCCCGAAATCATGTAAGCGCACAGGTCCCTGAAGAACGGGCGCTCGCGGTGCACAGCGTAGAAGCCTTCCGCCTGGCTCCGTGTCAGCTGCAGCATCCGCGCGCCGATGATCGCGAGGCCGGCGCGCTCGAATCGGCGATAAACGTCGCCGATCAGGTTGCGTGCCACGCCGTCGGGCTTGACGATGGACAAGGTGCGCTCAACCGGCATGGATTCCTCGTGCATTGGGACGGGTTTGGACCGCGCATTCTAGCTCCCGCGACCCCGGGCCGGCAATCGCCGGGAACGCGGAAGTCCCTGCCGCGAAAGGAAAAATCAGATGCTGAAGCTTTCGCCGCAGCCGCATTCGCCGCGCACGTTCGGGTTCCGGAAGCGAAATGCCTCATTGAGCCCGTGACGGACGAAATCGATCTCGGTGCCATCGATCAGCGCGAGGCTGTCGGCATCGACCAGGACCTGGACGCCCTGGCTCGCGAAGACGCGATCCTTGTCCTGCACTTCATCGGCGTAGTTCACGACGTAAGCGAAGCCGGAGCAGCCGGTCTTGCGAACGCCGAGGCGCAGGCCGACGCCATGGCCACGCTCAGCGATGAAATGGCGGACGCGGTCTGCTGCGGCTGGGGTCAGGGTGATAGCCATGCTCAGGGCAATTGTAGCGCAAGCGCGCGGGCCAGCATGCCGAACAGCGCATCCTCTACGACCAGCAGGCGACCCAGTTTTTCCGGCGGTGCATCCAGTTCCGCGGCCAGGCGCCGCGCGTCGAAAGCAGCCTCCCCGTCGATACCCTGGCCATGCATGCGCCCGGCGACCAGCGCCGCAGCCGCGAGCGTATGCGGGCATCCCCAGGCGCGAAACGCGCAATCAACGATGCGGCCGTCTTCGATCCGCGCATCAAAGCGGACCCAGGCGCCGCGGTCGAGCGCCATCGCCTCGCCATGGACCAGCGCGCCGGGACCCGGCGCCAGGTCACCGGCATGCGGCAGCCGCTCGAACAGCTCACGCACCAACGATGAATACATCGCGCGGATCTCGCTCATGCGATTCGTTCAATCGCACCGGCCGGCAGCGCGGCGCGCAGGCGACGCACGCATGCAACAAGCAGTCTGGCCGCGCGATCGACTTCGTCCGCGGTCGTTTCCCGGCCAAGGCTCAGCCGCAGCGAAGCCTGGGCGGCCAGATCCGAGAGTCCGAGCGCGCGCAGGACATAGGAGGGTTCGGCCGTCGCCGAGCTGCAGGCCGAACCGCTCGACGCCGCCAGCCTGCCATCGAGAGCCAACAGCAGGCTTTCACCCTCCACGCCCGGAAAGCGGACATTCAGGATGCCCGGCAGGCCATGCCCGGACGCGCCGTTTCGGGCCACCGGCGCCGCCGCCTGAAGACCAGTCCAGAGCCGCTCGCGCAGGGCGCGGATACGCGCGGGCTCGGTGGCGAGACCCGCACGCACGAGTTCACAGGCAAGGCCGAAACCGACAATCTGGTGCGTGGCCAGGGTGCCGGCGCGCAGGCCGCGTTCGTGGCCGCCGCCGAACTGCAATGGCTGCAGCGCTGGGCGCGGGCGGTGTTTCAGATACAGCGCGCCGACGCCCTTCGGGCCGCCGAGCTTGTGTGCGCAGTAACTCAGCAGCGACACACCCATTTGCTGCACGTCGATCGGCAACTTGCCGGCGCTCTGGGCAGCGTCGACATGGAACGCAACGCCTCGCTCACGGCACAGGCGCCCGATTGCGGCAATGTCATTGATCGCGCCGGTCTCATTGTTCGCATGCATCAGCGAGACCAGCGCCGTGTCGGGCCGCAGGCTCGCTGCGACCAGCCCAGGATCCACGCTGCCATCGCTGTCGGGCTTCAGCCAGCTCACTGATTGTCCCTCGCGCTCGAGCTGGCGGCAGGCATCGAGCGTCGCACGATGCTCGGTACGCGCGGTCACGACATGGTGAGATCCCTTGCCAGCCGCGCGCGCAACGCCGAGGATCGCCAGATTCACGCTTTCGGTCGCGCCGGATGTGAATACGATGGAATCTGGCTGTGCCCCGATCAAGCGCGCGACCTGCGCGCGTGCGAGGTCCACACGCGCGGCCGCCGCACGTCCCGGTGCATGCACGGAGGTAGGGTTTCCTTGCAGCGCGGGATCACGCAGACATTCACACATGACATCCGCGACCCGCGGATCGAGCGGCGCGGTCGCCGCATAATCGAGATAGATCGGCGCTCCGTCGGGCACGGTCGTCATTCCTCCGGAATCGAGGTCTGCCGCTCGATCGCCGCCAGCAAGCCGCGCAGGATGCGCACTTCCTTTTCATCAGGCACCGCGCGCGCCAGCAAGCGCTCGAGTCGCGGGCGCAGTTGCGCGGCATTTCCCGGATGCATGAATCCGATGCGCTCAAGCACCGCATCCAGATGCCGGTGCAACGCCGCCATGTCCTCGGTGCCGGCCGGCTGCGAAACCGGCTCGGGCGGAACTGCCGAACTGTGCTTTGCCATCATGATCTCGTAGCAGACGATCTGCACCGCCTGGGCGAGATTCAGCGATTCATACACCGGGTCGGCCGGTATCTGGATCAGCGCATGGCAGCGCGCGAGCTCGTCATTGGCGAGACCATTGCGCTCGCCGCCAAACAGCACGGCGGCGGGGCGGGTATTGCTTGCCGCCAGCAACTCGGCGGCGGCCACGCGCGCGTCGAGCATCCGCCAGTTTGCATTGCGCCGCCGCGCGCTGGTGCCGAATACGAGCCCGCAACCTGCGATTGCAGCGTCGATGGATGGCAGGACACTGGCCCCTGCGAGCAGGTCCGCCGCCCCCGAGGCACGCGCGGTTGCGTCCGGATCCGGATACGACTGTGGACGCACGAGCACGAGTGAGTACAGCCCCATGTTCTTCATGGCGCGCGCCGATGCGCCGATGTTGCCCGGGTGGCTGGTGTCGACAAGGACGATGCGGATCTCTGCGGTCATCGCGGCTCACAAAGGAATGCTGGTATTCTACCGGTGCCGCGCGATGGCGCCGAAAGCCTTGTTGCGGCAGTTCTTTACACAGTGCTGCGGGAGCGGGTCATGCATCCCCTGGTCAATATCGCCGTCGGCGCCGCGCGTCGCGCCGGTGAACTGATCGTGCGAAACCTCGATCGCGCCGGCGGGGTCACGGTCAGCGAGAAGAGCCGCAATGACTTCGTCACCGAAATCGATCGCGCGGCCGAGCAGCTGGTGATCGAGACGATCCACAAGGCCTATCCGGATCACGGCATCCTTGCCGAGGAAAGCGGCCGCCATGGCGGCGACGAATACGTCTGGATCATCGACCCGCTGGATGGCACGACCAATTTCCTGCACGGGTTCCCGCAATTTGCCGTGTCGATCGCCTGCCAGCACCGTGGCCGCGTCGAGGCAGGCGTGATCTTCGATCCGCTGCGCAGCGAGCTTTTTACCGCCTCGCGCGGCGCGGGCGCACAACTCGAGAACCGCAGGCTGCGCGTGTCCGGGCAACGCTCGATCGACGGTTCGCTGATCGGCACCGGATTCCCCTATCGCGCAAACATGCGCTGGCTGAAGCCTTATCTGGCGATGCTCGAGCAGGTCATGCAGCGCGCGGCCGGCGTGCGCAGGCCCGGATCCGCCGCGCTCGATCTCGCTTATGTCGCGGCGGGACGACTGGACGGCTTCTGGGAATTGGGACTCGCGCCCTGGGACACGGCCGCGGGCAATCTGATGATCACCGAAGCCGGTGGCCGCATCGGCACACTGGCCGGCAATCCGTACCTCGACGGCGGCAACCTGATCGCCGGGAATCCGCGCATCTTCACGGCACTCGTCGAGTCCTTCGCGCCATTCCTCAGCGACGACCTGCGCGAATGACAGGGCCGGGCAGTCTCGCAATCGCCCCGGTCGTGGGTTAGAGTCCGCCAGATCCTGCAGGGGGCATATCAGCATGAATCTGTTCCGTACCAAGCCGGTCATGTCCGTGATGGAATCCGATGCTGCTGCGGCAGGTGAACCCACGCTGAAGCGCGTGCTGACTGCGCGCCACCTGGTGATGCTCGGCATCGGCGCGGTGATCGGTGCCGGCATCTTCGTGTTGACGGGCAACGCCGCGGCCAATCATGCCGGCCCCGCGATCGTGCTCTCTTTCGTGATGGCGGGCATCGCCTGCGGCTTCGCCGGCCTTTGTTACGCCGAGTTTGCGGCGATGATGCCGGTTTCTGGCAGCGCCTATTCCTACTCCTATGCGACCCTCGGCGAACTGGTCGCCTGGTTCATCGGCTGGAATCTGGTGCTCGAATACACGTTCGCTGCGGCGACCGTCGCAGTCGGCTGGTCGGGGTACTTCACAGGGCTGCTCGAAACGATCGGCCATGCGTTCGGCACCTCGATGGCGCTGCCGGCGGCGCTGACCTCCGCACCGCTGAATGTCGTCGAGGGCCGCCTGGTGCCGACCGGCGCGCTGATAAACCTGCCGGCGGTCGCGATCGTGCTCGCGGTTGCGACGCTCTGCTATCGCGGCATCTCGCAATCGGCAACGGTCAACTCCATCGTCGTGGCGATCAAGGTCGGCGTGATCCTGATTTTCATGGCTTTCACGCTGCAATACGTCAATCCGGACAACTGGATTCCGTTCATCCCGGAACCCGAAGGCCCGGGCCGATTCGGCTTCGACGGCGTGGTCCGCGGCGCGGGCGTCGTGTTCTTCGCCTATATCGGCTTCGACGCCGTCTCGACCGCCGCCCAGGAAGCCAAGAATCCGCAGCGCGACATGCCGATCGGTATCCTGGGCTCGCTCGCCATCTGCACGCTGATCTACATTGCGATGTCGGCGGTGATGACCGGCATCATGCCGTACCAGCTGCTCGGGACGTCGAGGCCGGTCGCGACCGCACTCGAGAACTACCCGGACCTGCTGTGGCTCAAGTCCCTGGTCGAGATCGGCGCCATCGCGGGCCTGACTTCCGTGATCCTCGTGATGATGCTGGGCCAGCCGCGCATTTTCTATGCGATGTCGCGCGACGGACTGATCCCGAAGATGTTCGGCCGCATCCACCCCGAATTCCGCACGCCGCACGTCGGCACTGTGGTCGTGGGCGCGACCGCAGTCGTGCTCGCGGGCCTGCTGCCGATTGGCGTGCTGGGCGAACTGGTGTCCATGGGCACGCTGCTCGCCTTCGCGACCGTCTGCATCGGCGTGCTGGTGCTGCGCAAGACGCGGCCCGATCTGCCGCGCGCATTCCGGGTGCCTGCGGCACCGGTCGTCTGCATCCTGGGTGCCGCGGCCTGCTTGTACCTGTTCTTCCCGGTGTTCCGGGCCAACTGGCACTGGATGAGCGCCTGGATCGTGATCGGGTTCGTGATCTACTTCGGCTACAGCCGCAGTCACAGCGTGCTGAACCGCAGCGCCTGACGGCGCGGTCACCGGTCCCCGGGTATCCTGGGGTCGCGCAGATCGACCGGCTCGGCGCCGCCCTTCTTGCGCATCCGGATATTGACCATCTCGACGCAGACCGAGAACGCCATCGCGAAATAGAGATAACCCTTCGGCACCTGCATGTCGAAGGATTCTCCGACCAGCGCGACTCCGATCAGGATCAGGAATGCCAGTGCCAGGATCTTGATGGTCGGGTGACGCTCGATGAACTCGTGGATCGGGCCCGCCAGGAACATCATCACGACCACGGCGAGCACGATCGCCGCGACCATGATCGAGACGTGATTGGCGAGACCGACCGCCGTCAGCACGGAATCCAGCGAGAAGATGATGTCCACGATGCCGATCTGGAGGATCACGCCCAGCACCTTGGTCCGCAACTTGACTTTGGGCGAGCCGTGGGACCCCGGCCCTTCGAGCGCGTTGTGGATCTCGCTGACGCTCTTGGCCATCAGGAACAGCCCGCCGGCGAACAGTATCAGATCACGGCCCGAGATCTCCTCGGCCATGACCGTGATCGCGAACAGCGGCGTCGTCAGTTTCGTCAGCCACGTAATCGAGAACAGCAGGCCGATCCGCGTGATCATCGCAAAGGCAAGACCCAGTGTGCGCGCCCGGGCCTGCAGCTCCTTCGGCAGCCGCGACACCAGGATGGACAGGAAAATGATGTTGTCGACGCCGAGGACGATCTCGAGCAGCGTCAGCGTCAGGAACGAAACCCAGACCGCCGGATCACTCAGGAATTCAAGCACGCCGGCACCCTCCGATAGGGCTCACGGCAACGTGTCCACTTCCCCGCGCTTTTCTGGCGGCATCAGGTCGCGCTGCGAAAGGCCCAGATCGAGCGCCAGCGCGCCGGCGACGTAAATTGACGAGTAGGTGCCAACAACGATGCCGATCAGCAGGGCGAGACTGAATGGCCGCAATGCCTCGCCCCCAAACAGGACCAGGGCCGCCACGACCAGCGCGGTCGAGCCGGAAGTCAGCAGGGTCCGCGAAAGAGTCTCATTGATCGCCGTGTCCATGACTTCTGTCGGCGTTGCCTTGCGCATCTGCACCAGGCGCTCGCGCACGCGATCGAATACGACCACGGTGTCATTCAGCGAGTAGCCGATTACCGCGAGAATCGCCGCCATGACGGACAAGTCGAAGGTAATTCCGGTAACTGCAAACACGCCGACCACAACGATCGGGTCATGGAGCACGGCAACGATTGCGCCAACCGAGAATTTCCACTGGAAACGGACGATCACGTAAATCGCGATGAACAGCAGGGACATCAACAGCGCCGTCGCGCCCTTTTCCGCCAATTCCCTGCCGGCTCGCGGGCCCACCGACTCGGTGCGGCGGATTGCCACGCCGGCATCCACTGCCGCCAGTGCCGCACGCACCTGCTCGTTCACCAGCCGCGCGGCGGCTTCTTCGACGGGTGGCAGGCGCACCAGCACGTCCTGAGCCGTGCCAAAACTCTGGACCTCCGCGTCCGCGAGACCGCCATTAGACAGCGAATCCCGCAGTTGTTCGAGATCCGGCGCCTGCGGGAAGTGCGCCTCGACCACGACACCCCCCGTGAAGTCGATGCCGAAATTGAGCCCGTGCGTGAAGACCATCAGGAACGAACCGACGATCATCAGCACCGACACGGTGTACCAGTAACGGCGCCTTCCGAGGAACCTGATGCGTGGCGTACGCTTGAAGAATTCCATCGCCGGTTCCTCAGATTGAGAGGCGCTCAACGCGCCGGCGGCGGCCATAGATCAGGTGCAGCATTGCACGGCTGCCGACCAGTGCCGTGAACATCGACGTCAGGATGCCAAGATTCAGCACAACGGCAAAACCCTTGATTGGTCCGGTGCCGAATGCGAATAACATGATGCCCGCGATCAGTGTCGTCACATTGGAGTCGACGATCGCGGAAAATGCACGTTCGAATCCGGCGTTGATCGATGCCAGCGGCGAATTGCCGTTACGGAGTTCCTCGCGAATGCGTTCATAGATCAGGATGTTGGCATCCACCGCCATGCCGACCGTCAGCACTATGCCGGCGATGCCAGGCAATGTCAGTGCCGCCTTGAACAGCGACAGGAGCGCCGTGATCAGGATCACGTTGGCGATCAGCACCGCGCTCGCCACGATGCCGAAAACGCGATAATAGATCAGCATGAATGCGAACAGCGCCCCCATCCCGATCAGCAGCGCCTTGAAGCCGCGCTCGATGTTGTCGCGCCCGAGACTCGGCCCGATCAGGCGTTGCTCGACGATGTAGATCGGTGCGGCCAGCGCGCCGGCGCGCAGCATTTTCGCAAGCTCGGTGCCTTCCGCGGCCGACAGTCCGGTGATCTGGAAGTTGTTCGAAAACACGCCACGAATCGTCGCGACGCTGATGACCTCTTCCTTCGAACGGTCGATCACCACCTTCTGGCCATCACGTTCGACCTGCTCGCGCTCCTTTTCGATGAACACGACGGCCATCGGTCGGCCCAGATTCTCGCGCGTCGTGCGCAGCATCTCATCGCCACCACGACTGTCCAGCTTGACGCTGACGGCCGGCTCGCCCTGTGACGGTGCGAACGAGGCATCGATCAACTGCTCGCCGGTCGCAATGACCTCCCGCTGCAGAAGTACCGGGCTGCCGCTGCGCTCCTTGTACAGCTTCGAGCCGAGTGGCGTGCGACCACTGCGCTGCGCTTCCAGCGGGCTGTTGACGGTGTCTACAAGACGGAATTCGAGAGTGGCGACCTTGCCGAGCAGACGCACGACTTCGGACGCATCCTGGATACCTGGCAGCTGCACGGCAATGCGGTTGATGCCTTGGCGCTGGATCACCGGTTCGGCGACACCCAGGGCATTGACGCGATTGTTGAGCGCCGTGATGTTCTGCTGGATCGAAAAGTCCTGACGCTGCTTGATCTGGCCCGGCGTCAGTTGGGCCACCAGCAATCCGGCTTCGGCGCCCTGCTCGATCGAGAGCGTGGAATCGTAGTCGCGCAGCGCGCGAAGTGCCGCTTCAGCCTGTGCCGGATCGCGAAGTCGAACTTGCGTGACCGTCCCGGTAACGGTCACGTCCTCATACTGCACCTTCGCATCGCGCAGCGCCTTGCGGAAATCCCGCTCCAGGCGCTGCAGCAATTGCTGGACCGCCCCCTCGACGTCGACCTCATAGACGATGTAGATGCCGCCACGCAGGTCGAGGCCCAGGCTCATGGGCTCGAGGCCCAGCCGGCTGATCCATTCCGGTGCGCGCGATGCGAATGTCGTCGCGATCGCGAACTGGCCCTCGTAACGGCTCTGAATCAGGTCGCGGGCGGCAAGCTGGTTGGAAACGCCGCTGAAGCGGATCCACAAACGGCCATTGTCGTCGACAAATGATTCGTCAAATGGGATCTTTGCGCCATTCAGCACACCCTCGAATTCGGTGACCGAGGCGGCATCGAATAACGCACGATCGCGCCGCGAAAGCTGCAACGCTTCCGACTCGCCATAGAGATTCGGCAGCGCCAGCAACCCGGCCACCAGCAGGACGGCCGACAGCGCAGCATCCTTCCACCAGGAATGGCTTGGCTTCACGGCAGCCGTCGCGGGCGCTCAGGCACCCTTGAAGGTGCCTTTTGGCATCAGCTGCGTGACCTGGTGTCGCTGCACCCGGATGGTGACTTTCGGCGCGACTTCGAGTGCCACGAAGCTCTCGTCGATCTCGCTGATGCGGCCGAGGATTCCGCCATTCGTCACAACCTCGTCGCCGGCCGAAAGCTTTGCAACCATCTCGCGATGTTCCTTGGCGCGCTTGGTCTGCGGCCGGATCAGCAGGAAATAGAACACGACGAAGATCAGTACCAGCGGCAGGATGTTGATCCATGTGCTGGTGGACGACCCTCCGGCGGCCTGGGCCCAGGCGGGCGAAATGAAAAAGTCCATCTATGATCCTCTGCGCCAGCGGGCCGGCGGCGCCGGCCCCGGTTTGGGCGCGTGATTATGCCACAGAGCCAGTCTGTGGCCGGCGCAGAGCGTAGAAACCGGCGCGAAACGCAGCCAGGCGGCCGGCGGCGATCGCGGCGCGGAGCATGGCCATGAGATTCAGGTAGTAATGCAGGTTGTGCAATGTGGCGAGCCGTGGGCCGAGCATCTCCCCGCAACGATCGAGATGCCTCAGATAAGCGCGGCTGTAATGACTGCAGGTATAGCAGCCGCAGTCGGGGTCGATGGGTTGCGTGTCTTCGGCATAGCGGGCATTGCGAATGTTCATGACGCCCCCCGGCACGAACAGGTGCCCGTTGCGCGCGTGGCGCGTCGGCATCACGCAGTCGAAGAGGTCCAGGCCCAGCGCGACTGCCTCGACGAGATCCTCGGGCCGGCCGACACCCATCAGGTAGCGCGGCCGTTCTGGCGGCATCTGCGGCAGCAGTTCTGCAAGCACGCGCTGGCGCTCGCCGGTGGGCTCGCCGACGGCAAGACCGCCGATCGCGAGTCCGTCGAAACCGATGCGCAGGAGCCCGGCCAGCGATTCACTGCGCAAGGAATCGTGGACGCCGCCCTGCACGATGCCAAACAACACGCCGGTTCCCTCTGCGGCGTCCCAGGCGCGCCGGCTGCGTTCCGACCAGCGCAGCGACAGCTCCATGGACTCGCGCGCCTGGCGCTCGGTTGCGGGATATGGCGTGCACTCGTCGAAAACCATGGCGATGTCAGAGCCTAGCGCGCGCTGCACTTCCATCGAACGCTCGGGATCGAGGAACACCGGGGCTCCATCGACCGGAGACTGGAAGCTGACGCCCTCCTCCGAGACCTTTCGCATCTTCGCCAGGCTGAATACCTGGAAACCGCCCGAGTCGGTCAGTATCGGCCGCTGCCAGTGCATGAAGCCGTGCAGGCCGCCGTGAGCGCGCACGACCTCAGCGCCCGGGCGCAGCATCAGGTGGAAGGTATTGGCGAGCAAGATCTGCGCGCCGCAGGCCACGAGTTCTTCGGCCGTGACGCCCTTGACGGTCCCATAGGTGCCGACCGGCATGAAAGCGGGTGTCTCGACCAACCCGCGCGCGAAGCCAAGCTGGCCGCAGCGCGCGCCTCCGTCCCGCGCCAGCACCTCGAATTTCAAGACCGCGCCTCGCGTAAATCCAGCATGGCGGGGTCCGGCGTCACGAACATCGCATCACCATAGCTGAAGAACCGGTAGCGCCCGGCGATCGCATGATGATACGCGGCGAGCACGCGATCCCGCCCCGCGAAAGCCGCGACCAGGATCAGCAGCGTGGATTCCGGCAGGTGGAAATTGGTCAGCAGCGCATCCACCACACGGAAGCGATGACCGGGCCTGATGAAAATCTTCGTCTCGCCTGCACCTGCTGTGAGCGTACCGCCGGCTGCTGCCGCCTCCAGACTGCGAACCACCGTAGTGCCGACCGCTACCACGCGCCCACCCCGCCTGCGCGTCGCGCTGACTGCCGCCACGGTCTCCTCCGGAATCCGGAACCGCTCCGCGTGCATGCGATGCACATCGATCTCATCGACACGCAGCGGTTGAAATGTGCCTGCGCCGACGTGAAGCGTCAGGCACGCAATGGCAATGCCTGCCACTTCCAGGCGCGTCAGGGTCGGCTTGTCGAAATGAAGCCCCGCAGTAGGCGCTGCGACCGCACCAGGCTCCGCCGCATACACGGTCTGATATCGCTCGCGGTCAGCGCCATCGTCCTCGCGGCCGATATAGGGTGGCAGCGGCATGCTGCCGTGCTGCTCGAAGTACTCGAAGGCTGCGCGATCCAGTTCGAATTCATACAGGTCTTGGTGCCGCCCGATCACGATGGCGCGCGCGCCATCCGGCAGCAGGATCCCGGCTCCCGGACGGAAGCCCTTGCTGGCGCGCGCCTGCGCCAGGATGTGGCGCTCACCGAGAATGCGCTCCAGCAGGATCTCGCAGGATCCGCCACTCGCCTTGCGCCCACGCAGGCGCGCCGGCAGCACGCGCGTGTCGTTGAGCACCAGCAGGTCTCCGGGACGCAACAACGTCGCCAGATCCTTGAACTTCAGGTCCTGCAACGCCCCGCTCCCGCCATTGAGCGCCAGCAGGCGGCTCGCCGTCCGTTCCGGCAACGGATGCCGCGCGATCAGTTCCTTGGGAAGCGGATAGGCAAAGTCGGCGCGGCGCATGCGCCGCGCAGACTAGCACAGCAGTCAAGGGATCCCTGGCGCTCAGCTCGCGCTCGGGGGTTCCACCGGCAGCTTGGGCGGTATGACTTTCATGTGCGGGCCGCGCTCGACCGGATCAGCCGGTACCGAGGCTTTCAGTGTCTGCGCCTTGCGATCACGCAGCACACGAATCTCCACCGATTCACCCGGCTGATACGAACGCAGGATGCGCATTGCGTGCGATGCGCTCTGCGGCTCGCGCCCGCCGATCGCAACGATGACATCGCCGTCCTGCAGACCGAGTGTGGCGTCGGACGGTGCACGCGCCACCAGCACACCCTTGTCGGTGCCAAAGTAGCGGCCCAATGCAGGCGTGACCTTTACGAACTCCGCATCGCTCCAGCCTTCCAGCAGCCAGTGCGGCCCGTGCCCAAAGGCGATGCCCGACATCGGCGGCATGGGGGGCATGGGCGGCAGAGCCTGCACCGCGGTCAATCCGGGTACTAACATCGTCGGCGCCGCCATGAATACCTGGTCCATCGGGCGCGCCACGACCGTGACCTTGACGGGTTTTCCGTCGCGACGCAGCTCGAGCGCGACCTTCTGGCCGGGCTCGACAGCCTTCATGGCGGTGACGAGGTCACGATCCGTAGCCACCGGCTCGGCATCGATCGCGACGATGACATCCTCGGCCTGGACGCCGGCTTCCGCCGCCGCGCCGCCGGGGCTGACGCCATTGACCCTCACGCCGCTTCCATTGGGTCCAGTGCCACCGAGATTGACGCCGAGCACGGCGCGGCGCGGTGACGGCTGCAGGAACTCGAATTCCCGCATCGCCTGCGGTCCGCCGGCCTCGGCTGAGAGTTCCGCGACCTCGCGGGCCGCAGCCTCGAGCCGCTGCTGGGCATCATCCAGGCGCTTTTCAAGCGTCGCTTCATCGCTTGCCTGGGCGAGTGCGGGTGCTGCCACGCAACCCAGTGCCGCTGTCGCCACGACCGCCAGTATTGTCCTGTTCATCATGACCTCCGGGTCATCAAAGTGGGCTGGCCACGTCCGCATAGCGGACCTGCACCAGCGAATTCATGAGTTCGACGCGCTCGCGCCAGAGCCGCTCGGCATGCTCCGGAGCATTCGGCTCGAGCGTGAAGCGGCTCAGCCGGTCATCGACGAATGCAAGCCGGTCTTCGAGCTGCGACACGGTGAATGCCGTGCTGCCGCGCATGACACGCATTTCCGGCAGGGACGCGAGCAACACTTCGAGCCGGGCGTTTTCCGCGCGGACGGAGTCATTCGCGATGACCGCCGCATCCGCAGCCGAAAAATCCGTGGCAGTCAGCTCGCGCTCTGTCGACTGCAGCTGCCAGGCGAGCCCGGCCACGGCCGCCAGCACCGTGGCGGCGATCGCGATCGGCCAGCGCCGGGATTCCCCGGCCTCGCGCTGCAGCCGCGCAGCCTGGATCGTTTCCCAGCCATCCGGGGGCGGCTCGAATTCCGGCAGAGCCGCCAACCGGGCGCTCCATTCGCTCAAGCCAGCGTGCATGGTGTGCCCTCCTTGATGGTCTCGGCGCCTGCGAGCAGATCGCGCAGGCGCGCATGGGCGCGCGCGAGCTGGGTCTTCGAGTAACTGGGTGTGCGACCCAGTGCTGTCCCGATTTCAGCATGTGTATAGCCCTCGACATCGTGCAGCCAGACGACCGCGCGGGTCAGCGCCGGCAGGCGCATCAGCGCGCGATCGAGCGCGGGCTCGGAACTCCGGGCTGCCACCGGGCTTGCCGACTGCAGTTCCTCCAGTCGGCCCGGATCTGCGTCCAGCCACTCGAGACTGCGATGCCAGGGTGAGCGTAAGTACATCAGCGCCCGGTTGATGGCGATCGAACGGATCCAGGCCGGGAGCGGGCAGCGGCCCTCGAATGCGCCGATGTGCTCGAGCACGTCCACGAACGTCTCCTGCAGCAACTCCTCAGCGATCGCTGGTCGCCTCACCAGGCGGCGCAGCAGCGTGTAGAGGGGCGCAGAAGTTGCCAGGTAGACAGCCTCGAGTGCCCGCGCGTCGCCATGACGGGCGGCATTGGCGACCGATTCCGGAATTGAGACGTCTGCAATCCTGGGCATCAGGGGTTTAGATGCCCCAGGGTCGAAAAAGGTCGCAATCTGGTGCCGAGGGCGAGAATCGAACTCGCATGACCTTGCGGTCGGCAGATTTTGAGTCTGCTGTGTCTACCAATTCCACCACCCCGGCGGCGCGCGGGGCGAGTATAAATCGGGTCATGAACTTCTGCTCCAGCTGCGGGGCGCGCGTTGCGCTTCGCATCCCCGATGGCGACCACCTGCAACGCCAGGTCTGCACGGCCTGCGGCACCATCCATTACGAAAACCCGAAGCTGGTGGCCGGCTGCGTGCCGGAGCACGATGGACGGATCCTGCTGTGCCGGCGCGCGATTGAGCCGCGCCACGGTTACTGGACCATCCCCGCGGGCTTCATGGAAAACGAGGAGACCCTGCAGCAGGCGGCAGCGCGGGAGTGCTGGGAGGAGGCGCTTGCGCGCGTCGAGATCGGCGGTCTCTGCGCGATCGTGCACGTCCTGCATGCACATCAGGTTCACGTAATGTTCCGTGCCATATTGGCGGAGCCGTCCTATGGTGTCGGCGTCGAGAGTCTCGAAGTGATGCTGTGCACCGAGGCGGAGATCCCCTGGCCGGAGATCGCTTTCCCGAGTGTCGCATTTGCGCTCGGCAAGTACCTCGAGGACCGCGCCGCGGGCACGCAGGGCCTGCATTTCACGACCATCGACATGCGGCTCCCGGACCGCTGAAGGCGACTGCGGTGCCGGTCTGCCTGTGGCACAATGCGCGCCGCCGCGAAACCCGCCTGGAGTCACCGGGATGACATTCGTCGTCACCGAAAGCTGCATCAAGTGCAAGTACATGGACTGCGTGGAAGTCTGTCCGGTGGACTGCTTCCACGAAGGGCCCAACTTCCTCGTCATCGACCCGGAGGAATGCATTGACTGCACGCTTTGCGAACCTGAATGCCCGGTCGAGGCGATCTATTCCGAAGAAGAACTGCCGGCAGGGCAGGAGCAGTTTCTCGCCATCAATGCCGAGCTTACAAAAGGATGGCCGGTGATCACGCAGCGCGGCGAGCCGCCCGCGGATGCGGACGCGTGGAAGGACATCGCAGAGAAGTTGCCGCTGCTCGAGCGTTAATCAGTTAGACGCCGCGGCCACGGCGGGCGCAGACAGGTATTCGCTGAGTTGCGCGGCCGGCATGTAGCCGGTCAGATATTCACCCTTGTCGGTAATGATCGCGGGCGTCCCGCGGATTCCCATCTCCTGACCCAGCGCATACTGTTCGGCGACCGGCGCCTTGCAGGCCGGCGCCTTGATGTTTTCGCCGCGCTTCGCGCGGGTCAGTGCATCGCGCCGGTCGGCGCTGCACCAGACAGCTTCCGCCTTGTGCCAGGACTCCGAGTCCGGGCCGCTGCGTGGGTACATGAGGTATCGGACCCGGATGCCGAGCCGGTTCAGTTCAGCCATTTCCTGGTGCATGCGGCGGCAATACGTGCAGTCGACGTCGGTGAAAACCGTGAGCGTGTGCCGGATGGGGCCCTGCGGCGTGAACACAATGGCGTCAGAATCCGAGACCTTCGACAACAGGTCGAGCCTTCCCTGCTGGCGGCGGGGCTCGGTCAGATTGTCCCGGGTCTGCATGTCGAAGATGTCGCCGTCGACGTAAAAACGCCCATCCACCGATACGTAACCGACATCGGAGCCGTTACGGATTTCGTAGAGGCCGGGAATCGGCGAGGGCTGGATGTCTTCCGGCTTGACCTCCAGGTGGCGCGCGATCTCCGCGCGCACGTCGGATTTCGGCGCGGCTTGCGTCATCGCGGCAGGCGTCCCCAGCAGCAGGGCGAGCGCAGCAAAGGACAGAAGTATTCGGATTGGACGATTCACGTGGCTCTCGACAGGCGGTTGCATGCGGTTTGGACCGCGGCACCGGGGCGCGGTTCAGCGCCTTCGATTCTATCAGCCGCGCGGGTGGTGCTGCGCGTGCAATTCTTTCATGCGCTCGCGTGCCACATGCGTATAGATCTGGGTCGTGGAAAGGTCACTGTGACCCAGCAGCATCTGCACGACCCGCAGGTCGGCGCCGTGATTCAACAGGTGGGTCGCAAAGGCATGGCGCAGGGTGTGCGGCGACAATTCCTTTTCGATGCCGGCCTTCTTCGAGTAACGCTTGATGATGTGCCAAAAGGCCTGACGGGTCATGCGGTCACCGCGCCGGGTCGGGAACAGGTGATCGGTCTGGCGGTCGAGCAGGATTTCGCCACGCGCGCCGCGCACGAAGTCCCCGAGCCAGCGTACGGCTTCCTCGCCGAGCGGGATCAGCCGTTCGCGATTGCCCTTGCCCACGATGCGTATCACGCCCTGATTCTGGTTGACCTGGCCGTGCCTGAGGCTTACGAGTTCGGAAACGCGCAGGCCGGTCGCGTAAAGCACTTCGAGCATCGCGCGGTCGCGGAAGCCGAGCGGATCACTGGTCAGCGGAGCAGCCAGCAGTGCGTCCACCTGGGCCTCGGTCAACGACCTCGGCAACGAGCGGCCGATCTTTGGCATCGCGATCTGGGCTGTGGGATCTTCCTTGACGATACCCTCGCGGACCAGGTAGCGGAAAAAGCGGCGGAAGCTCGACAACTGGCGCGCTGTGGAGCGCGGCCGCGCGCCCGTCTCGACACGCCAGGCGATGAATGCGAGCAAATCATTGCGCATCGTGCGCGTAAGCGCCGTGCCGCGCTGACGCAACCAGCGCGACAGCGCCGTGAGGTCAGCGCGGTAGGCGGCGAGCGTGTTGGGTGACAGCCCACGTTCCATCCAGACTGCGTCGAGGAATCGGACGATCATCGGCTCGACGGAATCGCCCGCGGTGTCAGCCGCCGCGAGCGTCGCGGCGCGTACCGATGTCGAGGACTTCATGGCTGCGCTCATTTACTTGCCCTGCTGGCGCGTTATGGCAGGCGGCGTGCCTGTGCGACAGAATGCGGACGCAGTATGGTTTGCCTCCGAGGCGGTCGAACGTGACCGGTCTCACATACGACAATGACCATTAACATAACCGGAACCAGTTCACAGTACCCCCAGCGGCCGGGGGGTGGGAAGCGATGACCGCCAATCCGCTGCGCCTGGTCTGGGGCGTCTACGCCTGGCTGCTGGCGGTCCTGATGCTGTTGATCGCCGCCTTGCCCGTGCTCGCCCTGCCTAGGCTTGCGCAGCGCCGCGGCGCGGCCGGCTTCATTTGCCGCGCATATTTCCTGCTATGTGGCCTGCCCGTCCACCGGATCGGCATGAATCACCTGCCGGCAGGCCCCTGCATCGTCGTCGCGAATCACTCGAGCTATCTCGACGGACCCCTGCTGTTCGCGGTGCTACCGCCGCGCTTCGGATTCGTGGTCAAGAAGGAGGCGTCGCGCATCCCGCTGGCGGGGACATTGCTGCGGCGGCTTGGTCATCACTTCGTCGACCGCAGCAACCGCCACGAGGGCGCCAAGGACGCCCGGCGTATCCTGCGGGCCGTCACCCAGGGCCAATCGGTCGCATTCTTCCCGGAAGGGACCTTCGGCGTGCAGACGGGTGTTGCGCGCTTCCATACCGGGGCGTTCGTAACCGCAGCACGGGCCGGCGTGCCGGTCGCACTGGTTGCCATCCGCGGCACCCGGCGCGCGCTGCGCGCGAAGACCTTCGTGCCGCGCTGGTCGCGCATCGAGGTCGAGGCGCTTGCGCCGATTGCAGCCGCCGTCCCCGGCGAGGTCGCAGCCAGGATGCGCGACTCCGCGCGCGAGCGAATCGCGGCGGCACTACCCGAGCCGCTCCTTTAAAGGGGACCCCCCCCTTTGCAACCCGCTCCATCTCACATGCTGGGGCGCAGGAAAAGGGTAGCGTCCCCTTTTACATGTTGCGGCGGTATTGGCCCCCGACGCCATAGAGTGCGTGCGAGATGCGGCCGAGCGAGGCCGACTTCACGGTCTCCATGAGCTCGCCGAACACGTTTCCGGCAGTGGCTGCCGAAGCCTGCAATCGATCGAGCGCCGCGCCCTGCACGCTCGCATGGACGTCGTTGAACGCGCGTACCGCGAAGACCTGCGCCTGCTTTTCCTCCTCGGTCGAGCGGATCAGCTCGGCATGCCGGTTCTGGTCGGGATTCGCATGCTCCGGCAGGAATGTGTTGACGCCGACGATCGGCAGGCTGCCGTCGTGCTTCTTGTGCTCGTAGTAGAGCGATTCTTCCTGGATCTTGCCACGCTGGTACATGGTCTCCATCGCACCCAGCACGCCGCCACGCTCCGAGATGCTCTCGAATTCCCGGTAGACGGCTTCCTCAACCACTTCGGTCAGCCGCTCGAGCGCGAATGACCCCTGCCAGGGATTCTGGTTCTGATTGAGGCCCAGCTCGCGCGCGATTATCAGCTGGATCGCGACCGCGCGGCGCACGCTTTCCTCGGTCGGCGTCGTGATCGCCTCGTCATAGGCATTGGTGTGCAGGCTGTTGCAGCTGTCAAAGAGCGCATACATCGCCTGCAGCGTGGTACGGATGTCGTTGAACTGGATCTCGCGCGCGTGCAGCGAGCGGCCCGAAGTCTGCACGTGGTACTTCAGCATCTGGCTGCGCGGTCCCGCCCCATAGCGGTCGCGCATCGCGCGTGCCCAGATGCGGCGCGCCACACGCCCGATCACGGCGTATTCCGGGTCCATGCCATTGCTGAAGAAGAACGACAGATTCGGCGCGAAATCGTCGATTCGCATGCCGCGCGACAGGTAGTACTCGACGATCGTAAAGCCGTTTGCCAGCGTGAATGCGAGTTGCGAGACCGGGTTCGCGCCGGCTTCCGCGATGTGATAGCCGGAGATCGACACCGAGTAGAAATTCCGCACGCGATTGTCGATGAAAAACTGCTGCATGTCGCCCATCATCCTGAGCGCAAACTCGGTCGAGAATATGCAGGTGTTCTGTGCCTGGTCCTCCTTCAGGATGTCGGCTTGCACCGTGCCGCGTACGCGCACGAGCGCTTCCGCGCGGATCTTCTGGTAGGTCTCGCGATCGACAAGTTGATCGCCGCTGACACCCAGGAGCCCCAGACCGCTGCCGTCGTGGCCGGGCGGTAGTTCGCCGCGATAGCGCGGTCGCTCGCGGCCCTGGAACAGCATCCCGATCTTTGCCTCCGCCTCTGGCCAGCGGCCGCTCTCGCGCAGATGCCGCTCGACCTGCTGGTCCACGGCCGTATTCATGAACATCGCGAGGATCATCGGGGCCGGGCCATTGATCGTCATCGAGACGGAAGTCGATGGCGCGCAGAGATCGAAGCCCGAGTACAGACGCTTCATGTCGTCGAGCGTCGCGATCGAGACCCCTGAGTTGCCGATGCGGCCGTAGATGTCCGGGCGCTCGTCGGGATCCTCGCCGTACAGCGTGGTCGAGTCGAAAGCCGTCGAGAGCCGCGCGCCCTTGTGCCCGGCAGCGACGTAATGGAAGCGCCGGTTGGTGCGCTCCGGCATGCCTTCGCCGGCGAACATGCGGGTCGGATCCTCGTCCTCGCGGCGATACGGATAAATGCCACCGGTGTACGGATAGGAACCGGGCAGGTTTTCGGTGAGGAGATACGCCAGCAGGTCGCCCCAGTCACGGTAACGTGGTGTCGCAATCTTCGGAAGCCGGAGGTGCGATAGCGACTCGGTGTAATTCGCGCCGCGGACTTCGCGGTCGCGGACCTGGTAGCCGTATTCGTCCGCGGTCGCGGCCGCGGTGCGTTCTGGCCAGGCCTTCAGCAGGGCGATGCCCTCGGCACCGACAGCGTCCAGCGCCGCGTTGTATTCGCGCCGCAGTTTCTGTATCGCGCCGTCAGCGTCGCGCAGCCCCGCCTCCGCGTAACGGTCGAGTGCGCCCGGCAGCGTGGAATCGCCGGCCGCGGCCAGCGCCCGATGCAGGCCGTGGGCGCGGCTCGCCGCTTCCGCGGCAGCAAGCGCCCCCTGATGCGCCTTGCGTCCGCCCGCTGCGATTTCAGCGAGATACCGCACGCGCTCGCCCGGAATGATCGCCTGGCGATGCGGCGGACCGAGCGGTGCAAGCCCCTCGGGCTGCCAGGGCCTCAGCCGGCCCCATTGCTCATGGAGCTTTGCGCATAGCGCCGCGAACAGCGTGTTGACGCCTGCGTCATTGAACTGGCTTGCGATGGTCGGGTAGACCGGCAGCTGCTCGGGTGGCGTCTTGAACAACTTGCGATTGCGCGCGACCTGCTTGCGGACATCACGCAGGGCATCTTCGGCGCCGCGCTTTTCGAACTTGTTGAGCGCGATGAAATCGGCGAAGTCCAGCATGTCGATCTTCTCGAGCTGGCTCGCCGCGCCGTAGTCGCTCGTCATCACGTACATGGAGAGATCCGCGAGATCCACGATCTCCGTGTCGCTCTGGCCGATGCCCGCGGTCTCGACGACGATCAGGTCAAATCCGGCGGCCTTCAGCAATTGCACGGTGTCGGCAAGCACCGCGCTCGTCGCCAGATGCTGGCGACGGGTCGCGAGCGAGCGCATGAACAGCTGTTCGTCCGCGAGCGCGTTCATGCGGATCCGGTCGCCAAGGAGCGCGCCACCGGAGCGGCGGCGGGTCGGGTCCATTGCGACGACAGCGACCTTGCGGTCCGGGAAGAAGCGCACGATCCGGTTCAGGATCTCGTCCGTCAGCGAGGACTTGCCGGCACCGCCCGTACCGGTAATGCCGAGCACCGGCGGGCGGTTCAGCGTCTTGGCGGCGAGACTGCGGATCCTGGTCACCAGTGCCTCGTCGCCACCCTGCTCCAGCGCGGAAATGGCGCGCGCAAGTCCCACCGGATCGTCCGTCGAGACGGAGCTACCGTCGAAGGCCGGCCTGGTTGCGCTGCGCACCCGCCGGAACACGTCGCTGATCATCCCGTCGAGGCCCAGGCGCAGGCCGTCGTCGGGCGTGTAGATCTTCTCGATGCCATAGGCCTCGAGTTCCTCGACTTCATGCGCCGCGATCGTGCCACCACCGCCCACGACGACCTTGATGTGGCCCGCGCCCCGCTCGCGCAGCATGTCCACCATGTAGCGGAAATACTCGTTATGGCCGCCCTGGTAGCTGCTGACGGCGACACCGTCGGCATCTTCGTGGATGGCCGCGCGGACGATGTCGGCGACGCTACGGTTGTGGCCCAGATGGATCACCTCGGCACCATGAGCCTGCAGGATCCGGCGGATGATGTTGATGGCTGCGTCATGGCCGTCGAACAGCGAGGCCGCACTGACGAAGCGCAGCGGCCCACGCGCCGGGTCGGCGTCCCTGTCGATGCGTTCGGCCGGACTGCTCATCGCGGATCTCCAGCGGACCGAACGGACAGTGTAGCGGCAGCCGGGGTCGGCTCAAATTGCGCCGTCCGCCTGGTGGTCAACCCCGCATCCTCATGTCGTCGGTCGAGGAGTTGATGCCGAAACGTGGCGGCAGCCAGCTGAATCCGTCAAGCCACAAGACAATTTTCTTTTTGCAGGGCAAAATAGCAGGATTCAGTAAGGAATCCGTGGCATCGGCCCGTGGCAAAGCGCAAATCCGAACCCACAAATACCAGTAGGATCAATAACATGACTCAGAATTCGGTCGTCATCCTGGCCGCGCGGCGTACACCGATCGGCTCGATGCTGGGGACATTCGCGACGGTAGCGGCCCCCACCCTCGGTGCCACCGCCCTGCGGGCGGCCATCGCAGCTGCAGGCGCCGATCCGGCCGCCATCGATGAAGTCGTGATGGGCTGCGTGCTGCCGGCAGGCCAGGGCCAGGCGCCGGCACGCCAGGCGGCAATTGCCGCTGGTGTGCCGATCTCGGTCCCGGCCACCACGGTCAACAAGATGTGCGGATCCGGCATGAAGGCCGTGATGCTCGCTTCCGACCAGATCGCGGCCGGCGGCGCCGCGCTCGTACTGGCGGGCGGCATGGAGTCCATGACCAGCGCGCCCTATCTGCTGCTGAAGGCTCGCGCCGGCTATCGCATGGGTCACGGCGAGATCATCGACCACATGTTCTACGACGGCCTGCAGAGTCCCTGGGACGGCAAGCTGATGGGCTGTTTCGCCGATGCGACCGCCGCGAAATACGGCTTCACACGTGCGGACCAGGATGCATTCGCCGCGGAATCGGTTCGCCGCGCGCTCGCGGCCGTCGAATCCAGGGCATTCGAAGCCGAAATCGCACCGGTCACGGTCGCCGATCGCAAGGGTGAGCGAATCGTCGCGCGCGACGAAACACCATTCGCCGTCTCGATCGACAAGATCCCGAATCTCAAGCCTGCCTTCGCAAAGGACGGCACCGTCACGGCGGCGAGTTCGTCGTCCATTGCCGACGGTGCGGCCGCGCTCTTGCTCGCGAGCCCGCAGGCGGCCGCGGGCGCGGGCCTCAAGCCCATCGCGCGCATCATCGCGCATGCAAGCTTCGCGCATGCGCCCGAGTGGTTCACGACCGCACCCGCGGGCGCCATCGCCAAAGTCCTGAAGCTCGCCGGCTGGCGCGCGGGCGATGTCGATCTCTTTGAAGTCAACGAGGCCTTTGCGGTCGTGACCATGGCTGCCATGAAGGACATCGGCATCCCGCACGAGCGGGTCAACGTGAATGGCGGCGCCTGCGCGCTCGGCCATCCGATCGGTGCCACGGGCGCGCGCATCATGACGACGCTGCTCCATGCCTTGGTCCAGCGCGGCAAGAAACGCGGGGTCGCCGCGCTTTGCATCGGCGGCGGTGAAGCCACAGCCATTGCGCTCGAGATCATCTGAGGTCCTGGCCGACTTCCGTGGACAGCGGAATGCCGGCAACCTCGTAGCCGCGGCGAAAATCGCGGACATGACGCATCATCCAGGTAGCCGCTGATTCAGCGTCCTTGGCCTTGACGGCGTCCACGATGTGTTTTTGCGCCGATTCGATGCGCCCGCGCGCCTGTGGCACGCGGTCGATGATCACGGCCAGGCTCGGCTTCAGTAGTCGCAGCAGCGGCTCATTCAGCAGCACGAAGACCGGGTTGTCGCTGGCTTCCCCCAGCGCATTGAAGAAATCCGCCACGTCCTCGACCGCGAGATCGCGATCAGCGCGCCGGCCGGCGAAGCGCTGGGCACAAGCCGCGAGACGCTCGAGCGCCGCCGGCGAGCGGCGTAACGCGGCCGCCTGTGCGATGCCCGGCTGCACGGCCTGCAAAGCCTCCCAGACGTCCACCACACGGGTTTCATGCAGGGTCAGGGCTTGTGACAGGCCGCCGCCGACCGACTCGCGGGTCGGCCGGGTGACATAGAGCCGCTTGCCCCCGGCGCGCCGACCCAGCAAGCCGCTGCTCTCAAGCTTGCGAAGCGCTTCGCGCACGGTCGAACGGTTGACCTCGAATTGGCGCGCCAGCTCGGTCTCGGTCGGCAGCGCCTGACCCTCCTTCAGGTCACGGCGAAGGATCCGGTCCCGGATCACCTCGGAGACCCGCAGGTAGGCGGGTGCATAACCAAGCGGTTCAAACACGGGTCACATATCTCCGTTTTAAACTTGCCTGTCGGATTGTCGGACAATAAGATGCGGCTGACAAGGGGGCGTCGGCCGCCCGGGAGGAGCCATGTTTCAGGTGGACTTCGACTTTCAGCTCGGCGAGCGGGCCGACGACCTGCGCCGGGCCGTGCGCGAATTCGCCCTGCGCCGCATCGCGCCGCGCGCCGACGAGATCGACCGCAGTAACCTGTTCCCGCGCGACCTGTGGCCTGAATTGGGTGCGATGGGACTCCTCGGCATGACCGTGCCCGAGGAATTCGGAGGCCTCGGCTTCGGCTATCTCGAGCATGTCATCGCGATGGAGGAGATCAGCCGCTGCTCGGGCTCGATCGGCCTGTCCTATGGCGCGCATTCGAATCTCTGCGTCAACCAGCTGCGTCGTTGGGCAAACGATGAGCAGAAGCGCCGCTATTTGCCGAAGCTGATCAGCGGCGAGCATGTCGGCGCCCTTGCGATGAGCGAACCGGGCTCCGGCTCCGATGTCATTTCGATGCGCACGCGGGCCGACCGCCGCGGCGACGGCTTCGTGCTGAATGGCAGCAAGATGTGGATCACGAATGGCCCCGAGGCCGACACAGCCGTCGTCTACGCAACCGTGGAACCCGGCAGCGGCGCGCCCGGCATCACGGCTTTTATCGTCGAACGCGGCATGAAGGGCTACAGGAGCGCGCAGAAACTCGACAAGTTCGGCATGCGCGGCTCGGACACCAGCGAACTGGTGTTCGATGACTGTCATCTGCCGCTGGAAAACCTGCTGGGCGGTATCGGCCAGGGCGCCGCGATCCTGATGTCCGGTCTGGATTACGAACGCGTCGTCTTGACCGGCGGGCCACTCGGGCTGATGCGGGCGGCACTCGACCTGATCATGCCCTACCTCCACGATCGCGAGCAGTTCGGCAAGCCGATCGGCAGTTTCCAGCTGATGCAGGCCAAGCTCGCCGAGCTCTACACAGACTGCAATTCGGCGCGCGCCTATGCCTATACGGTTGCCCGTGCCTGTGACGCCGGGCGCACGACACGCTATGACGCCGCCGCCTGCCTGTTGCACGCATCCGTGCGCGCGACGCACGCAGGCCTCGAGGCCATCCAGATGCTGGGCGGCAACGGCTATATCAACGAGTATCCGGCGGGCCGTATCCTGCGCGATGCGAAACTCTACGAGATCGGCGCCGGCACCAACGAGATCCGCCGCATGCTGATCGGCCGCGAATTGTTCAAGGCGACCAGCCCATGACCCGCATCGCATCCCGAATCGACCCTAAAAGCGCCGAATTCAGCGACAACGCGGCGAATATGCAGGCGCTGGTCGCCGAATTGCGGCAGCGCCTGGCAGTGGCCGGCGCCGGCGGCGGCGAGGAAACGCGCGCCAAGCATCTTGCGCGCGGCAAGCTGCTGCCGCGCGATCGCATCGAGGCGCTACTGGATCCGGGCAGCCCATTTCTCGAAATCGCGCCGCTCGCGGCCGGTGGCATGTACGGCGACGAGGCACCGGCCGCGGGTCTGGTGGCCGGTATCGGCCGCATCCATGGCCGTGAATTGCTGGTGGTCGCGAATGACGCGACGGTAAAGGGCGGCACCTATTATCCGATGACGGTCAAGAAGCACCTGCGCGCGCAGGAGATCGCACTCGAGAACCGGCTGCCGTGCGTCTACCTGGTGGATTCCGGCGGTGCCTTCCTGCCACTGCAGGACGAGGTGTTCCCGGATCGCGAGCATTTCGGGCGGATTTTCTACAACCAGGCGCGCCTGTCGGCGGCAGGCATCCCGCAGGTTGCGGTCGTCATGGGTTCCTGCACGGCGGGCGGCGCCTATGTGCCGGCGATGTGCGATGAGTCCATCATCGTACGAAACCAGGGCACGATCTTTCTGGGCGGCCCGCCGCTCGTAAAGGCAGCGACCGGCGAAGTCGTCGACGCCGAATCACTCGGTGGCGGCGACGTGCACGCGCGCACCTCGGGCGTCGTGGATCATCTGGCCGACAATGACGCGCACGCGCTGGCGATGGCGCGCGAGATCGTCGCGTCGCTCAACTATCGCCCATCGCCCTGGCTCGAGAGCGGAACAGCGGTGGAGCCGGCCTGCCAGGCCGATCAGCTCTACGGCATCCTGCCCCGCGACCTGCGCCAACCTTACGATGTGCGCGAAGTCATCGCACGCATCGTGGACGGCTCGGAGTTCCACGAGTTCAAGGCGCTGTACGGCAAGACGCTGGTCTGCGGTTTCGCGAATATCTGGGGCTACCCGGTCGCGATTCTTGCGAACAACGGAATATTGTTTTCGGAGTCGGCGCTGAAAGGCGCGCACTTCGTCCAGCTCGCGAACCGCCGCCGCGTGCCATTGCTGTTCCTGCAGAACATCACTGGATTCATGGTCGGAAAGCGTTATGAGAATGCGGGCATCGCGCGCGACGGAGCGAAGATGGTCACGGCGGTCGCCTGCTCGACGGTCCCCAAGCTGACCGTCGTGATCGGCGGCTCATTCGGCGCGGGCAACTACGCGATGTGCGGACGCGCCTATGGCGGACGATTCCTGTGGACCTGGCCAAACGCCCGCATCTCGGTAATGGGCGGCGAGCAGGCAGCGAGCGTACTTGCGACGGTGCGCCGCGACGGCGTCGAGGCGCGCGGCGGCAGCTGGCCCGAGGCCGAGCAGCAGAACTTCGTAGACGGCATCCGCGACCAGTATGAGCGCCAGGGCAATCCCTATTACGCAACTGCGCGCCTGTGGGACGATGGCGTCATCGATCCGCTGGATACGCGCCGCGTGCTCGGATTGGCACTGTCAATCGTGGCGCGCGGGCCGGCACCGGCACCCGAGTCCTACGGCATATTCCGGATGTGATGGCGATGCTTCGAATCGAGCGCGACCCGCGCGGCACTGCAACACTCGTCCTCGACCGGCCCGCCGAGCGCAATGCGCTCTGCGCTGAATTGATCGGCGAGCTCACGGAAGCATTGACGAATCTTGCCGCCGAGCGCGATCTGCGCGCGGTCCTTCTGACCGGCGCCGGCAGCGCCTTTTCCGCGGGCGCGGACATCAGCGAGATGCGCGCGGCGGGAGCGGCCGCGCCCGAGCAGAATGTCGCGGACGCGCGGCGCTTTGTGACGCTGCTCGACCTTCTCGAGCGCATGCCACAGCCGACCATCGCGGTCGTTCATGGCGCAGCCTATGGCGGCGCTGTGGGCCTCATTGCAGCCTGCGACATCGCAATCGCCGGCAGCGCGGCACGATTCGCGCTCTCCGAAGTACGGCTCGGGCTGATCCCCGCCATGATTTCCCCCTACGTGATTCGCGCGATCGGCGCCCGGCAAGCAAGGCGCTACATGCTGAGCGGTGAAGTCATGGATGCCGCGACTGCGGAGCGCATCGGACTCGTCCACGAGATCGCCGGCGATGCGGCCCTGCCGGAAGCCACGGGAAAGCTGGTCGAAGCATTGCTGGCAGGCGGACCCCGTGCGCAGGTCGAGATCAAGGCGCTGCTGCGCCACATGACCGGCCGTACCGATGCCAGCGATGTGACCCTGCAGAATGAACTGGCGCACTGGATCGCGCGGATTCGCGGCAGTGATGAAGGCCGCGAAGGACTTTCGGCCTTCCTCGAGAAACGCCAGGCAAAGTGGCGCGATCCTGACTGATGTTGCGCCGGCTCCTGATCGCGAATCGCGGCGAAATCGCCTGCCGCATCATGCGGACCTGCCGCAGGCTCGGCATTCATTCGATCGCCGTGTATTCGGAAGCGGATCGCGGCGCGCTGCACGTGCGGATGGCGGACGAAGCGGTGTGCATCGGCCCGGCGCCGGCGCGTGAGTCCTATCTTGACGCCGATGCCGTGATCCGCGCCGCGCGCGAGTGCCGCGCGGATGCGATCCACCCCGGCTACGGTTTTCTTTCGGAAAACGCCGCATTCGCCGAGGCCTGCGAATCGGCAGACATCCGCTTTGTCGGACCGCCCGCCTCCGCGATCCGCGCGATGGGTCTGAAGCACGAAGCCAAGACCATCGTTTCCAGGGCCGGCGTGGCCGTAGTGCCGGGCTACATGGGTGATGACCAGACCGATAGCGTCCTGAAGCGCGAGGCGCAGCGTGTCGGCTTTCCGCTGCTCGTCAAAGCGGTCGCAGGTGGTGGCGGCAAGGGCATGCGCGTGGTGCGAAATGCCGCCGAACTGCCGGAAGCGATCCGCGGGGCCCGGGGCGAAGCCGAAAGCTCCTTTGGCGACGGGCGGCTGATGCTCGAACGCTTTCTCGAGCGGCCGCGGCACATCGAGGTGCAGGTCTTCGGCGACGGGCACGGCAATTGCCTGCATCTCTTCGAGCGCGAGTGCTCGGTCCAGCGCCGCTACCAGAAGATCATCGAGGAATCGCCCTCGCCTTTTCTCAAGCCCGCGACCCGCGCGGCGATGACCTCAGCCGCCGTGCGCGCCGCGAAAGCGGTCGGTTACGTCAATGCCGGCACCGTCGAATTCATCGTCAGCGCCGACGGCGAATTCTTCTTCATGGAAATGAACACGCGCCTGCAGGTCGAGCATCCGGTGACCGAGGCGGTGACCGGTCTCGATCTCGTCGAATGGCAGTTGCTCGTCGCATCGGGCGAGCGCCTGCCGCTCACGCAGGATCAACTACGTCAGCAGGGCCATGCGATCGAGGCACGCATCTACAGCGAAGACCCACGCCGCGGCTTCCTGCCGTCCACAGGGAAAATCGAACGCTTCGCCTGCCCACTTCAGGATTCGCATTGGCGCATCGACCGCGGCGTCGAGGACGGTGATGCCATCACCGTCCACTACGACCCGATGATCGCGAAAGTGATCGCGAGCGGCCCGGATCGCGCCGCTGCGCTTGCGACGCTCCGGCAGCATCTGGCGCGCACGGCGGTCTTCGGGGTCGCGACCAACCTGCCGCTGCTACGCGAGATCGCGATACATCCGCAATTTGCGGCGGGTGACGTGGACACGGGTTTCATCGATCGCGAACTCGAGGCGCTGACGCGCCCTGCCCCGCCTGCGCCCGAGTCGCTGATGCTCGCGGCGAATCTCGCGCTGGACGCAGCCGGCGAAACGGCAGATTGCGGCGACACAGGTTCGCCCTGGGCACGCGGCGACGCCTGGCGCCTGACGGGATCCGGCCGGCAGACACTCGGCCTGCGTATACCGGCATTTCTGCAATTGCGCGCGTCGCGGCAGGCCGGGCGAGTCGAAATCACGCTGCCCGATGCGTCCCTGGTCGGGAGTGTTCTGGCAGACGGCGATGATCGATACCGCGTCGATGCCGGCGCTGGCCCGCGGGAAATCGAATTGATCCGTCATGGCCCACAGTTGCAGATCATCGGTGCGCAGACGGACGAGATCACGCTTGCCGCGGCCTGGCCATTCGATCGAAGTGTCGAGGATGCCGATGCCCATCCCGCATCGCCATTGCCGGGCCGCGTCGTGGAGCTTCGGGTCAAGGCCGGCGACAGCGTCGCGCGCGGCGACGTGCTCGCGGTGGTCGAAGGCATGAAGATGCAGCACGCGATCAAGGCGGGCCGCGCTGGCCGGATTGCCAAGGTGCTTGCACGGGTCGGCGAACTGGTCGATGCCGACACCGTCCTGTTTGACATAGAGTCTGCCTGACCGATCAGTTGTTTTGCGTCGCAAGACGCGCTAACGTGCTGACCCCATTGCATTGTCTGCACTTTTGTTCGCAGGTGCAGTAAAGGGAGTCATGCAGCTTTCCAACAAAGTAATCGCCATTACCGGCGGCGGCCGCGGACTCGGCCGGGCCATGGCGCTCGCCTTCGCCGCCGAAGGCGCCCAGGTCGCGGCGCTCGACATCAATGCGGCGGATCTCAAGGAAACCTGCGCGCAATGCAAGGCGCTTGGCGTGCGCGCAGCGCCCTACCAGACCGATGTCGTCGATGAATCACAGGTCATCGCGAGTCTCGATGCGGTGGTAGCTGACTTCGGGCGACTGGACGTCCTGATCAACAACGCGGGCATCACGCGCGACGCCCTGCTGGTCAAGGCGAAAGACCGGGAAATCACTTCCAAGATGTCACTCGCACAGTGGAACGCCGTGCTGAACGTCAATCTGACGGGCGTTTTCCTGTGCGCCCGCGAAGCCGTTGAACGCATGATCCGCCTCGGCAATGGCGGGCTGATCATCAATGTCTCTTCGATCTCGCGCGAAGGAAATGCCGGGCAGACCAACTATTCGGCCGCCAAGGCGGGCGTCGCCGCGATGACGGTGGTCTGGGCCAAGGAACTGGCGCGCCATGGCATCCGCAGCGCCGCCATCGCGCCCGGCTTCTGCGCGACCGACATCCTCGCGGCCATGAAACCCGAGCTCGTCGCCCGGGTCACAGAGGCCGTGCCATTGCATCGGCTCGGTGATCCCGCGGAAATCGCCTCGACCGCGGTCTATATCGCCGAGAATGACTTTGTGAACGGCCGCGTCATCGAAGTCGACGGGGGCCTCAGGCTCTAGCGACCTGTAAACTATCGCCCGGAGGTCACCAAGATGAAGCTGGATCAGGTCAAGGCGGTCATTACCGGCGGGGCCTCGGGCCTCGGGCTCGCAACCGCACAGAGTCTGGTTGCCGCAGGCGGCAGGGTGACGCTCCTCGACGTGCAGGACGCGACCGGCAACGCTGCGGCGGGCGCAATGGGCAAGGCCGCCCGCTACAGCGGCTGCGACGTGACCAGCGAGTCCGCCGTGGAGTCCGCCATCCGCAAAGCCGCGGAATGGATGGGCGGCCTGAACCTGGCTGTCTCCTGCGCCGGTGTCGCAACCCCCGGCAAGCTTCTCGGCCGCGATGGGCCACTCTCTTCCGCCGCGTTCCAGCGCGTGCTCGCAATCAACACAGTGGGCACATTCCATGTCGATCGCGCGGCTGCCGCACTGATGCAGAACAACGAGCCCGACGCCGATGGCGAGCGCGGCCTGTTAATCCATACAGCTTCAGTCGCGGCCTATGAAGGCCAAATCGGCCAGGTCGCGTATGCCACGTCGAAGGCAGCAGTCGTCGGCATGGTATTGCCACTCGCGCGCGAGCTCGCGCGCTTCGGCATCCGTGTCGTCGGGATCGCGCCGGGGCTGTTCGGAACGCCGATGATGGCCGGGCTGCCACAGGAAGCACAGGATTCGCTCGGCAAGCAGGTGCCGTTTCCCCCGCGCCTCGGGCGGCCTGAGGAATACGCAGACCTCGTTGCGGCGATCTGCACCAATCACATGCTGAATGGCACCACGATACGGCTCGATGGGGCCATCAGGATGGCGCCGCGTTGAAATATCCGGGGCGCTGGTTGTGGGGCGGACTGATTTCGGCGGTGGTCCTGGCCGGATGTGTGAGTCAGCCGCTCACAACTGGCGCAGACAAGACCGGAGCAGCGCCAGTTCCGGCGAGCGGCATCAACATTCCGATCGAGTACTACAAGCTCGGCAACGGCCTCAAGGTCGTGTTGACGCAGGATGCGTCCGCGCCGACCGTCACGGTCGCCGTTTATTACCGCATCGGATTCCGCATCGAGCCGCGTGACCGCACCGGCTTCGCGCACCTGTTCGAGCACCTGATGTTCCAGGGCTCGACCAATCTCGGCAAGATGGAATTCGTCCGCCTGGTCGAAAGCAATGGCGGTGCGTTCAACGGTTCCACCCGCTTCGACTACACGAACTATTTCGAAATCGTGCCTGCCCACACGCTGGAAACCATCCTGTGGGCCGAAGCAGATCGCATGAAGGGCCTCGCGATCACCCAGGAAAACCTGGTGAACCAGCAGCGCGTCGTCAAGAACGAAGTCAATGACAACGTGTTGAATCAACCCTATGGCGGTTTTCCGTGGATCTCGATGCCGCAGCTCGCGAATGAAAACTGGTACAACGCCCACAATTTCTACGGAGATCTCGCGCACATCGACGCGGCGACGCTCGAGGACGCGCGCGCGTTCTTCGACACCTACTACACACCCGGGAACGCCGTGCTGGTCGTCGCGGGAGATTTCGAGTCGGCGCAGGCGCGCGCATGGATCGAAAAATACTTCGCGCCGCTGCCGGCTCGCGCGCAGGCGGCACAACCCGACATCTCCGAGCCGCCGCAGCTGCGGGAGAAGCGCAAGTCCTACGTGGATGCCCTTGCACCGCGCCCGGGCCTTGCGGTCGCCTGGCATGTGCCGGAACGCGGCACACCTGAGGATTATGCCTTCGGACTGTTGGACGAGATCCTGCTGCAGGGTGAGGACAGCGCCTTGTGGCAAAAACTCGTGCAGGAACGCGGTTACAGCAGCGGCGTGGGCGGTGGTATCAACCTGCTCGGAAACATGTTCAATTACGACGGCCCGATGTTGTGGACCCTGTATCTGGTCCACGACGCGAGCGTTTCATCCGATACGATCCTCGCGGATATCGATGCGGAAATTGCAAGGCTCCAGAACGCGCCACCGACCCAGGCGGAGCTCGATCGGGCGCTGACGAAGATCCGCGCCGATCTTTATGACCTGGCAGGCTCCAGCGACCATTTCGGGTTGGTGGATTTACTGGCCGCCTTTTCGCTCTTTGACGACGACCCGACGCGCATCAATCGCATCGAATCCGAATTCCGTGCGATCAAGCCGGAGATGATTTCCGAGGTCGCGCGACGCTATCTGCAGGACAACCAGCGGAGCGTATTGATCCTCGAGCCGGGCCGGCCGCCGGCCGGAGCGCAGCCATGAGGCGATTCACCGGATTGGCGCTGACGCTGCTCACGTTCGTCGCCACCGCGCAGGACCACGAAATACCGCCTGCGCCTGGGCCGCCCCGCGATTTCACATTGCCGGCGCGGGAAACCGTGCAACTCGCCAACGGCCTGTCGCTGACTTTCATCGATTACGGCTCCGTCCCCCTGGTCACCATGTTCGCGGTCGTCAGGACCGGCAATATCGACGAAGGCGAGTCGACCTGGCTTGCGGATGTTGCGGTGGAGATGCTGAAGGAAGGCACGGCCACGCGCTCGGCGGCCGACATCGCGCGCACTGCTGCCGGCATGGGTGACTCACTCAGCGTCGGCGCGGGCGCCGAGCAGACTTCAGTCGGCATCTCTGTGCTGTCCGAGCACGCGGCAGCCGCCGCCGAGCTCATCGCCGATGTACTTCGCAATCCACGCTTCCCGGAATCCGAGCTGCCGCGCGTACTCGCGAATTTCGAGCGCAACCTCAGTGTAGCCCGCTCGGATCCCGACTCGATGGCCGGCGAGGCGCTTGCCAGGCTTGTTTACGGAAATCATCCATTCGGGCACGTACTGCCCGCGCCGGGACAACTCGAGGGCTATGACATCGCCGCCGTGCGCGGCTTCTATGAGCGCAATTTCGGCGCCCGGCGCACACATGTGTATGTCGCCGGCCGCTACGATCGCGCGGTGCTCGAAGCAGCGCTTCGCCATGCATTCGGCGACTGGCGTGAAGGTGCGGCGCCTTCAGACCTGCCGCCGAAAATAAGCGATATGCTGCAACTGCAGTTGATCGACCGACCTGGCGCGCCGCAATCATCGCTGCGCATGGCGGTGGCCGTGCCCGATCCTGCGGCTGCGCTCTATTTTCCGACCACGCTGACCAACAGCCTGCTGGGCGGGACCATGAGCTCGCGCATCACGACCAATCTGCGCGAGGACAAGGGTTACAGCTATTCGCCGGATTCCTCGATCAGCGCGCGTCGCGGCAATGCGCTGTGGGTCATGTCAGCAGAGATCACCGCCGCACACACGGCTGAAGCACTGACCGAGATTTTCCGCGAGATCGAGCGCCTGCAGCACGAGCCGCCGGCCGCGGAAGAACTCGATGCGATCAAGCGCTACCGCGCAGGAATATTCGTCATCGGCAATTCCTCGCCAAATGGCGTGCTGGGCCAGCTCGCATTCATGGACCTGCATCGACTGCCGCCGGAATTCCTGACACACTGGGTCGCGAACATGTATGCCGTGACGCCGCAACAGGTCACGGATATCGCGCGACGCTACATCCTGCCCGCGCGCATGACCATCGTCATTGTCGGCGACCTGAAGACGATCGGCGACAGCGTCCGTGCGTTGCCGCAGCTGCAGGGGGCGCGCATGCCATGACCGATCGCGACGTCATGGAATACGACGTCGTCATCGTCGGTGCCGGGCCGGCCGGGCTTGCCACCGCAGTCCGCCTCAAGCAACTGAAACCGGACCTGACGGTCTGCGTGCTGGAAAAGGCATCCGCAATCGGCGCGCACATGCTCTCGGGCTGCGTCATGGAACCCGCAGCACTCGATGCGCTGCTGCCTGAATGGCGGAAGTCGCCGCCCGGCATCTGTGTACCGGCGAAACGCGACGAATTCCGGTTTTTGACGCAGAAGTCGGCCATCCGCCTGCCGAATCCGCCGCAGATGCGCAACCACGGCAATTTCATCGTTTCGCTGGGCCTGCTCGTGCCGTGGATGGCGCAACAGGCCGAGGCGCTGGGCGTGGACGTGTTCCCCGGCTTCGCGGGCGCCGGGTGCCTGAATGAAGACGGTCGAGTTGTGGGAGTGCGTCTGGGCGACATGGGCCTTGGCAAGGATGGCAAGCCAGGCCCGAATTACGCAGCAGGCGCCGACATCCGCGCCGGCACGACGATCCTCGCCGAAGGCTGCCGCGGCAGCATCACGAAGAAAGTCATCGCGCAGCTCGAACTCGACGCCGGCTGCTCGTCGCAGACCTACGGCCTCGGCTTCAAGGAACTCTGGCAACTGCCGCCGGGGCGCGCTGAGCCCGGCCTCATCCAGCATTCGATCGGCTGGCCCGTCGACAGCCACACTTATGGCGGCAGCTTCCTTTATCACCTGGACCAGGATCGCGTGTACGTCGGTTACGTGGTCGGTCTTGACTACCAGGATCCGCGCTTTGCGCCCTTCGAGGCTTTCCAGCAGTTCAAGCATCACCCGCGTCTGCGCCGGTTGCTCGAAGGTGGCGAGCTTCTTTCCTACGGTGCGCGCACGATCGCGGCCGGCGGCTGGCAGTCGCTGCCGCGCATGGATGCGCCCGGCCTGATGCTGATTGGCGACGCGGCAGGCACGCTCAACGTGCCGAAAATAAAAGGTGTGCACCAGGCGATCCGCTGCGGCGTCCTGGCCGCGGAACATCTGGCCGAACACGGCAGCACGGATGGCTTCGATGCGCGCTGGCGCGCCTGCGAAGGCGGCCGCGAACTGAAACGCGTGCGCAACTTCAAGCCGGGTTTCCATCGCGGTCTCTGGTTCGGCCTCGCGAATGCGGCTTTCGAGACCGTCGTCGGCGGCCGCAGTCCCTGGACGCTGTCGCACACGGAAAATCACCTTGCGCTGCATCGGCTCGACGACAGCGCTTCGACTGACCGCCACTGGGGCGAGCGCGATCTGCCGCCGCGCGATCGCGTCAGCGCCGTGTTCCTTGCCGGCAATGTGCATGAGGAGAGTCAGCCCGTACACCTGAAAGTGGCGGACACGTCGATCTGCGCGACGCGCTGCATCACCGAGTTCGGCAATCCCTGCGAGCGGTTCTGCCCAGCCGGCGTCTACGAGATGGTGGACGACGGCAAGGGCGGCAGGCAGCTGCAGATCAACGCCGCGAATTGCGTGCATTGCAAGGCCTGCGACATCAAGGATCCCTACGGCATCATCACCTGGACCACGCCGGAGGGTGGGTCCGGCCCGAACTACCAGAATCTTTAGATGAGCGCCGAGCAGCCGATCTGGACGCCCTCACTGCTGCGCATCGCGGACGCGAACCTGACACGCTTCATGGCCTATGCGGGTGCGCGCGGTGCGCCGGCCGGCGATTACCCGGAATTCCATCGCTGGTCGATCGAGCAACCGGCCGCATTCTGGGAAAGACTCTACGAGTTCGCGGACGTCGTCGGCAATCGCAACGGCCCCGTGCTCGAGCACGGCGATCGCATGCCGGGCGCGCGCTGGTTTTCCGGCACACGACTCAACTTCGCCGAGAACCTGTTGCGCGGCCCGGATCGCGCACCGGCGCTGGTGTTCCGGAACGAACCTGGCACACGCCGCGAGTTGAGCTGGCAGGAACTGCGCAGCGAGGTCGCGCGCATCGCCGATGGGCTGCGAGCCTGTGGCGTAGATCCCGGCGATCGCGTTGCCGGCTACCTCCCGAATGTGCCGGAAGCGGTGATCGCGATGCTGGCTACCGCAAGCATCGGCGCCATCTGGACTTCCTGCTCGCCCGACTTTGGCATCAACGGCGTGCTGGATCGCTTCGGGCAAGTCGCGCCCAAAGTCTTGTTCACGGCTGACGGCTATTTCTACGCCGGCAAGACGATCGACTCTCTCGCGTTGATCGCGGGCCTGCTCGCGAAACTCCCGTCAGTGTCCCGCGTCGTGGTCGTGCCCTATGTGAGCGAGGACCCGGCGATCGGCGGCATCGCCCACGCCGTGCCATTCGCCCAATTCGGCCGCGGCGCGGCGCCGCTGGCGTTCGAACAGCTGCCCTTCGATCATCCGCTCTATGTGCTCTACTCATCCGGCACAACGGGCGTGCCCAAGTGCATCGTGCACGGCGCCGGCGGCACCCTGTTGCAGCACCTCAAGGAACATTTGCTGCACACCGACGTCAAGCCCGGCGACCGGCTGTTTTTCTTCACGACCTGCGGCTGGATGATGTGGAACTGGCTCACGAGCGGGCTCGCCGCTGGCGCCACACTTGTTCTCTATGACGGTTCGCCGCTGCACCCGGGCCCGGGTGTGCTCTGGGAGATGGCGGCCGACGAAGACGTCACGATTTTCGGCACGAGCCCGAAGTATCTCGCGGCGCTCGAGAAATCCGGATACCGGCCGCGCGACCGCCACAGCCTCGCAGTACTGCGCACGGTTCTGTCAACGGGTTCGCCGCTGGCACCCGAGCAATTCGATTTCGTTGCCGACGCCATCGGCGCCGACATCCAGCTCGCCTCGATCTCGGGCGGCACCGACATCGTCTCCTGCTTCGCACTCGGCAATCCGCTCTTGCCTGTCTATCGCGGTGAGTTGCAATGCCGCGGTCTCGGCATGAAGGTCGAAGTCTGGGACGATCACGGCCGGCCGGTCACGGATGAGCGCGGCGAACTGGTCTGCGCCGCGCCATTTCCCTCGATGCCGCTCGGATTCTGGAATGACCCGGATGGTAGCCGCTACCGCGCCGCTTACTTCGAGCGCTTCCCCGGTGTCTGGCACCACGGCGACTATGCAATGCAGACGCCACGTGGCGGCCTCGTAATTCTCGGCCGCTCGGATGCAGTGCTGAACCCCGGCGGCGTGCGCATCGGCACCGCCGAGATCTACCGGCAGGTCGATCAGCTCGACAACGTGCTGGAGAGCGTGGTCGTCGGCCAGGACTGGCAGAATGACGTGCGCGTCGTGCTGTTCGTGCGTCTGCGCGAGGGTCTCGTTCTCGATGAGGCGATCCGCGACCGGATCCGCCGCCAGATCCGCGCCAACACCACGCCACGGCACGTGCCGGCCGTGATACTTCAGGTGCCGGAGATCCCGCGCACGATCAGCGGCAAGGTCGTCGAGCTTGCCGTGCGCGAAACGATCCATGGCCACCCGGTGAAGAATACGGACGCACTTGCCAACCCCGAGGCGCTCGCGCACTTCCGCAACCGACCCGAACTCCAGGGTTGACGCATATGAGCGCAGCAGTCCCGGGCAGTGCTTGCGGGCCTGCGTGCGGTGTTGGAAAGGCCGATCGCGAAGCACGGCCGTGTCAGCGCTCAGCGGCGTCCTACCCCCTCCGGAACGGCACCACCGCCTCGCGCGCTTGCCGGCGACCGGACCCGGGCGCCCCGCCTTCCAGCAGCTCTCTCAGATGCTGTGCGCTACGACGGGCAAAGCCAGGCACATAGGCGGCCGCCATGGGCTTCGCGATGAGGAAGCCCTGCGCATGCACCGGTCCGCAGCCCGACAGCCAGATCAGCTGCTCGGGCCGTTCGATGCCCTCGACCGTGACGCCGAGGCCGAGGTTGTGGCAGACGCCGATGATCGAACGTGCCAGGGACTCTGCCCGCGGGCTGGTCGATACGTCCACCACCAGGCTCTGGTCGATCTTGACGCGCCGCAGGGGCAGGCGCGACAGCGAGGTCAGGGACGAGTAGCCCGTGCCGAAGTCGTCGAGAGCGAGGCCTACGCCGCCCTCGCGCACCCGGCTCAGGGCCCGCACGGTAGTGGACGATGTCTGGAAGGCGGTCTCGGTGAGCTCCAGCTCGATCGCGTCGCCGGGCAACCGGTGACGTGTGAGAACCTCCGTCAGGCGCTCCACGAAGCGATCATCGAGCAGCTGGTGCACAGACACGTTGATCGCGACGCGGGCGTTTTCGAAGCCGCGAGCGCGCCAGTCCGCAACCGCGGTCGCAGCGGTCTCGAGGACCCATTCGCCGATCCCGATGATGAGGCCCGACTGCTCGGCGATCGCAATGAACTCGTGGGCCGCGAGCAATGGGCCGTCATTGCGTTGCCAGCGCAGCAGCGCTTCCACGACCTCGGTGGTGCCATCGATCATGGAGACCTGCGGCTGGTAAACGAGCGCGAGTTCGCCTGCGTCGATCGCACGATGCAGCGACTGCTCGACTGCGAATCGCGCTTCGGAGTCCTCGAGCAGTGCCTGCGAAAAGATCGCGATACGATTGCGGCCAAGCGCCTTGGCGCGGAACAGCGCCGCGTCGGCCGCCCGCACGAGGTCGGCGGCGTCGTCAGCGTGTTCGGGGAGATGTGCCACGCCGACACTGACACTGACGAGAATGTCGCGGCCGCCAAGATTCAAGGGTGCGCGGAACCCGTTGACGATGCGCTCCGCCATCGCCTCGGTCGCGTCGGCGGGGCTCGCGTCTTCCAGAGAGACCACGAACTCGTCGCCGCCGAGCCGGGCGATGAACCGGCCCTCGCCGACCAGCAGTCGCAGGCGCTCGGTGGCGCTGCGCAGTAGTGCATCGCCGACGTCGTGGCCAAACGTATCGTTGATGACCTTGAAATTGTCGATGTCGAGCGCGATCAGGCCTAAGCCGCCGCCGTTGGCCTTGGCCACAACTGCGGCACGACGCAGGTGATTGAAGGCGAAACGGCGGTTCGGCAGTCCGCTCAACGGATCGTGGTTCGCAAGGTGGGTCAGCTTGCGGGTACGGGTACGCACCCGGTCCTCGAGTTCCTGTTGGTGGCGCGATACTTCTTTGTCCGCCTCGGCGAGCCGCTCGGCCATCTGGTTGAAGGCCTGACCGAGTTCGTCGAGCTCGAGCGAGCCGCTTGGCGGCACCCGCACGTGATGTCCGCCGAGCGTCAGGGCGCGCGTGGCGCGAGTCAGGCGCCGTACAGGGCGCGTGACGGCGAGCATGGTCAGAAGTGACACCAGCAGCGTCACCACGAGGACGATATAGGTCAGCCGGCGGATGGCAATGCCGGCCGAGCGCGTGGCGTCCACGGCGCTCCTGGCCGATTCCGATACGGCAAGGCGCGCCGGCGCCGCCAGGGTGGTTTCGAGTCGCAGGGGCAGCTGCAGACCGGACTCGGTGAAGCGCCCGCGCAATGCCTCGATCGACGCGTCATGGCGTAGCACTTCCCGCCGGAGCCGTTCGGCCTTGCCAAGGTCTTCCTCGACGAGTTCGACCCAGACGCGGCCCGGTGAACGCCGCAGCTCGTCGCGGTACTCGGCCACGGTCGCATGAAAGCTGCGCGTCGCCGTGCGCAGGGCTGTGTCCGACACCTTCGATCCGGAGACCAGGTAGTCGTTGAATGCAGCCCGCAAGCGGCCGAGCTCGAGCTCGAGTTCGGCATACGCGCGGCGTGCGAAGGCAGGATCGGGCAGCTGCACATCGAGGCTGAAAGCCGTCGAGATGCGCCGCGAGAGTTGATCGAGCGCGTCGCGGATGCCATTCAGTGCGCGGCGGCGCTGCGCGCCGATGTCGATCAGGGACCAGCCCAGGCGGGTGTGTTCCTGGGCTTCGGTGCGAAAACGGGCGATCTCGCCAGACGCGCTCGGCTGCAGGTTCGCGTAGCTGTCGAGGCTCGCAAACAGTGCTTCTTCAGCTTCGGTGACGCTCGCCCGGCTCGCGTCCGTCGGCGCGCGAACTTCGGTGAGCACGGCGCGGTCGAATGCGACGACGTGGTAGGTCAGCGCGTCGGCAACCCGCGACAGCGGGACCTGCTCGGTCTGTGTCGCGCCTAGCGTCTCGATGGCGACGCGCATGTCGCGCAGCGCTGCATCATGGCCGAGCAGCAGGATGATGGCGATCAGCCCGAAACCCAGTCCGAGACGGGTGGCCAGGCTGGGGCGGAATCGCCAGCGAGAATGAGCGGGCGCTGGAATCGTCACGCACGTACCCTAAGCCCGTGCGGGCGATCCGGGAAACGCCGTATGTCACAAATCTGGGCGTCGGGACACGGGGGTGGCGGGGAGACGACAGCGCCCTCGGTCGCATGGGCCCCGAACCCATAAAGGACGAGAACTGGCGCGAACGCCGAAGCCGTGTATCAAGCGAAAACCCGGTGTGGAGTTGGCAGAAGCCGAGAGCCGGTCTATCGACCGCGCGGGCGGTGGGGCCATTCTCGACTGAAGGCGACTCAGCTCGCCTCGCCCTGCTCCTGCGGCCGCGGCTCCCCCATCCTATAGACCGCAATGATGCGATGGGTCACGGTGTCGCGCAGCACATTGAACCACTGGCCGCAGCCGAAGCTGTGGCACCAGCGCTCGGCATGCTGGCCCTTGGGATTTGAGCGGAAGAAGAGGTAGCTGGACCAGGCCTCGTCGCTGCAATCCGGCGGCGGCCGGGCGATATGCGATTCGCCGCCGTAGGTGAACTCCGGCTCGTCGCGGGTTCCGCACCAGGGGCACTCGATGCGCAGCATTTCGGTATCCTACCGAGGACATCCGATGCAGCGCTATTCCTTTCCTGCCCTCGCCCTGCACGCCCTGCGCGGCCACAAGCGCTGGCCGAGGGTATTACGGGCGGCTGAGCCGAAGCCTGGCTATGACGCGCTGATCATCGGCGGCGGCGGCCACGGGCTCGCGACCGCGTATTTCCTCGCGAAGAACCACGGCATGCGCCACATCGCCCTGCTCGAGAAGGGCGCAATCGGCCAGGGCAACTCCGGCCGTAACACGCAGGTGGTCCGGTCCGATTACTACCACCTGCCCAGCTCGAAGTTCTTCGAACGCTCATTGCAGTTGTACGAAGGCCTGAGCCGGGAGCTGAACTACAACATCATGTTGAGCCAGCGCGGCAAGATCAACCTGGCCCACAGCCCGCACGAAATGGAAATGCAGCGCCGGACGACCAATGCGATCCGCATCAATGGCGTCGATTCGGAGATGCTGTCGGCCGAGGACATCCGCAGGCTGGAGCCCGCGCTCAACTTCAATGGCCGCTACCCCATCGAGGGCGGCTCGGTGCAATGGCGCGGCGGACTGGCACGTCACGATGCGGTCGTCTGGGCCTTCGCACGCGCGGCCGACTCGCTCGGTGTCGATATTGTGCAGGGCTGCGAGGTCACCGGCTTCCTGCTCGAGAACAACCGCGTGGCCGGGGTCGAAACAACCCGCGGCCGCATCGCGGCGCCGCGCGTTTGCATGGCGGTCGCCGGACACTCGAGCGAGCTTGCGCGCAAGGCGGGCATCTCGCTCCCGATCAACAGCATGGCGCTGCAGGCCATGGTCACTGAACCCGTCAAGCCGATGCTGAATCACGTGCTGAATTCGGCCGTGGTTCACGCTTATGTCAGCCAGTCGGATCGCGGAGAGATCGTCCTCGGCGGCGGCGCCGATATCTACCACTCCTATGCGCAGCGCGGCGGCCTGCCGGCGATGGAGACCATCGCCCAGGCCGCCGTCGAGTTATATCCGTCCCTCGGCCGCCTGCGCCTCATGCGTCAGTGGGCCGGCATCGTGGACATCACGCCGGACACGAGCCCCATCATGGGCCTGACGCCCGTGCAGGGGCTCTATATCAGCGGTGGCTGGGGAACCGGCGGCTACAAGGCGATTCCCGCCGGCGGCGAGACCATGGCCTGGACGATCGCGAATGACCGCCCCCATGAACTGATAACGGAATTCGGGCTGGCGCGTTTTGCAAGCGGCGCCCTGGTCGACGAAGGCGCTGCATCCGGAGTGGCGCACTGATGGCCGCACGCCCCTCTGCAGGTAATCGCCTGGACATCGGCGGTCGCATCGATCGATCGCATCCATTGTCATTCCGCTGGAATGGCAGGAGCCTCCCCGCCTTCGCCGGAGACACGATCGCCTCGGCCTTGCTCGCCAATGGTGTCCGCATCGTCGGCCGCAGCATGAAACTCCACCGGCCACGCGGAATCCTGTCGGCAGGCATCGAAGAACCCAATGCGCTGATGACCATTGGAAATGGCGCGTTGATCGAGCCAAACGCGCGCGCGACGATGGTTCCGGTAGGCGAAGGGCTCGAAGTGCGGGCCCAGAATTGCTGGCCGAATGTCGAGTTCGATCTTGGCCGCGTGTTCGACGCGACATCGCCGCTCTGGCCGGCCGGTTTCTACAACAAGACCTTCATCTGGCCATCGTGGCATTTCTATGAGGGCCTGATCCGCCGGGCCGCGGGCCTGGGGCCTGCCCCGGAACTCCCGGATCCGTCACGCTACGAGGCGGTCAATGCGCACTGCGACCTGCTGATCGTCGGCGGTGGACCTGCGGGACTCCATGCGGCCGCCATCGCGGCCCGCGCCGGCATGACGGTGATCCTCGCCGAGCAGGACTTCGAGTGCGGTGGGGAGCTGCTCGCTTCGAGAGCCACGATCGACGGCCGTCCCGCGATGGACTGGGTCGAGCGCATCGTCTCGGAGCTCACCGCCCTGCCTCATGTCACGCTGCTCACCGCAACGACCGCGTTCGGACTCTACGACCATGGCAATGCGGGCCTGCTGCAGAGGCTTGACCTGGCCGGCATCAAGGGCAAGACCCGACAACGTTACTGGCGCGTGCGCGCGAAGCAGACATTGCTTGCCACCGGCGCAATCGAGCAGCCGTTGGTGTTCGAACAAAACGACCTGTCCGGCATCATGCTGGCCAGCGCCGTGCGTCAGTATGCAAATCGATACGCGGTGGCGGCCGGCCGCCGCATCGTGTTCGCGACCAACAATGACTCGGCGTACCTCGCCGCCCTTGACCTCGCGGCAGCGGATGTAGAGGTGCCGCTGTTGCTCGACAGTCGCGCCAGCGCACCCGCGACGCTCGCCGATGCATTGTGTGCGCGTGGTGTCGAGGTTCGCGTGAACGCGGTTGTAGTCAAGGCGTCCGGAGGCAAAGCACTTCGGTCCCTGCGCTTCGGGACGCTGGACGCGGGCGGCTCGGTGGTCGATGAACGCAGGATCGACTGCGATGCCCTCGGCATGTCCGGCGGCTGGGTGCCGACGGTCCATCTTTTCTCGCACGCGCGCGGCAAACTCGAATTCGACAACCTGCGTCAGTGCTTCCTGCCGCGCAGCGGAACCGCGCCGGTGCTGTGCGCGGGTTCGATCACTGGCGCAGCCACGCTCGTCGAGACGTTTGCGAGCGCCTCAGATGCGCTGAACAAGGCGGCGGGCGCTGTAACGCTACCCTCCATCGACGAACCCGGCGTCCGTGGGGAGGTTGGCGTAGTCCATCGGACGCCTGCGGGGCACACGCACCGGCAATGGCTGGACCTGCAGCACGACGTCACTGTCGCCGATGTCGAGCTGGCGATATCCGAGGGATTCGGGAATATCGAGCACCTGAAGCGCTACACGACGGCTGGCATGTCCGTTGACCAGGGCAAGACCAGCAACCTGAATACACTGCTGGCCGTTTCCGAATTGACGGACAGGAATCCTGCAGACATCGGAACGACGACCTACCGGCCGCCCTACTCGCCGGTCACGCTCGGCGCGCTGGCGGCGCGGCAGACCGGCGACCGCTACACGCCGAGGCGGCGGCTGCCGGCCCATTCCGAACATGAGCTGCTCGGGGCGCATTGGTGGGAAACCGGGGGCTGGATGCGGCCGGGCTGCTATCCGCGTGCCGGTGAATCCGTGCACGACTCGATCCGGCGCGAAGCGCTGGCGGTACGCAACGCGGTCGGCATTTACGATGCCTCGCCACTTGGCAAGATCGAGGTCACGGGCCCGGACGCCGCGCAATTCCTCGACCGTTTCTACATCAATAACGTCGTGACCCTCGAGCCGGGCAGGATTCGCTACGGCCTGATGCTGAACGAGAATGGCGTCATCATCGATGACGGTACGATCGCGAGACTCGATGCCGGGCGCTTCGTAATCACCACGACGAGCGGCGGCGCCGGCCGGATTGCGCAATGGCTCGAGGAATGGCGCCAATGCGAGTGGCCGGATCTCGAGGTATTCGTCACGCCCGTGACGACGCAATGGGCGACCATCGCCGTTTCGGGACCGCGTGCCCGCGAACTGCTGGAGAGACTCGGCACCGACATCGCAATCGACCGCCAATCGTTGCCGCACATGCATGTGCGCGAAGGCCGCATCGCGGGGGCGCCTGCGCGGCTCTATCGCGTCAGCTTCCCGGGAGAACTCGGCTACGAGATCAATGTACCTGCGCGCCATGGCGCAACGCTCTGGCGCGAGCTGATGGCATCCGGCAGGGAACTCGGCGTCGTGCCATTTGGCATCGAACCCTTGCTGCTGCTGCGGCTCGAGAAGGGCTTCCTGCACGTCGGCGTGGATACCGACGGAACGACCTCGCCCGCCGATGTCGGCTGGGGTGAGATCGCCAGGAACAAGAAGGCCGACTTCATCGGCAAGCGCTCACTCGTGCGCAGCGACAATCTGCGTGACGATCGATTGCAGCTCGTCGGCCTTTCGGCGGACGATCCCCGGGTCCTGGTGTCGGGCGCGCATCTGCGGCTCCCCGGCACGACCGAAGGCAGCGACGGCTGGGTGACCTCAGCGGCCCAATCGCCGGCGCTTGGCCGGCCCATTGCGCTCGCGATGCTGCGCGGAGGCCAGAGGCGGCTCGGTGAAACAATTGCAGTGCACGATCTCGACCGGCATTGCGCGGCGACGGTCGTCGCGATGTCGTTCTACGACCCGGAGGGGAAGCGGTTGCATGCCTGAACTCATCACCAGGCTTCAGCCACGCACGTCCGTGAGACTGCAGGTCTCGGTTCGGGCCTTGCCAGCCGCCGCCTTTGTCATGGGCGGCGCAGCGCTGCCCGATCAACCCAACACCTGGACCGGGGACGATCCCGTCATCTGGTGGGTTGCCCCCGATGCCTGGCTCCTGCAGTCCGCAAGCCAGGACGGCGACACGCTCGTGGCAGCAACGCGCGCTGCCTGCGCGAGCCTGCCCTGTGCCGTTACCGATCTCTCGGATGCCTTCGTGACCATTGCCCTCGAAGGCCCGCAGGCAATCGGCGTGCTGGCGCGCGGATGCGGGCTCGACCTGCGCGCGGGTTCATTTGGAGTAAAGGCCTGCGCTCGCACACGCCTCGCACAACTTCCGGTGCTGATTCGCAAGTCCGCATCCGCGCGCTTCGAGCTCGTTGTCGATCGCTCGGCAGCAAAGTATCTCCAGGACTGGCTGGCGGATGCTGCCGTCGGCATCGAATAATCCCGAAGGCGCCGGCCTTATTTCAAGCAACCACCGTCGCAAGAATGATGGCTAGCGCAGCCGGACAAACGTAACGCAGCAGTGCCACAACCAAACGCCTGCCAAATGTTGTGGTCTCACCCAGTTGCTCCGCTACGATACTCCGGCTGACGCGCCATCCGACGAACACGCTGATCAATAGCGCGCCGATTGGCAGCAACACGTTGGAGGACACATAGTCCATCACGTCGAAGAATGTCGAATGGGCGAACGCCGGGATGGCGCCGAGCGGCCGCCATCCGGACCAGACGTTGAACGAAAGCACCGAGCCGATGCCGAGCAGCCAGCTGGCTCCACAGGCGATCACGGCCGCCATGGGTCGGCTGAATCCGCGCCGCTGTTCCAGCCAGGCCACCAATGGCTCGATGCCCGCGAGCGACGGTGTCAGCGCAGCGAATATCAGCAGCAGAAAGAACAATGTGCCGATCGCGCGTCCACCGGGCATTTCTGCGAACAGGGTCGGCAGCACCTCGAAGACCAGTTCCGTGCCCTGCGCGGGATTCATGCCATAGGCGAACACCAGCGGAAAAATCATCAATGTCGCCAGCAGCGAGACCAGCAGGATCGACCCGACGATGATGAGCGCGCAGCGCAGCAGCGAAGTGCCGCGCTCAACGTAAGAGCCATAGGCCAGCATCATCGCCATGCCGACGCCGGTTGCGAAGAAAGCCTGCCCGATCGCTGCGAGCACCACTTGCGGAGTAATCGCGCCGAAGTTTGGAGCGAATGCGAACGCGAGCCCGTTCTTCACGTCACCCGTGGCAAGCGAGTACACGACCAGGATCAGCAGCAGTGTCAGCAGTGCCGGCGCGCGTATCTTGTTCGCGGTTTCGATGCCGCGGCCGACGCCGCGCGCGGATATGAAAGCCACCAGGATGATGAACGTCAGGTGCCAGGCGCCGACTTCCCAGGGTCGGGAAAGGAATTCGCGCCACAGCAAGGCGACCTCGGGGCGTTCGAGCCCCGTGAGTGCACCGGCACCAACTTTCCAGGTATAAGCGAGCACCCAACCAGCGATGACCGTGTAATACGACATGATCATGAATGTCGCCAGCGTGCCCAGCACGCCGATGGCATTCCAACGGGTGGACAAACCCGAAGCCTGTGCGACGACGCCCGCCGCCTGCGGCGGGCTGCGCCGTGACTGGCGCCCGATCGCGAATTCGGCTGCCAGCAGGGGCACAGCGATCAGCAGGCAGGCGAGCACGAACACGAATATGAACGCGCTGCCGCCGCTGCTGCCGACCAGGTAGGGAAATCGCCAGATACTGCCCAGTCCGACCGCGGCGCCGACCGCGCTCAGATAGAAGGCAAAGCGTGACGACCAGAGCGTTGTGCCCCTGTCATTTGATGCCACCCAGGTACTTTATCCGAAAGAACCGGGTGCCGCGCAGCCCGCACGGCGCACTGGCGTCAGAAACGCTGCGCCCACGACAGGCCGACAGGGATCTGAACCCGGGAGTAAGCGTAGCGGGGATCAGAAGAGTCAACATTCCGGTAGCGGGCCTCTGCCCATAACTTGAGATGACGGGTAACCGAGAAGCGCGCGCTCATTTCCGCTTCGATGTCGTCAAGCGTCTTGGGCCCGCCTTGAGGCGTATCAAAGGCAAATGCATTTGGGTAGTCGTACGATTCCGACACGCCCCAAAATTCCAGTCGCAGGCGCCTCATCGGCTGCCAGCTGCCCCTCAGGTGAATCGCCCCGCGCTGATAATCGTTGTATCCAGCGAACGAATCATCGCGGTTCGTCAGCGCGTACCCGACCTCTATTTCCGCGCTCCCAAGATCGAACTGTGCCATCAATGTCAGCGCGTCGTACTGGTACTCGAGAGTCGGATTAGCGACATTGAGCGCCCCGTTCGCGTCCAGGGCCAGCCGGTCTTCGTACTTGCGAAGGTACCGATCGTAGCCAATCTTCAGCTGGGTCCGTCGCAGTATCGGAATTCTCGCACTCGCACCGGCGAGAAAGAATCGATTGTCGTATTCGCTCACAGACACGACCTTGCCGTAGTCCCGGAGCTCAGTCATTCCGCGGACACCCATCACAACCGGCCCGATGGGCCGCTCATAGTCAGCGATTGTGACGGCACTCCAGTACTTGAAGCGATTGGAGATATCCTCGCCCGCGACGACCCGTTCCTGACCACTATCAGGATCGAAATTGATCTCGTCGTGATGGCCCAGATACATGCCAATGAACAGTGTCCGGTCCAGGCGCGGCCCGAGTGCTTTCTTTGCCGTTATCGCAAGACGATGCGAGGACTCGTCAGCGATACTGAACTGCCGGTCCGTGTAGTAGTGGCCGTCGAACTCGTAGGCGGCACGCAGGAGGACATGGCGGCCGCCCCAAAGGATATTTTGCGCAGTGAGCCCCGTTTCGAGGAATGTGCTGGACACGGGCACGGGAGTCACCAGTGGCTGGCCCACCTGGGCCAGATCCACATAGGGCGCGTCGGGCGAGCGATAAATATTGTCGTCTGTCCCAAGCTTGACGCTGGTCAGGATCGAAAAACCTTCGTCGATGCCGACGGATCTTGAGCGGCGCAGCGCAGGCGAATCAGCGCCACGGCGCAGTTCTGCCAATGCGCGATGGGACAACGATCGCAGCTCGCGACTGCTGGCCACCTGCTCGACCGCCTTGAACTCGCTCTTCGCGCTCCGCGTATCGCCGCTTGCCCAGTACACCAGGCCGAGGTTATAGCGTGCCCGCGATGAATAATGGGAATCCCGCGCTGCGCGCCCCAGCCATTGTTCCGCCTCCGCATACTCTCCCACCCGATAGTACGCGACGCCGAGGTTGAAACTGACGACTGCGCTCTCGCCGCCTTGCCGCCTGGAGGCGAGATACGAGGAAATGGCCGCTCTATAGTCACCACTACGAAACGCCCTGTTTCCTTCGCTGATGGCCGCTGCGCCGACCGTGGTGTCAGTGGCATCGGCCCATGCTTCGACGCTCGGAATCAGCGCGAGAAGGACGAGCGCAGGCAATAGCCGACGCCAAAAGCACGTCGACATCACATTGATTTCCTGGCGGAGCCCTGCCATCCGGGAAGAACCAAGACCTCCCCACGACCCACGTCGTGAGAAGGCCTGGCTGCTAGTTGCTGCTGCGGCGATCAGATACTGCCGTCGTCAGCGGGGTCCGTGTCACCATCATCGTCGTCGGCGTCACCTTCATCGGTCTCGCCATCTTCGGCATCCTCGTCCTGACCATCTTGATTGTCGTCGACGTTGCCTTCATCGGCATCATCAGTGTCGTCAACGTCGTCAGACCCATCATCGTCGTCGACGTCATCAGACCCATCATTGTCGACGCCGTCTGCCTGGCCATCATCCACATCGTTAACGCTGTCTTCTTCAGTCAGGTCCATATTGTTGCTGTCCGACTGGGCGTCGGAGTCAGCAACGGTCATGGTGACTTCCAGGTCATCAATACCGGGCTGAGCCAGCGCCGTGCCCGCCAGCAAGACGGTAGCGAGCGCTGAGAGCCCTAATAGCATCGGTCGTTTCATGTGATGTTGCTCCTCGTAAGAACCGTGACTCTGACACGAAATGTCTTGTGATCACCCGCATGGGACAGGCGCGCAATGAGATCGCCTCCGGCCCCGTCGCGCACGACGAGATCCAGAGGCAGCATGTTGTTGCCGGCATGCAAATGGGTCTTCCAGCGGAACTCCTGACGATCGCGATACGTCGCAAGTTCGACGCCCGGGGGCAATCGCAGGCTCAGCCGCGCATCATCAATCGCGCTTTCCGAATTGAAGACCAGGTTGATCGTACGGGTCTCGTCCATTGCCATGGTGATCGTGGCCACGGGTGATGTGGCCTGCGGCGTCGTGATGAGAGAATAGTGAGCGGTGATGAACCAGGTGGCGACACTCGCGGCGAGCGCGGCGGTCGCCGCGGCTTTCCAGTGCGCCAGGCGCGCCGGACGCACGGGTTGCACGGCGCGCGCCATCGCATGGCCGTAGAAATCGTCGCTCGGCCCAGCCACCGGAATCTGGTGCAAGGCCTGCCGCAATCGCTGTTCGCGTGCCAGCAGGCCCTGGCAGGGGGCGCAACCCTGGATGTGTTGATCCAGCACGACCCGGTCCGCGTCAGGGATCTCGCGATCCATGTACTCGTTCAGGCAGCGGGCCAGTTGACTGCAGTCCATCTCATTCACCTTTCAATGCCATACACGCTGCTCAGGTGAAAAAGGTTCCCTGCCCGAGCAAGGCCCTCAATCTTGCCCGTCCCCGATGCAGGCGCGATTTGACAGTACCGAGCGGTGTGCCCGTCATCTGCTCGATTTCCTCGAGGGAACAGCCTTCTTTGTCGTGGAGCAGCACCACGACCCGCTGCTCTTCGTTGAGGTGGCGCAGGGCATCGCCGAGTTGACTTAATTGGGACGCAAGCGCCGCCAATTCCTCGGGGCCAGGCCCATCGCTCGGGATCAGCTCGAGTATGGATTCCTCGTCCCCGGACGTGTTTGACCTGAACGCCGAAGTGAGGCGTCGGCGCAGAAAGGAACGTCGTTGATCGACAAACCGATTGTAGATCACCCGGGCGAGCCAGGGCTGCAGGTCGGAAATCCGGGTCAGCTCGTCGCAACGCTGATAGAGCGAGACGAGCACGTCCTGCACCAGATCTTCGGCATCCGGAATTGACCTGGTGAATTGAAATGCCAGGCGGTACATCCGCGCAAAGTGTGGTCGGAGCAGCCGCTCGAACAAAACGGGCTGCGCCTCGACTACATCTTTGTCGGCCACCGGCAGTGTGAATACCTTTGCGGTAGACAACGGAACGCTCGTTATAACCCGGAAGCTACGATCATCCTAGGCTCAGACTCACCGGGCGCACTGCGACAGGCGTCGCCTAACGGCTACACCCCTGCGCCGCAGCGTGCGCAAGCTACAATCCGCCCATGGAGATGCTGAGTCTGCCCGTCTTCTGGGTCGAGCTGGGCGCGATCATCTGGATCAATCTCCTGGTTTCGGGTGACAACGCGGTGATGATTGCGCTCGCGGCGCGATCGCTTCCCCCACAGCAGCAGAAGTTGGCAGTGTTCTGGGGCAGCATGGCGGCGGTGATCCTGCGCGTGATCCTCACAATTTTTGCAGTCGCGCTGCTGACCCTGCCCTGGTTGAAACTCATTGGTGGCGCGCTGCTCCTCTGGATCGGCGTAAAGCTCCTGGCGCCGAGAAAGGATGATGTCGAATTCTCGGCGCACGACAAGCTGTGGTTGGCAATCAGGACGATCCTGATCGCCGACCTGATCATGAGCCTGGACAATGTGATCGCCGTCGCCGCAGCGGCGAATTCGGCGGCCTCCACCCCCGATCTCGAGAACATGAAGTACGTGCTGCTGATCCTGGGCCTCGCGATCAGCATCCCGATCGTCATTTTCGGAAGCGTCTTGATGCTGAAGGTCATGGAGCGGTTTCCGATCATCATTGTGCTCGGCGCGGCACTGCTCGGCTGGATAGCGGGCGATATCATGGTGACCGACCCGGTGATCGCCGATTGGGTCCAGCAAAACGCCGCCTGGCTGCGCGACTGGCACACGGCGCCGATCGCCGGGGCGGTGTTCGTGACTGCATGCGGCAGATGGAGCAGACGGGAAATCAAGGCCCCGGGCGCGCCCTGACCGGCCTGCGAACAACTCAGGTGTCGTTACGCAGGTAGGCGTCCGATTTGTTCAGCCAGTCCTCGCGAGGCGGCGAAAACACATCGACATCGAGCGTATCCTCGAGCGCTACCGCTGCGTGAGGCACGTTCGGTGGAATCACCAGCACCTCGCCCGCAGCCACGATGATTTCGCGCTCGCCGTGCTCACCGAGCAGCATGCGCAGCTTGCCGGTGAGGACGTAGGTGATCTGCTCATTGTGATGCGAATGCCGCGGGACATCGTCGCCCTTCTTCAGGACAATCTGCGCGATCATCATGCGCTCGGCCGCTATCAGCCGACGGGTGATGGTGCCCTTCAGGGGTTCCTCCGGCATGTCGGTCCAGCGGTGATGCTGCAGACCTGATTTTTCGATCATTGCCTGACCTCGTGCTCGTCGCATCAAATCACGCCGCGTCGTTCCTGGTCCAGCTCAATGGACTCGAACAATGCGCGGAAATTACCCTCGCCGAAGCCTTCATTGCCCTTGCGCTGGATGATCTCGAAGAAGATCGGGCCGATCACGTTCTTGGTGAAGATCTGCAGCAGGATGCCATCCTTGGCGCTACCGTCAATCAGGATGCGCCGTTCCTTCATGCGCACCTGCGACTCCTGGTGGCCGGTCACCCGCGCTTCGACGCCCTCGTAATAAGTGTCCGGCGTGTCCTGGAACTCGATGCCATTGGCGCGCAGTGCATCAACACTGCGGTAAATGTCGTTCGTAAACAGCGCGATGTGCTGGATGCCCTCGCCCTGATACTCGCGGATATATTCCTCGATCTGGCTCTTGTCATCCTGCGATTCGTTGATCGGGATGCGGATCTTGCCGCAAGGGCTCGTCATCGCGCGGCTGAAGAGGCCGGTCTTCTTGCCTTCGATGTCGAAGTAACGGATCTCGCGGAAGTTGAACAGCCGCTCGTAGAAGCCGGACCAGACGTTCATGTTGCCGCGTTGGACATTGTGCGTCAGGTGATCGATCAATGTCAGTCCGGCATCGCGCACCGGCTGCTGGGGGTCCCGAACGGGCAGGAAATCCACGTCGTAGATCGTCCGGTCGCCGTAACGATCTACCAGATAGATGATGCTGCCGCCGATACCCTCGATCGCCGGGATCTGCAGCTCCATGGGGCCCACGCTGCTCTCGACCCGCTTCGCACCCAACTCGACCGCCCGGCGCAGGGCGTAGGCGGCGTCCTTGACGCGGAAGGCCATGGCACAGGCAGACGGCCCGTGCGCGCGGGCAAACTGCTGGCCAAAACCCTGGGGCTCGGCATTGATGATGAAATTGATGTCGCCCTGGCGGTGCAGCGTGACGTTCTTGCTGCGATGCCGGGCCACGACCGGGAATCCCATGCGTGCAAACAGGGCCCGCAACTGCTCCGGGTCCCCGGCCGTGTACTCGACGAACTCAAAGCCGTCGGTACCCATCGGGTTTTCGAACAGGTCGCTCATGATCCGCTCCCGGGTTAGTTACAATTGTAACTATAATCGGCCCGTGGCCAGCAAGGAACCGTCCATGTCCGTACCAGCGAGCGCGATCCTGGACCTGGAGCACTTCCTGCCCTATCGGCTGTCGGTGCTTTCCAACACCGTCTCGACGGCTCTGGCCGGAGCCTATGCGCGGCGCTTCGGCCTGTCGATCCCGCAGTGGCGCGTGATTGCCGTTCTCGCGCGCACACCCGGGCTTTCAGCCGCGGCCGTCGCTGAGCGTACGGCGATGGACAAAGTCGCGGTCAGCCGCGCGCTGGCCGGTCTGGTGCGCTCCGGCCGCGTACGGCGTGCGCTCGACCAAAACGACCGGCGCCGTTCGGTGCTGACGTTGACAGCGCGCGGGCGCGAAGTCTACACGCGCATCGTCCCCTACGCGCTCGAGTATGAGCGGCGCCTGTTGGCCGAGCTCGCACTGTCGGAACAGTCTCTTTTCGCGACCGTATTGACCCGTCTGCAGAAACGCGCGGGCCTGCTCGGCCCGGCTGGTGCGGCGCGTGTATAATTCGCATTAATGCTAGGCAAGATCCCGGCCGCCCGTCAGGAAATCATCGACCGTATTGCTGCCCGCGCACGCCGCGCCGGCCGCCGCAGCACGCCGGTGCCGGCGGACCGCTTCGCGCGGTGTTTCTACAATGGCGTCTCGGAACTCGACCTCGTGCAGCGCGGAGACAGCGACCTCGCCGGTGCGGCACTCGCACAGCTCACGATGGGGCGTGTCCGGCGGCCCGGCCGGCCGATCGTCCGGGTGTTCAATCCGGATGCCGCACGTGATGGCTTCTCCTCCTCGCATACCGTCATCGCCGTCATCACCGACGACATGCCGTTTCTCGTCGATTCGCTCGGCATCGTCTGCACGCAGGAAAGGCTTGCGATACACCTGATCGCGCACCCGGTCTTCGGCGTCGTGCGCGACCGGCGTGGCCGCCTGACCGACCTGCTGCTCGGCAACGCCCCACCTGGCGCAAGACTCGAATCCTGGCAGTTGATCGAGGTCGATCGTGAGAACGACCCAAAGCGGCTGGGGGCGCTCGAGAAGCGCATCCGCGCCACGCTCGACGACGTGCGCTGCGCAACGGCCGACTGGCAGCGCATGCGCAAGGCCGCCCGCGAGGTCGCGGTGGAACTCGGCCAACGGCGAGCTCGGTTGCACGCGAATGAATTCGGGGAGGCAAAGGCGCTGCTCGAGTGGATGGCGGACCAGCATTTCACGTTTCTTGGATATCGCGAGTACCGCCTGCGGCGCGGGCCGCACCGCGATCTCCTGCAGCCAGTCACCAAGTCCGGCCTCGGCCTGATGCGCGCGAGCCGCCATCGCAAGGCGCGATCTGTCGTACTGAAGGGAGACGTGCGCGACTTTGCGCGCTCCAGTGACGCGCTGATCATTACCAAGGCCAATACGGTCTCAACCGTACACCGCTTGACCTACCTCGATTACGTCGGCGTCAAGACTTTCGACGCCGCCGGCAATGTAACCGGCGAGCGACGGTTCATCGGACTGTGGACATCGTCCGCTTACAGCCACAGTCCGCGCGACATTCCGGTGTTGCGACACAAGGTGCAAAGCGTCATTGACCATTTCGGCCTGAACCCCTCGAGCCACGACAACAAGGCCGTCGTGCACGTGCTCGAGACATTTCCGCGCGATGAGTTGTTCCAGGCAAGCGTCCCCGAACTGGTCAGGATTGTGCGCGGCGTCGTCAATCTGTACGAACGCGCCCAAGTACGGCTGTTCGAGCGCCGCGATGCGTTCCGGCGTTTCTACTCCTGCCTGGTGTTCGTGCCGCGCGACCGTTACAACCCACAGGTGCTCGAACGTATCGAGGCGCTCGCGATGGAGGCCTTCGGGGGTCAGGCCATCGAGTCGCAGGTGCAGCTCTCCGAGTCGGTGCTCGCAAGGCTCCACCTGCTCGTACGCACGCCGCTGGATGGGAGCCGGCAAGTCGACGCAGCCGGGCTCGAGCGCCAGATCATGGAATCCGTGCGGACCTGGCTGGACCACCTGAAGGAAGCACTGCGCGAGACCCACGAAGAAACGGAGTCACTGCGCCTTCTGCGTGACTGGGGTGACGCCTTCCCGGCCGCTTATCAGGAAGACACGACTGGCGAAGCTGCCATCGGCGACATCGCCTGCCTGGAAGCGCTCGTCGCCGAGCCCACCGGCCTGCGCATGGACCTCTATCGCCCCGAGGGCCAGCCGCCACACAAGGTGCAGTTCAAGCTGTTCCGCCGCAATCGGCCGATACCGATCTCCGACGTGCTGCCGACCATCGAGAACCTGGGCCTCAAGCTGATCAGCGAGCGGCCCTACGAAATCAAGGCGGCCGCGGGTAATTTCTGGATCCAGGATTTCGAGCTCGAGCACCCGCGTGGTGTGCGCATCGACCTTGCCAGCGACGGGCCGCGATTCCAGGCGACATTCGCGAGTGTATGGCTTGGACGCGCGGACAATGACGGCTTCAATCGCCTGGTTCTGGCAGCGGACCTGGAGTGGCGCGAGGCGATGGTGCTCAGGACCTACGCGCGCTGGTTCGGGCAACTTGGCCTGCCGCTCTCGCAGTCCTATGTGGAAGACGCGCTCGCGACCAATGCCACCGCCGCGGGCCGGTTGCTGCGCCTGTTCAAGGCCAGGTTCGACCCGCAGATAAAGAGCGCCGACCGGCGACGCGCCGAGGCAAGCCAGCGCCGTGCGCTCGATAAGCTGCTCGCGCAGGTCACACGCATCGACGATGACCGCATCCTGCGCGCATTCCTCGCCGCGATCGACGCGACGCTGCGCACGAACTATTTCCAGGTGGCGGCTGACGGCCAGCCAAAATCTTATCTTTCCATCAAGCTCGACCCGCGCAAGGTCGCTGAAGTCCCGCTACCAAAGCCGATGTTCGAGATCTTCGTGCATTCGCCGCAGCTTGAGGGCGTGCACCTGCGCATGGGTCGTGTCGCGCGTGGCGGCCTGCGCTGGTCGGACCGTCGCGAGGATTTCCGCACCGAGATTCTCGGGCTGATGAAGGCGCAGAACGTCAAGAACACCGTGATCGTTCCGGTCGGCGCCAAGGGCGGCTTCGTGCCGCGACGCCTGCCAGCAACGCGCGACGAGGCACAGCGTGAGGGCACGGAGTGTTACCGCACGTTTATCCGGGCGCTGCTCGACATCACTGACAACGTCGTGTCCGGCAAGGTCGTGCCACCGGCCGCGGTGGTGCGCCAGGACGGCGACGATCCCTACCTGGTGGTGGCGGCTGACAAGGGAACGGCGACTTTCTCCGATGTCGCCAATGGAATATCCGCGGAGTACGGCTTCTGGCTGGATGATGCCTTCGCCTCGGGCGGCTCGGCCGGCTATGACCACAAGAAGATGGCTATCACCGCCCGTGGCGGCTGGGAATCGGTCCGGCGTCACTTCCGCGAACTCGGCATGGACATCCAGTCGCAGGATTTCACGGTGGCCGGCATTGGCGACATGTCCGGCGATGTGTTCGGCAACGCGATGTTGCTGTCCCCGCACATCCGGCTGCTCGCTGCATTCAATCACCAGCACATCTTCCTCGATCCGTCCCCCGACCCGGCGCACAGCTTCGCCGAGCGCCGGCGCCTGTTCGACCTGACGCGATCCGGCTGGGACGACTACGGCACGAAGGTGCTGTCAAAGGGTGGCGGGATTCATTCGCGCCAGAGCAAGTCGATCGTGCTGTCACCGCAGGAACGCGCGATGCTTGGCATCGCGGCAGCCTCAGCGCCACCTGTCGAGATCATTCGCGCGATCCTCAGGATGTCTGTTGACCTGCTGTGGAGCGGCGGCATCGGCACCTACGTCAAGTCGAGCGAAGAGACCCACGCCGAGATTGGTGACCGTACCAACGACGCGCTGCGCGTTGACGGTCACGAACTGCGCTGCCGCGTGGTCGGCGAAGGCGGCAACCTCGGGCTCTCGCAACGCGGGCGCATCGAATACGCGATCGCCGGCGGGCGCATCAACACGGACTTCATAGACAACTCCGGGGGCGTCAACTGCTCGGACGTCGAGGTCAACCTGAAAATCCTGTTCGCCCCGCTGATGGAGTCCGGCAAACTGACGCGGCCGGCGCGCAACCGGCTGCTGGCGCGAATGACCAACGAGGTCGGTGAACTCGTGCTGCGCAACAATTATCTGCAGAGCCTCGCGATCTCGGGTTTGCAGGCGCGTGCCGTCGAGCGCATCTTCGAACTCGGCCACGTCATCCGCGCGCTCGAGCGCGCCGGAACGCTGGACCGGACGCTTGAGGCGCTGCCCACTGACGACGAGATCCTGGAACGGCACCGCAAGGGCCTTGGCCTGACGCGCCCCGAGCTCGCCATGCTGCTCTCGTATTCGAAAATCTGGCTGTCCGGCAAGCTCATCGAATCCGACGTCGCCGAGGATTCGTTCCTCGGCGGCGAGCTCACGCGCTATTTTCCGCGGCCGGTGCAGCGCCGGTATCCGCGCGCAATCTTGAGCCATCAGCTGCGCCGCGAGATCATCGTGACCGCGACGACCAACAGCCTGGTCAACCGCATGGGGCCGGTATTCGCGATCCGCACGCAGGAAGACACCGGTGCGGACATCGGCAGCATTGCGCGCGCTTTCGCGATCGCGCGCGAGATCACCGGCATGCGCGAGCTGTGGGCGGACATCGAAGCGCTCGATGATCGTGTCCCGACCTCGTTGCAATATGACATGGGGCACGAGACGACACGCCTGTTGCGCCCCCTGAGTTACTGGGTCCTGCGCAATCTCGGCCCCGACCTGGACATCGAGCGCGCGGTCTCGCGGCTCAAGCCCGGCATCCGCGAACTGACAGGAGACCTGCCTGAACTGATCGAGGGGCTCGAAGTCGAGCGCTATGACCGCGCGCTGCAGCGATTTTCCGTGGAAGGCGTGCCAACGCGCGTCGCGCGGCGCGTTGCGAGCCTCGCAGCAATCCATTCGGGTGTGGACATCGTCGAGGTCGCATTGGCGCGTCATGCACCGATCGCGCATGCGGCGCGAGTCTATTTCGGCCTTGGCGCGGCGATTGGTTTGGACTGGATCCGTGGCGAGATCGAGCGCCTCGTTGTCGAGGGTCACTGGCAGGCGCTCGCACGCGGAACGCTGCGAGAGGACGCTTATTCGCTGCAACGCCGCCTTTGCGACCGCATCCTCGCACGCGGCGGACGGCGGGACCCGTCGGCCGCAATTCGCGCATGGCTCGCCGATCGCGGCGGCGCGGCTGACAGTCTGAGCCGCGCCGTGCAGGAAATGCGCAGCATCGGCAGCTCGGACTTCCCGACTCTCTCGGTCGCGCTGCAGGCCGTTCGGCGCCTCGCCGAACGCTAAGGAGCCTCAGATCCGTTCCATCTTGCCCGCGTTGCAGCCTCAGGCCATCTGAGGCAAGGCGGAACGGATCGGAGGTTCCTCCCCTAGATCTCGAGTTGCTCGCCGATCTCGACGACACGGCCCGGCGGCAGACCGAAGTGGTAGACGGCCGGCCTTGCATTGCGCGCCATCGCCGCATACAGGCGCTTGCGCCACCGGGCCAGATCGGAGCGTCCCGTCACCAGGATGTTTTTCTGCCCCAGGATGTAGATGGTCTCGGACGGGCGGTATGGCAGGCCTTCTGCTTCCGCCTCGGCGAGCAATGAAGGCACGCTGCGGGATTCCATGAAGCCATAGCGCGCGACCACGCGGTACAGGCCCGGCGCCAGTTCACGCACGGTCACGCGTTCTCCTTTCCTGGACCTGGGCTTGTCACCGGTCTCGACGGTCAGTAGAACGATACGCTCGTGGATCGTCTTGTGTGTCTCGATGGTGCGCTGCAGGGCGCGTGGCACGCCGCTTGGGCTGCTGTCGAGATAGACGGCAGTGCCCGGAACGCGATTGAGCCCGGCTTCGGTCACGAGCGACACCAATGAGCGCAGCGGCATCTGGCGCCGTAGCAGCTGATCAAGACCGGCATTCCGGCCGTCGCGCCAGGTCAGCATGATTGTCAGGATCACGCCGCTCGCGGTCAGCGGCAACCAGCCTCCATCAGGGATTTTCAGGCTGTTGGCCGTCAGGAACGAGAGCTCGATGAACAGCTCCAGGAACGCCACCATCAGCATGATTCGCGCGCGGCGCTGCTGCTGTGCGCCGAGCCATGCGATGATGAAGATGTTATTGACCAGCATCGCGCCGATGATCGCGACGCCATAGGCACCGGCCAGCGCATCCGAGGAGCCGAAGGCCAGCACCAGTCCGATCGTCGCCCACATCAGCATCCAGTTCGCTGCGGGGGCGTAGATCTGCCCTTCGGTCTGGTCGGAAGAATGAATGACCGTCAGCCGCGGCAGGAATCCGAGCTGCATCGCCTGGTGTGCGACGGTATAGACGCCGGAAATCACTGCCTGCGAGGCGATAATCGCAGCGGCTGTTGCCAGCAGCACCAGCGGTGTCAGCGCCCAGTCCGGCGCCAGCAGGTAGAAGGGACTGGTCACCGACCCGGGATTCGAAAGCGCGAGCGCGCCCTGGCCGAAGTAGTTCAACACGAGCGATGGCAGCACGAGCCCGTACCAGGCGAGCCGTATCGGGCGACGGCCGAAGTGCCCCATGTCTGCGTACAGGGCCTCGCCACCGGTCACGGTCAGGAACACCGCCGCCAGCACAACCAGCGATTCACTTCGATGTTCGATCAGGAAAGCGATCGCGTAAGCCGGGTTGACCGCGGCGAGCACCGACGGTTGGCGCATGATCCATGACACGCCGAGCGTGGCGAGCACGAGAAACCAGATGATCATCACCGGGCCGAAAAGGCCGCCGACCGTGCCGGTGCCACGCTTCTGGAAATGGAACAACAGCACCAGGATGATGATTACGAGCGGGATTACCGCGGCGCCGAATGCCGGACTCATGACGGAGAGTCCCTCGACCGCGGACATCACGGTGATCGCCGGCGTAATCGCTCCATCGCTGAAGAAGAGCGCCGCTCCGAACAGGCCGAGCGTGACGGTCGCGGTCGCCGGCAGCCAGGAACGCTTCGCAAGGACCAGCTCCATCAGCGCCAGCACACCACCCTCGCCATGGTTGTCGGCGCGCAGGATGATCCCGGCGTACATGATCGAAATCACGATCGTCAGCGACCAGAAAATCAGCGACAGGATGCCCAGCACATTGGCGGGCGTCGGGGTCATTCCGTCGACGCCTGCAAAGCAAGTGCGAAATGCGTACAGCGGGCTCGTGCCGATGTCCCCATAAACAACCCCGAGCGCGCCAAGTGCGAGAGTGCGCGTCGATAGTTTCGATGAAGTGGGCATGGGGGGAATGAACGACCCCGGGCAGCTGGTCGGGGTAGCGTATTATAGCCCGGCGCACGGGAATCCATGCGTCGCTGTGATATAAAGCCGCCTGCATTCTGCGCTGGAGTTCCGCCTTGGCCGGCAAACTGGTCCTGGTCCGTCACGGTCAGAGCACCTGGAATCTGGAAAATCTTTTCACGGGTTGGACCGACGTCGACCTGACAGAGCAGGGTCGTGCTGAAGCGCAGGCCGCAGGCAAGCTGCTTCGCGAACAACGCTACGAATTCGACCTCGCATTCACATCGGTGCTGAAACGCGCAATCCGCACGCTCTGGCTGATGCTGGACGAAATGGACCGCATGTGGATCCCGGTTGAGCGCGACTGGCGCCTGAATGAACGTCACTACGGCGCCCTGCAGGGTCTCGACAAGGCAGCCACGACCGAGAAGTTCGGCGTCGAGCAGGTCAAGGTCTGGCGACGCAGCTACGACATCCCTCCACCTCCGCTCGCGGCAGATGACCCGCGTCACCCAAAATTCGATTTCCGTTACCGCGATGTCCCGGTATCCGAGTTGCCGGCGACCGAGTCGCTGAAGGACACACTCGCCAGGGTCGAACCTTGCTGGCGTGGTCGCATCGCACCCGCGCTCGCATCCGGCCGCAACGTATTGGTCGTTGCGCATGGCAACAGCCTGCGCGCGATGGTCAAGATGCTGGACGGCATGGGCGACGACGAGATCGTCGGATTCAATATCCCGACTGGCGTGCCGATTGTGTACGAGCTCGATTCGGAGTTGCGGCCAGCAGTGCCGCGACGCTTTCTCGGTGAGGCCGCGGCAATCGAGGCAGCGGCGCTCGCGGTCTCGCGGCAGGCTGAAAGCCGCTAGCCCGCGCCCTACTCCTCCGGCGCAATCTCGACCTGCATTCCCGCGAGCGGCTCCTCAAACGGGATCTGGCAGGAAAGCCGCGATCCGCGCGGCCGGTAACTATCCAGCTCCTGCAGGATTTCCTTTTCGTCGCCCTGCATCGCCGGAAGCTTGCCCAGCCATGGCTCGGCGACATAGACGTGGCAGGTCGCGCAGGAACACATGCCGCCGCAAATCGCCGCGACGCCATAATCGAATTCGCGCAGCGTCTCCATCAGGCTGACGCCGACGCGCCCGGCCACACGGTGCTCGCCGCCGTCGCGATCGGTGATTATTATCTCGGCCATGAAGGGGCGCCATCTTGCGGGAATTGCGGCCGATCGCGCAACCGTTCAGGACGACAGTCGTTCGACCAGGCGTTGGCGCCGCCCGGCATCCAGGCTGATGTCAAGCGTCGCAGCCATTTCCAGCCATCCCAACCACAGGCAGTCGAAGATCCAGCAGAGCGGAGCCAGCCTGGCGCGCAGTGCTTCTGAACCACCGCCATAGCCCGCAAGCAATGCGTCAACCTGTTGCGGGTCGAGGTCGTGGTAGCAAATGCAGGCGGCGAGATCCGCAGCCGGATCCCCCGGCCCTGCGTACTCCCAGTCGAGCGCGATCAGTGTGTTGCCCTGCTCGACGAGATTCAGGTGATGCAGGTCATGGTGGCATGCTGCGATGCGACGCGGCGGCGGCAACGAATTACGTTTCGCGGAAAGCCTGAGCTCGAGTTCCGCAGCAAGCGCCGACGGCGCCTGTGCGCGCAACATGCCGAGGTAGCCCGCCGCCCGTTCACCGAAATCAACAGCCGAAACGCCCTGCGGTGGCGCCAGCGCGTGCAGCCTCGCGAACCAGGCTCCGATGCGAGCAAGCATCGCGGGCCGGCCAACGTCCATGCGCGTCAGAACCTGACCGTCGACGTAGCGAGTGACCAGGAGTCCGTCGTCCAGCCGTGCGAGCACGAGCTGAGGCGCGAGGCCGGCGCTCGCTGCGATTTCGAGCATCGCGAGTTCCACGCGGCCATCGGCGCCCAATTGACCCGCGGCCAAGCCGGACTGTCGCAGCACGAGGTCATGAGCGGCATCGCGCAGTCGCCAGGACCGATTCGACAGGCCGCCATGGAGTTCCGTGACCACCGGATCGTGCAGACCGAGTTCCGCGCCGATCGCGGCTAGCGGGTCCCGCATCATGCGGGCGTCAGCAGGTCGCGGCGCCAGGCG
>Ga0315273_10000094_pt1 | contig 74364 bp, 79 predicted proteins | sample YL17G02_0_MG_FD_205753 | JGI IMG/M metagenome (GOLD analysis project Ga0315273, IMG submission 205753) | Sediment microbial communities from Yellowstone Lake, YNP, Wyoming, USA - YL17G02_0 | ecosystem: Environmental > Aquatic > Freshwater > Lake > Sediment | place: USA: Wyoming | collected... | reverse complement strand
CGGCGCACGGTTTCGCCGTGACGCCTGGCAGCGGCCCGAGGGCGGCGGCGGCGAAACGCGCGTACTGAAGGACGGCGCGCTATTCGAGCAGGCAGGCATCAATTTCTCGCGGGTTCACGGCGTGCGCCTGCCGGCCTCGGCGAGCGCAGAGCGCCCGGCACTCGCGGGTGCGCCATTCGAGGCGATGGGCGTGTCGCTCGTGCTGCATCCGCATAACCCCTTTGTCCCCACCACGCACATGAATGTGCGCCTGTTCATCGCCGAACCCGCCGGCGGCGAAATCGCGTGGTGGTTCGGCGGCGGTTTCGACCTGACTCCGTACTATCCGGAAGAAGAGGACGTGAGGCACTGGCACCGCGTCGCGCGTTCGACCTGCGAGGACTGTCCGCCCGGTACCTACGAGCGCTTCAAGGAGTGGTGCGACCGCTATTTCTACCTGCCGCACCGCGGCGAGACGCGGGGCGTGGGCGGATTGTTCTTCGACGACCTCAATGAATGGGGATTCGAAGCCTGTTTCGCCTTCCTGCGCCGTGTCGGCGCCGCCTTCGTTGCCGGCTACCTGCCGATCGCCGAACGGCGGCGTGATGTCACCTTTGGCGAGCGCGAGCGGCAATTCCAGCTCTATCGGCGTGGCCGCTACGCGGAATTCAACCTGATCCACGACCGCGGCACCCTGTTCGGGCTGCAGTCCGGTGGGCGCACCGAGTCCATCCTGATGTCACTGCCGCCACTCGCGCGCTGGGAATACGGCTGGCAGGCCGAGCCCGGCTCGGCCGAGGAACTACTCAGCCGCGATTTCCTGCATCCGCGCGACTGGCTCGCCGGCTCTGGTCCTTGAAGTACCGCCACGCCTGCCACGCGGGCAACTTCGCCGACGTCGTCAAGCACGTCGTGCTGGTCGCGGTGCTCACGCGCCTGGTAGAGAAAGCGCGCCCGCTCTTCTACCTCGACACCCACGCGGGCCGCGCCCGCTACGATCTCGGCTCGCGTGACAGTGCCGCGGAAGCGGCGCGCGGCATCCTGCGACTCGCCGCCGCGGACCCGAAGGGCATGCCCTCCCCGCTGCGCCGCTATCTGGAACTCGTGCGCACTTTCAATGCCGGCAACGAAACCGTACCACGCATCTATCCCGGCTCGCCCTGCATCGCCGCGGCCCTGCTGCGACCGGACGACCACGCCGCTTTCTGCGACATCGAGCCCGGCGAAGCGCAATTGCTCGCTCGCGAGTTTCACGGCGACCGGCGCTTTGGCGTTCACTGCCGGGACGGCTTCGAGGCACTGGCAGCTTTGCTGCCACCGCGCGAGAAGCGCGGGCTGGTACTGATCGATCCGCCCTACGAGGAGCAGCAGACCGATCTGGAACGTGTCGCCGATGCATTGGTGGACACCGCAGAACGCTGGCCGCAGGGTGTGCTTGCCGCCTGGTATCCGATCAAGCTCGCCTCGGTAATCGCGCGCTTCCACCGTCGCCTGCTCGACGCAGGCCTGCGGCGCGTGCTCGCGGTGGAACTCTGCGTGCATCCCGACGATTCGCGCGCCGGGCTGAATGGCTCAGGAGTGCTGCTGGTCAATCCACCCTGGAAGTCCGACGGCGACCTGCGCGCAGGCCTGCCTGCGCTACACGCGATCCTCGCGCCCGACGGTAGCGGACGCTGGCGCGTAGACTGGCTCGCGGGGGAATGAGAGTGCCGGCGGCATCAGTTGCCCCAGTCCACCGCTTCAAAAATCTGCCTTGCGATGCTGTCCAGATCCTTCTGCTGGCCGACGATCGCAATGCTTCCGCGCGGCGCTGGCAGGACAATGCCGGCGTATCCCTGCTCCGCAAGCCGGACCGGTTCGCTGACATTCCGGTGCCTGAGCAGCAGCACCGTGACCGGGCCCTGCGGCGTCTGGACCACCAGGTGCGGCACGACACGCCATTCGAAAATGCAGCGTCTCGCGTAGGTCACGTCGCCGAACCCTGGCCGTAGCCGGGTGCCGTAGGGATCCAGCACGCCGGCGAGCGCCACCGGCGCGACCGGAGCGGTCCCGCTCATCGCGTCCGGCTCGTGCGCGACGTGATCGAAGACCTCGCGCGCCAGCGACGGACGCGGCAAGCTGATCCATAACGCGAGCCCGACCGACAATCCGATCACGATACTGGCGGCCAGTGCCAGCCAGCGCGGGCGTCGTGCCCTGATGCTCCGGATGCGCGCCATATCGACGGCGAGCGCGCGCCCGATCAGCGAGTCCATGGCCCGCAACTCGTCCTGGTAGCGCGAGCAGGCCGGGCATTCCCTGCGGTGAGCTTCAATCTCGTCGCCGGAGACGGAGGGCGCGGCACCGACGCGGCGGCGAAACTCCAGGCAGTTCATCACGGTGAAGGCTCCGCGGCGATGCCGAGTTCCTGGCGCAGACGCGCGCGGGCGCGGAACAGCCGAGTCAGCACGGCGCCCTGCTGAAGACCCATCTGATCGGCGATTTCCTGTGTCGTGTAACCCATCATCACCTGCAGCACCAGCGGCTCGCGGTATTCGTCACTGAGACGAAACAATGCTTCGCGCATCTCCGCGAGGCCGGCATCGTCCTCGGCCGCGAGCACGTCCGCCTCCGCGGCCACCAGCGCGTCGAGATCGGTGACGTCGAGACGCTTGCGCTCGAAGGAGCGGGCGAATTCCCGGCGCACGATCGTCAGCAGCCAGGATTTCGCTTTACCCTCCTCGGCGAGCGCGTCAAACGACTTCCAGGCCCGTAATAGCGCCTCCTGCACGACGTCCTCGGCGAGCTGCCGGTCCCGGCCGAGCCAGAACGCAAAACGCAGCAGGTCTGGGCGCAAGGTTTCGCATAATGTCGCGAAACGCTGCCGCTTGTCCGTCCCGCGGTCGTCGCGGTTCATGTATAAAGACCGGCCATAGAAGGGTTTTATTTCAGGCCCCGAGTGGGCGACTTTACCGCAGCCGTAGCCGGGCCAGGAGCCTCATGGGCCAGCGTGTCACCGGGAGTTATCCTAAGACGAGGCCGAGGCGCATGCGCCGCGACCTGTTTTCCCGCCGGCTCGCCCGGGAATCCCGGGTCACGGCCGATGACCTGATCCAGCCTCTGTTCGTCATCGAGGGTAGCAAGCGGCGCGAACCCATTGCCTCGATGCCCGGCATCGAACGCCTGAGCATCGATCTCCTGGTCGCGGAGGCCGGGCGCCTCGCTGGTCTCGGCATTCCCGCCCTCGCGCTGTTTCCGGTCCCCGATCCTTCGTCCAAGACGGAGGACGGCCGCGAGGCCTGGAATCCCGATGGTCTTGCACAGCGCGCGGTACGCGAACTCAAGCGGATCGTGCCCGGTCTCGGCGTGATCACCGACGTCGCGCTCGATCCATACACGACGCATGGCCAGGACGGGATCATCGACGATGCCGGGTTCGTGCTGAATGACGTGACGGTTGCCGCACTTGTGAGACAAGCGTGCTCCCACGCGAATTCGGGCGCCGATATGGTGGCACCCTCGGACATGATGGACGGACGAATCGGCGCGATCCGCTCGGCGCTGGAGCAGGACGGTCATCACAATACACGGATTCTCGCTTATTCCGCGAAGTACGCTTCCTGCTTCTACGGACCATTCCGCGATGCCGTCGGTTCTGCGACCGCCCTCGGCAAGGCCGACAAATCGACCTACCAGATGGACCCGGCCAACAGCGACGAGGCGCTGCGCGAGGTAGCGCTCGACATCTCGGAAGGCGCGGACATCGTGATGATCAAGCCGGGGCTGCCCTATCTCGACATCGTGCGGCGCGTGAAGGACGAATTCGGCGTGCCGACATTCGTTTACCAGGTCAGCGGCGAGTACGCGATGCTCGCGGCCGCGATCGCAAATGGCTGGCTCGAGGAGCGCGCGGCGGTGCTCGAGAGTCTGACTTGCATCAAGCGCGCCGGCGCCGACGGCATCCTGAGCTACTACGCCGGCCGCGCCGCTGGCTGGCTGCGCGGGGACTGACGGCATGGACGCACACGAGGGCCCTAGCCGCTACGCGCTGTTCGGTCATCCGGTCAGCCATAGCTGGTCGCCATTCATCCACGGCCTGTTCGCGCGGCAGTTCGATCGCGTCGTGGACTACAAGCTGTGCGATGTTGATTCCACGACGTTCCGGGGCGCCGTCATTGATTTCTTTGTCGAGGGCGGCAGCGGCGCCAATGTCACGCTGCCGCACAAGCTTGCAGCGGCCGAGATCGTCAACGAACTCTCGGCGCGCGCCGAGCGTGCCCGCGCCGTCAACACGATCATCCGCAGGAGCCCGACGGACCTCCTCGGCGACAACACCGACGGCACCGGACTGGTGACCGATCTCGTCAGCAATCTCGGCGTCACCCTCAGCGGGTCGCGCCTGCTGGTCCTCGGTGCGGGCGGCGCCGTGCGTGGCGTGCTGGCGCCACTGCTCGAGCAGGAGCCGCGCGAGATCCGCATCGCGAACCGCACATCCGAGCGCGCGATCCGACTGCGCGACGAATTTTCCGATCTCGGCGAGGTTTCGGCCTCGAGCTTCGACGATGTCGATGACCAGCCTTGGGACATAGTCATCAACGCGACTGCTGCGAGTCTCGCGGGCGAGGTGCCGGCGCTGCCGCCGCGCGCCATCGGGCGCGACACCGTCTGCTATGACATGGCCTATGGGCGCGGCGACACAGCATTCATGCGCTGGGCCGCGGAACGCGGTTCATCGCGCTCCTACAAGGGCTGGGGCATGCTGGTCGAGCAGGCGGCCGAATCCTACCGGCTGTGGCACGGCGTGCGGCCAGCGACCAGGCCCGTGCTGGATGCGCTCGAGCGGCTTTAACCGCCCTTCAAATAGTCATCCGTTACCGCCACGTAGCGTGCGGCCGACTGCGCGAGCATCGCGGTAAGGGCGGATATTCATGTCAGCGCATTGTCACGAATTCTTCCGCGCTCGTGGGATGGATCGCGACCGTGTCATCGAAATCGCGCTTGGTCGCGCCCATGCGCAGCGCCACCGCAAATCCCTGCAGCATCTCGTCGGCGCCCATGCCGATTACGTGCAGGCCGACGATGCGACGATCAGCGCCCACGGTCACGAGCTTCATCTCGGCGCGGCGCCTGCGCTCCGTCAGGCTGTGGTACAGCGGCATGAAATCCGAGCGGAAAGTCTCGACCGCATCACCATGCTGCGCGCGGGCCTCCTGCTCGGAGAGGCCCACAGTGCCGATCGGCGGGTGCGTGAAGACCACGGTCGGAATCAGGCGGTAATCGAGATGCGCCTCGCTCATGCCGCCGAACAGCCGGTCGGCGAGACGCCGGCCTGCTGCGATCGCGACCGGTGTCAGCGCTTCGCGGCCCGTTACATCGCCGATCGCGTGGATGCCCGGCGCATTTGTGTCCTGAAGCAGGTCCGTGATCACTTCGCCCTGCGCGCCGGTCGCGATACCCGCATCAGTGAGCCCTAGTTCCCCGCTGTTGGCTTTCCGGCCGACAGCCCAGATCAGTGTCTCGAATGGAACGGTACTGCGGCCATCCTCGAGCTCGATGCAAAGGCCTGCGGTGCGCTTCGCGACCGCCTTCGGCACGGCCTGCTCGATGATCTTGATGCCGTCGTCGCGCATCGCCTTCATCAGCGCGAAGGACAGCATCTCGTCGAAATCCCGCAGCATGCGATCGTGCCGGACCAGTACGGTCACCTCCGCCCCGAGTGCCGCGAAGATACCGGAGAGTTCCGCCGCAACATAGCCGCTGCCGATGAGCGCCACCGAGGCCGGTAGCTGCTCGATTTCGAAGAATCCGTCTGAATTGATGCCCTGATTCGCCCCGGGCAGCGCCGGCAGGATCGGCTGGCCGCCGGTCGCGATCACAATGTGGGGCGCTTCGTATTCACCGGAACCGATCGTCACTCGCCTGCCGCCGGTGAGGCGCGCGCGTTCCTTCAGCAACGTGACGCCGCGCCGATTGAGATTCTCGGCGTAAATGCCCCGCAGGCGCAGCACGTAAGCGTCGCGGCGCTCCTTCAATGTCTTCCAGTCATGTCCGCGGCGCAGGATGTCGAGGCCGTAGCCCGCGGCGTCGTCGATGCCGCGCGCGAGCTCCGCCGCATGAAACATGATTTTCTTCGGTACGCAGCCGACATTGACGCAGGTGCCGCCGAGCGGTCCGGGCTCCGCCACCACGACGCGCGCGCCGTACTCCGCCGCGCGTTGCGCGCAGGCAAGCCCGCCGCTGCCGCCGCCGATCACGATGAGATCCCACCGCTCCGTCATCGCCACCCCGCGGGTGCCAGGAGCGCCGATGATATACTCGTAGTGCCATGACCTGGGTCATCGTGCCCGCAATCGCCGCGCTGCTTGCGCTCTTCGCGATTCTCATCCGCAGCGGCCTGCTCCGGCTGCGCAATTCAGTGCGAAAGTCCTGGGCGAGCCTCGACTCGCTGCTCCTTGAACGTCACGACCTGCTGGCGAAGCTCGTCGATCTCTGCGTCCGCCACATGCGCTACGAGCAGCATGCGCTCGAGCGGGTCACGCGAGCCGACGTCGCCACATTCGGCGCCGCCGCGCGCGAGGATATCCCGGCGCTGGTCGCAGCCGAGAAGACGCTTTGCGCCTCAATCGCCACGCTACTCGCGCTTGCGGAGAACTATCCCGTACTCCGCATGGAACCCGATTTCCTCCGGCTGCGCGAACGCGTCCTCTGCATCGGCGCGGCAATCATCGAACACCGCGAGCTATACAATTCGGCGGTGAACCTGCTGAATGTCCGCAGCCAGGCCTTTCCGCACCGGATGGTCGCGCGCGCCATCGGATTTCATGCGGAGACGCTTTTCGAATGATGCGCATCGCCACCTGGAACGTGAATTCCCTGCGCGTGCGGCTGCCGCATCTTGCGCAGTGGCTCGCCACGAATCCGGTCGACGCCATCGGGCTGCAGGAACTCAAGTTGCCGGATGAGCAGTTTCCACGCGCCGAGATCGAGGCGCTCGGCCTGCATGCCGTCCATTACGGCCAGAAGACCTACAACGGTGTCGCAATTCTCGCGCGCGGGACGCTTGCCGATGTCACGACCGGCATTCCGGGCGACGACGATCCGCAGCGGCGCGTGATCGCAGCGACGATCGGCGGCGTACGGCTGATCAACGTCTACGTGCCGAATGGCCAGGAGGTCGGCTCGGAGAAATACGCCTACAAGCTCGCCTGGCTCGAACGGCTGAGGGCCTGGCTGGCCGGCGAGCTCACACGGTATCCACAGCTCGCGATCGTCGGCGATTTCAACATCGCGCCGGAGGACCGGGACGTGCACGATCCTGCGAAATGGGAAGGCTCGGTGCACGTCAGCGAGCCGGAGCGCAAGGCGCTCGCCGCGATCACCGGTCTCGGGCTCGTGGACCTGTTCCGGCGCTTCGAGCAGCCGCCCGGCACCTGGTCCTGGTGGGATTACCGCATGGGCGCGTTCCGCCGCAATCACGGCCTGCGCATCGACCTGGTGCTGGCGTCCGCCGCGCTCGCCGCGCGCTGCAAGGCCTGCGTCGTGGATCGCAGCCCGCGCGCCTGGGAGCGCCCCTCGGATCACGCCCCGGTGGTCGCCTCGTTTGACATAGGCTGATCCGCAGGACGTGACCCTGCGCAAACTCGTGCCATTGTGGTTGGCGGGTGCCGGCGGCGGGGGCGTAAGCTGCCTTTCACGACACTGAAACGGAGGCCCGCTACAACGTGGCCCGCCCCTACCGCCGCAGCGATTTCGACGTCACCGACACGGTGCAGGTCAGCTCCCCGCCCGCCGTGCGCGCGGCCGTGCTTCAGCTCTATTCCGACACCTGGCCCGGCGCGCCACTGACGACGCTCGAGACCGCACTCGCGGATTTCGAGCGGCTTTTCACGGGCCAGACGCCCGGCTACCTGGGTGTCGACACGGTTTATCACGACCTGCAGCACTCGCAGGACATGGTGCTCGCAACGGCCAGGTTGATGGCCGGCTACGAGAAGAGCCACCCGGACGGACCGCGCATCGGCGCGGAACGAGCCTTGATGGGCATGGTGACTGCGCTCTTTCACGACTCGGGCTACATCCGCGAGATCGCCGAAAAGGACATCCCGAATGGCGCCGTTTTCACGCGCCAGCACGTGACGCGCAGCGCGCGTCATCTCGGGCGCTACCTGCCGACCATCGGCCTCGCCGACTGGGTGCCGGTCTCCACGCATATCGTGCACTTCACCGGTTATGAGATGCCGCTCGACCTGATCCGCGTCGGCGATCCGCGCGACCGCCTGGTCGGTCATCTGCTGGGAACGGCAGACATGCTCGCGCAGATGGCGGATCGCTGCTATCTGGAGAAGTGCCGCGATCGCCTCTACGCAGAGTTCGTGCTCGGCGATATCGCCGCGCACAAGGGCGCCGGCGGCGTGAAGGTGCTGTATGGCTCTGGTCTGGATCTGCTGCGCCAGACGCCGAAATTCGTCGCGACAACAATCGACAACCGCCTCGGCGGCGCGTTCGACCACGCGTACCGCCATGTCGAGCCGCTGTTCGGCGGCGACAATCCATACATGGACGCGATCCGGCAAAACGTCGAATACCTGCGCGGGCTCGCGCGCAGCAGCCGCTGGCGGATGCTGCGCCGCAATCCACCGGTGTTCACCGTCGAGCAGAATGCGATGCAGGGAGTGCGCTCGCTGCTCGTCGAGCACCTCAAGAAAGTCTGGAGCGTACCGGCGCCGGTCAACGCGGGCTGAGCCGGGCCCATCGCGACCGCATCCTTGGCGGAGCGTCGACTCCCAACACATAGCGCTCATGGATCGACGGCAGGCGCGAGAGTATCGCGGCCTCTCCGTCAACATCCGCTCCTTCGATCGCGGCAGCGAGCAATGCCACGGTCAGTGACGGCAACGCGCGGCGCGCGACCGGTGCGAAGCTCAGATGCCAGGGCTCGGGCTGCACGCCGCTACCTGCGCGCGTGTACGGCCGGTAGAAACCGTAATGGCGCATGTTACGGCTTAGCCATCGTGACAGCAGCGCAAATGGTCCGCCGCGCATGAATTCCGGCCGCTCGAGTTTCGCCTGGTAGCCACCAGCGACCACCCGGCCATCGACGACGTCGATGTCGCAGCCCCAGTGATGACGACTGGCTCCCGGAAGTGCCGACCATAGCAGGATTGTTTCGACGCGCCTGCCCGGATCCAGACGGCTTATGTCAATGGGCCGGCCGCTACGATCGAGCGCCGGCCGCTCGCCACGGTACTTGGCATTCCAGATCCGGCGCTGGCGCTCGAAGTCGCGGAATGATGACGCCGGCATGAGATCGAAGCCTGCGCCTGCCGCATCCTCCCGCATCGCGAGGAAGGCATCGACCACCGCGGCATGCAGCATGCAGCGCGGAGATGCCAGATCGACGATATGGCTGCGATCACGGCCGGTCAGTTGCAGCGCGTCCAAGCGGGCGATGCTACCGCACCGGGTGGGCCACGGCGCAAGGCAATCCGGTGGCTCCGCTGCGCGCTGCGGGCAGGCGGCGTATGATGACGAACGGCTACGACCGGGAATTACAAGATCATCGGGGGGTCGGCGCGGCAGCACCGCAACGACGGAATGAAGCCCACGTTCAGGACCAGAGCGCTCATCATGGCAACCGCCGCCAGCGCGGTGCTGCTCGTCGTGCTTGTCGTCCTCGCGGCCATCGACCTGCGGCTCGACACCGCCGCAGACAGCGCGCTGATCGAACAGATTGCCGGGGGCGGTGAGCCGCGGCGCACAGCCGGAATTGCCACTGCGCTCGATGAACGTCGCAGGTCAGATTTTGAACGCCGGCTATTGGTGTTGGCCGACGGCGGCCTGCTGCTGTTCGGCATCGCGTTTGCGGCGGCCTGGCGGTTCGCGCGGCGAGTCGAAGGCCCGATGGAGGAATTGCGCGCCGCGGTGGAGCAGCTCGCGGGTGGTAATTGGGCCACCCATATCGAAACACCCGCGGGTGGCTACGGCGCAGACCTGGCACACGCACTTGAACGGCTGCGCCTGAATCTGAGCGACCATGCGGCCACCGGCCGCGCGCTCGACATCATGCTCGACAGCATGAATGACGCAGTATTCGTGACTTCGCCGGATGGCCTGATCAAACGCGTCAATGTGGCGGCGACACAGCTCCTCGGCTGGTCGCAGATGGAGCTGCTGGGGCGTGAGCTCGCCTACGTGATCTCCGACCAGGACCGCACGAATTTCAACATCGAGCAGGCCGTCAACGAGATACTCGAACTGACCGTCCGGACGCAGAATGGCCAGACGATTCCGGTGTCGTTGTCCGGCTCGGTCATCGCGGCGGACGATCCCCGCTTCCAGGGCTGCATTTTTGTCGCGCGCAACATCACCGAGCGCAAGCGCGCAGAACGCCGGATCCGCTACCTCGCGCGCTATGACACGCTGACCAAGATCCCGAATCGCCTGCAATTCCAGCACTCGCTGCAGCAGGCGATCGCGCGCACGCGCCGCAGCGACCAGGTGCTCGCGCTGATCTACATCGACCTCGATCACTTCAAGGAGGTCAACGACACCTTCGGTCACGCGGCCGGCGACCGCGCGCTCGAAATCCTGAGCGAGCGGATGATCCGGCGCATGCCGCGCGGCGGGATGCTCGGACGGCTTGCGGGCGACGAGTTCGCCGTATTCGTCGAAAACCTGCCGCGGGATGAGGACAACCGCCCGACCATCGCGGCACTCGCGCGGGAGCTGCTGGACGAGCTCGGCCGTCCATTCCAGCTCGGGCAGCACGAACTCTATGTCACGAGCAGTCTCGGCATCGCCTTCTGCCCGCAGAATGCGGACAACGTCGTGGACCTGATCCGCGACGCCGATGCGGCGATGTATTACTCGAAGCAGAATGGTGGCAACAGCCACAGCTTCTTCACGACCGAGATGAGCGCGATTGCGGTCGAGCGGCTGATGTTGAAAAGCAAACTCAGGCGCGCGATCGAGCGCGACGAGCTTGTGATGTTCTACCAGCCCAAGGTGGACCTGCGCGACGGTCGCGTGGTCGGCGGAGAGGCGCTGTTGCGCTGGAGATTGCCGGGCCACGGCGATATCCCGCCGGCGCAGTTCATCCCGCTGGCCGAGGAGTCGAGCCTGATCCAGGAGATCGGCGAATGGGTCCTGAAGCGGGTCTGTAACGACTACCGGACCTGGCAGGACCAGGTGCCGAAACCCGGCCGCATCTCCATCAACCTGTCGCTGAAGCAGTTGCGCCAGGCGGAGTTCCTGACGCGCTACCGCTCGGTGTTCGACGACACCGGAGTTTCGCCATCGAACTTCGAGCTCGAGATCACCGAGACCACCCTGATGACCGATGCGCGTCGCATGGTGCGCCTCCTCGATGAGCTCTATGCGATGGGGCTGCACCTGTCCATCGACGATTTCGGAACCGGTTACTCGTCGCTGTCCTCGCTGCAGCAGTTCCCGGTCGGCACGCTGAAGATCGACCAGTCCTTCGTGCGTCACGTTGCCGTGTCGCGCGAGGATGCGACGCTCGTGCGCACCATCATCGAGATGGGAAAGAATCTCGACCTCGAGGTCGTCGCCGAGGGCATCGAGTCGAAGGAACAGCTCAGTTACCTGCGCAGCCTCAACTGCCACTTCGGCCAGGGGCGGTTGTTCGGCGAGCCCATGTCGGCCGCAGATTTCCTGCAGCTATTGCTCACACAGAGTCGCGGCGACTCGCGCTACGGGGCGATGTTCGGCTGAGCCCGTAAATCATGCGCGCCATGCTGCTCACGCGCACCGGCGCACCGCTGGAAACCGTGGATCTGCCGGTGCCACAGCCAGGCCCCGGCCAGCTGCTGCTGCGGGTCCGCGCCTGCGCGGTCTGCCGCACCGACCTGCATATCGTGGACGGCGAATTGCCCGGACTGCGCCCGCCGCGCATTCCAGGACACGAGGTCGTCGGTGAGGTTGTTGCAGCGGGTCCCGGTGTAGAGATACCGAAGACCGCCAGGCTTGGCGTACCCTGGCTCGGCTGGTCCTGCGGGGAGTGCGAATATTGCCGCGGCGGCCGTGAAAATCTCTGCGACTCGGCACGCTTCACCGGATGGCAGCTCGACGGTGGATATGCCGAGTACCTGGTCGCAGACCAGCGCTACTGCATGCCCATCCCCGATCGATTCAGCGATGCCGAAGCAGCACCGCTGCTGTGTGCGGGGCTGATCGGCCATCGCGCGCTCGCCGCTGCAGGCGCGGCGGGCAGGCTCGGCCTGTACGGCTTTGGCGCCGCTGCACACATCGTCACGCAACTGGCGCGTCATGCGGGGCGCGAGGTCTACGCCTTCGTGCGGCCGGGTGACGAGGGTGCCGCGACATTCGCACGCGAACTCGGATGTGCATGGGCGGGCCCCAGTGATCGCCCTGCGCCGCTGCCGCTCGACGCGGCGATCCTGTTCGCCCCGGTCGGCGCGCTGGTGCCCGCGGCGCTCGCAGCGGTACGCAAGGGCGGCCGCGTGGTCTGCGCAGGAATCCACATGAGTGACATTCCCGCTTTTCCCTATGCGCTGTTGTGGGGAGAGCGCAGCATCTGCTCGGTCGCCAACCTGACGCGACGCGATGGTTTGGAGTTCATGGAACTGGCCGGACACGTGCCGCTCAATATGTCCATCGAAGTGCTGCCGCTCACCTCCGCCAACGAAGCGCTCGCCCGCCTGCGGCGTGGCGAAGTGCGGGGCGCGCTCGTGCTGGTGCCCTGAGCGCAGCCGATCCTCAGAGCTTCGCGACGCGGGCTTCGCCGCGCCCGCGCGTGTAGACCCTGACCCGCTCGCCCGGCTCGAAATTCTGGTCCTGCGCCTGGACGACCGCAATCGTGCGCCCGCCCTCGAGATCCACGGTGATCTGCCAGCCTTTCTCGCGCGTCACGCTTTCCTCGATCGCCTGGCCCGCGACGGCGCCGGCCACGGCGCCAACCGCGCCGGCGAGGTCGCGACTCGAGCCATCAGTAACGGCGCGGCCTGCCTCGTAGCCTATGAAGCCGCCGCCGACCTGCCCGACCGCCGTGTGCTGACCCCCGATGACGACCTTGTCGATCGTCGTCACCTTGCCGTAGTGCACGTCCCAGGCCACGCGTGCCTCTTCGCGTGAGTAATAGCGGCCGCTTGCGGGGGGCGCGCAGCCGGACGTCGCGAGGCCAATTGAAACCAGGAATAGGGTTACCGCAATACGATTGCGCATGACGCACTCCCGGGCCCGCGGAAGGAGGCCCTATATGAGACGCTAACGCGGCAGCCAGCCCGGCGGTTGACGTGCGGGGCTTGCCGTATGGAGCATGAGCCGGATGAAAGGAACCGTACTCGAGGACATCCTGCTGCTGCTCGCCGCGACGATCGCAGTCGTGGTCGGCCTGCGCCGCCTGCGGATGCCCCCGATCATCGGCTTCCTCACGGTCGGCATGGCGGTCGGCCCCCATGCGCTGGGCTGGGTGGCAACGACCGAGACCACCGGCGCACTGGCTGAGTTCGGTATCGTTTTCCTGCTGTTCACACTGGGGCTCGAGTTCTCGCTGCCGCGCCTGATCGCGACACGCGGCGAGGTGTTCCTGCTCGGCAGCCTGCAGGTCGGCGCGACCACCGCCGCGGTCGCCGCGATCGCCCTGGCTTTCGACGTGCCACTGGCGGTCGCCGTGCTGCTGGGTGGCGCGGTCGCCATGTCTTCGACGGCGATCGTGCTCCAGCAACTGACCCAGCAGGGCGAGCTCAATCGCACGCACGGACGGCTCGCATTCGGCACGCTGCTGTTCCAGGACCTCGCCGTCGTACCATTCCTGGCGCTCGCGGGTGTCCTTGCCTCGGCCGATGCCGCGATCTCCACCCCGGAAATTTCCTTCGCCCTCTTCAAGGCCGCGGTCGCACTCGTGATCGTGCTGGCGGCGGGGCGCTGGCTGTTGCGCCCGCTGTTCCACGAAATCGCCGTGAGCGGAGTGCCAGAACTATTCACATTTGCCGTGTTGTTCGTCGCGATCGGAGCCGCCTGGTCCACCCAAGCCGTCGGGCTCAGCTTCGCGCTCGGCGCATTTTTGGCCGGCATGATGCTGGCCGAGACCGAATACCGTTACCAGGTCGAGGCCGGCATCCGGCCATTCCGCGACACGCTGCTGGGTCTTTTCTTCGTCACGGTCGGCATGCAGCTCGACGTACCGGGACTGTTCCGGCACCTGCCCGCCGTGACCGCGATCCTCGCGGGCATGCTGCTGCTCAAGACCGTGATCGTGATGCTGGCCGCGCGCGGCTTCGCGGGCCAGTGGTTCAAGGCACTGCGCACCGGCATCGTGTTGTCCGAGGGCGGCGAATTCGGCTTTGCGTTACTGACACTCGTGCTGCAGAACCGCCTGATCGGCACCGAGATCACACAGCCCCTGCTCGCGGCGATCACGCTCAGCATGGTGCTGTCGCCCTTCCTGATCCGGCACAACAAGCGCATCGCCCGGCTCGTGCTGCGCGAGAGCGGCCCGGTGCAGACCGAACTCGCGCGCATCGACGCGGCGACCCAGGCGCTCGCCGCGCGCGAGCACGTGATCCTGTGCGGCTACGGCCGTGTCGGCCAGAATGTCGCGCGCGTGCTGGAGAATCAGGGCTTCGAGTACCTGGCGATGGATCTCGACCCGTTTCGCGTGCGCACCGCGCGCGCGGCCGGCGATCCGGTCATCTACGGCGACGCCGCCGCCGAGCCCATGCTCCATGCGGTGGGTCTCGAGCGTGCCAGCGCGGTCATCGTCACGTTTTCCGACGCGGAGCGGTCGCTCAGGATCGTCGAGGCGGTGCGCCGCACCCGCGCCTTCGTGCCGCTCTTGGTGCGCACAACGGACGACACGCGGTTGGAGGAGCTGCACGCGGCCGGGGCCACGGAAGTCGTGCCGGAAACCCTCGAGGCAGCGTTGACACTGGTCTCGCACGCCTTGCTCATGCTCGAGGTGCCCATGTCGCGCGTGCTGCGCACGGTCGGCGAGATCCGCCGGCAGCGCTACAAGATCCTGCGCACGGTATTCCGCCGCGAGGGCGCGGAGCTCATCGACGAAACGCATGCGCTGCGCGAGGAACTGCACACAGTCGTGCTGCCGCCGGGGGCCTGGTCCGTTTCCCGCACGCTGCGCGAGATCCACGATCGCGGCGCCGAAGTTTCATTCACGGCCGTGCGGCGCGACGGCATCGTCGGCCGCGATCCCGATCAGGACATGCAGCTGCGCGAGGGCGACATCGTGATCCTGTTCGGCACGCCCGAGGCCAACGAGCACGCCGAGGCGGTGCTTCTGGCGGGCTAAAAAGGGGACGCTACCCTTTTCCTTCGATCCTTTGGGAAAAGGGTAGCGTCCCCATTTTAGTCGGCTGCGACGACGATGTCGACGCCGCCGGAACCGGTGTCGATTTCGCCTTTGCCGACGCCGTCCTGCAGCTTGACTGTCCAGGTGCCGTCTTTGGATTCCTTGACCGTCGCGCCGGGAGCATTCACGTCCACGTGACCGCTGCCGGTATCGATCACGACTTCCAGCGAGGGCGCAACTGTCGATTGCAGGCGCACGCTCCCGGAACCGGTGTCGATGTGCAGCTTGCGCAGCGCTCCGAGGTCGCCGTCGACCGAAACGCTGCCGGAACCCGTATCCACGTCAAGATCCGTCACGTTCGAGACGCCGCGCGCCTGTACTTCGCCGGAGCCAGTGTCCGCGGCGATTGCGCCGCTGAATCCCTCGACCGAAACCTCGCCCGAACCAGTGTCGGCGCGCAGCACGCCCGAGCCACCGCGGATTACCACGGAGCCTGAGCCGGTGTCGGCGTCGATCTCGCAACTGCAGTCCTTGATCGTCACCGAGCCGCTGCCGGTATCCGCGCTCACGCGGCCGTTATGCCCGGAAACGTCGACATCGCCGCTGCCGTTGTCGAGCAGGAGCCGCCCTTCCCCGCCGGTCGAGCGCAGCGCGCCGCCGCTGCCGTCAAGGCTCAACTCGCCCGAATACCCATCGGCGACTGAGTCGCCAAATACATTGCTGACATCCAGCTTCGCGCCCGCCGGCGCGCGGATCAGCAGATCCACGCGGACCTTCGGCGCCTCGTCAGGATCACCGGTCAGCCGGATCCTGTGGCCCAGGTACTCGACGTACATGGCGCTCCACCAGCTCCCGGGCCCCTTCGCGTAATAGATCTTCGGAAATTGTTCCTTCGGGAAGGTAACGTCGAATCGGGATCCCGCGCCAATGTCACGGGTCCGGTAGTCGATTGCATGCGCGAGCGCGTCGGCCTCGCCCTGCGTGCCAGCTTCGATCGTGGCGGTCGCCGTGATGTGGAAACCCGCGTCCGTGCCACGCTCGACACGGATGTCACCGATCAGGTTGCGGACCTCGAGACCTGCCGTCGCGTCCGTCTTGTACTGCCAGGCGCGGGTCAGCGTTGCAGTCGCCGCCATCGCGGGCAGGCAGGCGGCCAGCAGCGCGAGCGTGGTTGCGGCCCGTATCGTCGTGCGCATCAGATTCTCCTCAGGTCGTTTCGTCGCGATAGCGGCGAACCCACATCACAGCGGCCAGCAGCAGTGCCGCAGCGAGCACTCCCAGCCACAAATCCGGGGAGCCATAGAACGCCTTCAGGCTGGCGGCCAGGTCAAGATCGGACAGATGAATCACGTCGGAGGCAGTATCTGCACCCTCCGTGGCGCCGGAACTCAACAACCGATACAGGCCGGCCATCCGGTACGCGATGAAGCTGCCGGTGTACCCGGAACCCAGCACCACGCGCTCAAACAGGCTGAGCGCAACAGGCGGCAGCACCGCCCACAGGAACGGGCCTTTCGGCGCCCAGGCCGAGGCCAGCATCAGGTAGGCAACGATCGGCGAGTACCACATGACGGCGGTGATACACCACAGCGCGGCCACGGCCATTCCGCCGAAGAGGGCTTCCGGCTGCCACATGATGCGCCCGGATGCGCCGGCGAACTCGAGCACCGCCGCGCCGCCACCCGCGACTATCAACTGCGCCAGCAACGCGCCAATCGTGGCGATCAGCGGAATCACGATGATCGCGACGGTGAACTTTGACAGCACGGTTTCGGCGTCCGACAGCGGCAGCGATTTCCAGAACAGCACGCTGCGGTCGCGGCGGTCCGCGTAGAGGGAATCGAGCGAATAGAAGAATGCGACGATGCCCATGACCATGAAAACGACGAGTGCGAGGCCACCATAGACGAGCAGCAACAGCTTCGTTTGTTTCTCCGGCGGCAACGCGCCAAACGACGTGCTGGCATCCATGGCTCCGATCGGCCCGAGGTGGACATTTCCGGTCATGAAGGCAAGCACCAGGCATGCGAGCACGATCAGCGGCGCCACCCAGATCGCTTTGTGTTCCCAGATCTCACGCCGGATCAGCCAGATGAAGCGACTCATGCGCGTGCTCCCTGAATCACCGCGACGAACAGGTCCGCGACCGACGGCACTCCGACATCGCCGAGGCGCTCGAGGTCGACGCGGTCCACGCCGCGATACAGCATGTGCGTGCGGCCAAGGCCCTGGCGCTCGGCAATCGGCTTCTGCGCCCTGGCGGCTTCAAGCTGCTCCGGGCGCACCGCCACTTGCGCGTAGTTCTCCTGCACTTCGTCCATCGTCGCGTCCAGCACGATGCGGCCGCGGTCGATGAACAGCAGGTCGGTCAGGATGTGCTCGATCTCCTCGACCTGGTGGGTCGTCACGAGGATCGTGCGCTGCTCGTCAAAATATTCGTTCAGCAGCGTTTCGTAGAACTGTTTACGCATCAGGATGTCGAGCCCAAGCGTCGGCTCGTCCAGCACCAGGAGCTTGGCGTCGATCGCCATCACGAGCGCCAGGTGCAGCTGCGTCACCATGCCCTTCGACAGTTCCTTGACGCGGCTGTCGCGCTTGATGTCGCTGCGCGCAAGGAACTGCTCGCAGACGTCGCGACGGAATTTCGGGTGCGTCTCCGCGACCAGGTTGATCAGCTGGCGCACACGGATCCAGCGCGGTAGCACCGCGACATCAGCGATGAAGCACACGTCCTGCATCAACTTGTGGCGCTGCCTGTACGGGTCGAGGCCCAGCACCGAGAGCTCGCCCTGGAATCGCGCGAGGCCGAGCACGGCCTTCAGCGCAGTAGTCTTGCCGGCGCCATTCGGTCCGATCAGGCCGACGATGCGCCCGGCGCCGATGCTGAATGATGCGTCGTTCAATGCATGGGTCGCGCCATAGCTCTTCGTGAGCCCGCGCGCCACGATCAGGTCACTCACGCGTATCTCCCTCATCCGCCTCTTTGTCGCGGGCCGCTGTCAGCGTTGATGCCGCCGGGGGCGGCGCCTTGGCGAGCGCCGCGAGCAACTCGCGGGTCTCAAAACCGAGTCTTTGGATTCTTGCGCCGACTTTCGGCCATTCCTCCTCGAGGAAATGCTGGCGTTCATCCTTCAGAAGCGCGCGGCGCGCGCCATCGGTCACGAACATGCCGCGGCCGCGGCGCTTCTCGACCAGCTGCTCATCGACGAGCTGCTGGTAGCCCTTCAGCACCGTCAGCGGGTTCAGCCGGTACTCGGCCGCAACGTTACGGACCGACGGCAGTGGATCACCGTCGTTGAGCACGCCTTCCAGGATCATCGCCACCACGCGGTCGCGCAGTTGACGGTAGATCGGCAGGTTTTCGTTCCAGTTGGTATCCATGCGTTACGCCGTAAGTGATTTGGCTAGCTACCAGACTACTTTAGCAGAGCACCTGCGGCCGGGCCTTCGGCACTCGCCGAACGTCCCTGCTCCGCCGCATTGGCCCTGGCGACCATGTAGGCCACCCGCTTCGCGACCACCATGACTTCCGGAAGCTCCGTAGCAACCGCCAAGTACGAGCCCGGGGACTCGCGCTTCGCAACGACCGTCACTTCCGGCAGGGTCACCGCCGCGATGGGCGTGGTGTCAATCAGGGTGAGTTCGCCGACTTCCACAATGCCGCGGGGTGTCGAGGCGATATGGCCCTGGTCGAACACCGCACCGTTGAGCGACACGATTACGACCGCCGCGAATGCGCTGACTGCCATCTGGGTGCTGTTTGTGTACTGCTTGAACATGACCTTCTCCTTTCCTTCGCTTCGTTTCGGTTCGGCCTTTCGCCGTGTTCCGTTCTACTGTTGGGCTCTTCTGGTGTTGTAGTGAACTATAACACTGACTCCAATGCAAGTCTTTTTCGTCATCAAAATGCAGGTGCGTGTACAAAGCTTTTAAAAACAATCAGTTACAAGCCAATATTTCTTGATTCCGGCCATGCGGTAAGGGCCTGCAGGACCCCGCGAGGCGAAATTTGCGCAGGACCAGAGCACCTGGAAGCCCCGCGCAGCGTTCAAGAAGGGGTCGGCCAGGCCATCCGGCGTAGAGTGCCGGCGATGGAGGAGCAGGATGCCGATGCGCAACTGATGCTGCGTTATGCCGCGGGCGATGCGCGCGCATTCGAAGAGCTCTACGAGCGCAACCGCGCAGGCCTGTGGCGATTCATCCGGCGCCTCGTGCGCGATGCAGGAGCCACGGATGATGTGTTCCAGGAATGCTGGTCGCGCGTGATCGGCAGTCGCGCGCGTTACCGGCCCACGGCGCGCTTCACGACATGGCTCTACCGGATTGCGCACAACTGCTGCATGGATCATTGGCGAAAGAGCGGGCGGCGTGCGGCGCATGAGACAACGGATGACGATGCGATCGCGGCAGCAGCAGATGCGCCTGCCAGCGGCCCGTTCGCAATCGCCGTCGCCGGCGAAGCGCGCGGGCGACTGAAGCTCGCGCTCGCCCGCCTGCCGGAGGAACAGCGCGTTGCGTTCCTTCTATATGTCGAGGGCGGTCTGTCGGTGGCCGAGATCGCGGAACAGACTGGCACCGGCGCTGAGACCGCGAAGAGCCGGCTGCGCTACGCGGTCGCGCGACTGAAAGAAGCGCTCGGCAACGACGCGCCACTGGACTAAGGACATGGATCCGAAAAACGAAGAACCATTTAATCGCGAACCCTGGCGCAGACTGCTGGACGCAGATTCCGGCGCGCCCACGCAGGACATGGACCGGCGCATTCTCGCCGAGGCACGCCGCGCGCTTACGCCGCGTGTCGTACGGTGGTGGCTGCCGGCATCGCTCGCAGCGAGTGTCCTGCTCGCGGTCCTGATCGTTCAATGGCAGCTCGCGGACAGCGGTGCGCCGGCGCACGTGACCGAATACGACGTGATGTCGGTGCCAGCGCCCATCGAGGCCGATGAAGCTGCACCTGCCGCAGCCATGGAACTCCCCGCGCAGCGGCAGGAGGAATCGGCAAAGGCTGCCGCCAACGTGCCGCCACCGCTGACGGATTTGCCGCCTCTGGAGCCGCGTCGCGCGCCCGCCTCAGAGGCCACCGCCGCGGCGCCCGCCTCTCCGGCAGCCGCGAGATCCAGGGCCGATGCAACGGCTACGCTCGCACCGATGCCAGCGCCGGTGCAGGAGCAAGCACAGGCAGAGCCCGCGGCCGCACTCGGCAAATTGCACGCAAAGGAATCCTACGAAGAGTCGCGCACACCCGAAGAATGGTACGCTGACATCGAGGCGCTTCGTACGTCCGGGCGCATCAAGGAAGCAGACGCGGAACTTGCCCGCTTCAAATCAAAATATCCGGGCTGGCTCGAACGCCACCAACAACAGAATCCATGACGCCTGCCGCGGCAGGCGGTGGGCATGACTGACGCTACGCGCGGCTGGCGCCTCGCATGGCTGATGCTGGCGCTCGTTTCGCTGGCTAATTACGGCAACTTCTACGTCTACGACTCGATAGGCCCGGTCGCCGACCTGCTGCAGCGGCTGCGCGGTTTCAGCGATTCGCAGATCGGCATGCTGAATGCCATCTACAGCCTGCCGAATATCGTGCTGTTGCTGATCGGCGGCATGCTGGTCGATCGCTTTGGTGCGGCCCGCATGATGGTCTGGACCGCCGTCGTATGCCTTGCAGGCACGGCACTCACCGCATTCAGTCCCGACTTCACCGGCATGGCCGCCGGCCGGCTGCTGTTCGGCATCGGGGCCGAGACATTCAACATCGCGACCATGACGGCCGTCGTAAAATATTTCTCCGGCCGGAATCTCGCCTTCGCGGTGGGCGCGAGTATCGCCGTCGGCCGCGCGGGATCATTCTCCGCCGACATGTCGCCGACCTGGTTTGCCGCCGCCTATGCAGACGGCTGGCAACCGCCGATGATCATTGCGACCCTGCTCGCAGCGCTGTCGGTCGCCATGGTCGCGGCCTATTGGTGGCTGGACCACAAGCACGGCCACGCCGATCCAAACACGACGCCGGCTTCAAAACGCATCTCGCTGCGCGGCGCATTGAGCTTCGGACCGGCGTACTGGTACCTGCTGGTGCTGTGCGTACTCTGGTACTCGGTGATCTTCGCGTTTCGCAGCACATTCTCGATCAAGTACTTCCAGCACGCGCATGGTCTCGATCTCGCGGCAGCCGGGGCGATCAATGCCTGGGTGTTCCTCGCGGCACTGTTTGCAACGCCGGCATTCGGGTGGCTCTGCGATCGCACCGGCCGCTACGCGCCGCTGCTCGCGTTCGGCGCGCTGCTGCTGCCGATCGCGATTGCGCTCATGGCAATGTCGCATGGGTCGCTGTGGGTGGGGACTGTGCTGATCGGCATCAGCTTTTCGCTGGTGCCCGCCGTTATGTGGCCGTTGACGGCCAAGCTCGTGCCGGAATCCCGTCTCGGCACGGCGCTCGGCCTGATGTGGGTCGTGCAGAACGCCGGTATGGCCGGCGCGAATATTGTGGCGGGCTGGCTGAACGACACCTACGGCGCGAGCGCGCTGAATCCGGCTGGCTATCAACCGATGATGCTGTACTTCTTCATATCGAGCGCGCTCGGGTTTGTCTTTGCGCTGATGCTCTGGCGGAGCGCCGGCCAGCGGCATCACGAGGCCATCACGCACGGCCAGTAGGTTTTTTCAGGGCGTTCCGCCCCTGAACATGATGGTGAATCCGATGGTGTCGACGACGCCGTGCCCGAGAATCAACGGCCACAGGCGCCTTCCGCCGGCCCAGTAGAGCAGGCCATAGACGATCCCGCCCACAACGATGGGGACCATTCCAACCGGGCCCTGACAGGCGTGGCCGGCGCCGAACAACAATGCTTGAGCGATGATTGCTGCGGCCATGGCCGCGTTTCCGCCCCCAGAATCCTGTTGACGTTTTCCAGGATGAATCCCCGGTAAAGGAATTGCGGCAGATTCCCGATGAGCGTGGCGAATCTGCTGAGATCGCGGGGAGTCTTCCCGAAGCAATTCGAAAGTAGCGGGACCAGCATGGTCGGCAGGATCACGCTCGTCGCGATCGCCGCAAGCGTGATGATGGCGAACCGCCGGGGCGGCCCGAATCCTCAGCCAGGCAATGAGCGCAAGGGTGACCAGGAACTGCAGGTACGCATAACCGAGAACCGGCATCGGCGGCACGATTGCCGCAAAGAATTTCACGTCACTCAAATAGGTGATGGATTCCTTGGCTGCGAGGGCAATCAGCAGCTCAAGCAAGAGCAGTCTCGTCATTGTCCGCGCCTGGTTCTGATGACAGGCACGCACATTGTTCCGGCAAATTGCCGCGGACCAGTGCCTCGGCCTTGTTGTCGCCATAACGGCCCTTTTGCACGTGGCGGATGCGGTGCACGCCGGCCACATCGAGGGGCGTCCCCAGTGTTCGCGGCAGCCAGCGCAGGGTGCGGTCCTCGAAGGTCTTCGCCCAGCGCGCGACCGGGCGCTGAAATACGGACACCTGATCGCAATAACCGCAGGCCGCTATTTTCGGCCGTCGTGGCCTGACGTACCGCAGGCGTAGTATCCGGCGCACATCAAGGCAGCAATCTGGACGCGCTGTTGGCTGAGGGCGGCAGGATCGCTGTTATAATCACCGCCCATTCTGGTTGCCGTAATGGCGCCTGCCTGGAGTCGCGGATGAAGAAGCCCGTTACCGTCACCATTACCGGAGCCGCGGGCCACATTGGCTATGCGCTCGCCTTTCGCGTGGCCTCCGGGCAGATGCTCGGCACGGACCAGCCGGTCAACCTGAATCTGCTCGAGATCACGCCCGCGCTGCCTTCGCTCGCCGGCATCGTCATGGAGTTGTCCGACTGCGCCTTCCCGACGCTCAATCGCCTGGTCGCGACGGACGATGCCCGCGCTGCGTTCCGCGATTGCGACTACGCGATGCTGGTCGGCGCGCGGCCACGCGGGCCGGGCATGGAGCGCAAGGACTTGTTGCTTGCGAATGCGCAGATCTTCTCGGCGCAGGGCAAGGCCATCAATGAAGCCGCAAGCCGCGGCATTCGCGTGCTGGTCGTCGGCAATCCCGCGAATACCAACGCCCTGATCGCGGCATCGAACGCACCCGACATCGAGCGGCAGAATTTCACCGCGATGATGCGCCTCGATCACAATCGCTCCCTTGCGCAGCTCGCCGAGAAGACCGGCACGCACACGACTGCGATTCGCCGCATGATCGTCTGGGGCAATCACAGCGCGACGCAGTACCCCGACATCAGCCACTGCACGGTGACCGGCAAACCGGCACGCGCGCTGGTGGAGACGCAGTGGTACCGCGAACAGTTCATCCCGACCATCCAGCAGCGCGGCGCCGCGATCATCAAGGCGCGTGGCGCCTCGTCGGCGGCTTCCGCGGCATCGGCCGCCATCGACCATATGCGCGACTGGACGCTCGGCACGGCGGCCGCTGACTGGGTCAGCATGGCGATTCCGTCCGACGGCAGTTACGGCATTCCCGAGGGCGTGATGTATTCATACCCCGTGACCTGCGAGGGCGGCCGCTACGCGATCGTGCAGGGCCTCGCAGTCGACGAGTTCGGCCGCGGCCGCATGGATGCGACACACAAGGAACTGCTCGAGGAACGCGAAGGCGTGCAGGAATTGCTTTCCGCAAGGTAAGCGATGGTCCGCCTGAAACACACTGCATCGATCACCGCCGCGGGCTTGCTCGCGATCGGCCTGCTGTCGGTGAGCGCGGTGGCGCAGGAGAAAACGCAGAAGCCGCCATTGCATGGATCGCACTGGATGGCGATCACCGGCAAGCCGCTCGCCGCAACTGCGGGCGCCAGCATGTTCGAGCGCGGCGGCAATGCGGTGGATTCCGCCTGCGCGATGCTCGCCGCGACCGCGACCATGTGGGACACGTTGTCCTGGGGTGGCGAGACGCAGGCTCTGATCTACAACCCGGAGACCGGCCGCATCATCGCGATCAATGGCCTGGGCGTTGCGCCAACCGGCGCGACCGTCGATTTCTTCCACAAGAAGGACTTCAAGTATCCGCCCGAGGAAGGCCCGCTCGCCGCGGTAACGCCGGGAACCCCGGGGGCTCTGCTCACGATGCTCGCCGAGTACGGCCGTCTGTCGCTGGCCCAGGTGCTGGCACCCGCGATCACGCTCGCCGACGGCTATCCGATGGAAGCCGAAACCGCCGATCGCATCGAGGCCGAGAAGGAGACGATCAAGCAGTGGCCCATTGCTGCGGCCGTGATGCTGCCGCACTCAGGCTCCGCGCGCGAGGCGCCGCAGGCAGGCGAGATGTTCCGCCAGCCGGATCTCGCGGCGACACTGCGCAAATTGGTTGAAGCCGAGACCAAGGCGCTGGCCGCCGGCAAGCCGCGCAAGGAAGCGATCATGGCCGCCTATGAGCGCTTTTACCGCGGCGACATTGCGGATGAGTTCGTGCGCGGCGTGCAGGAACAGGGCGGCCTGATAACAAAGAACGATCTCGCCAACTGGCGCGTCGAGTTCGAGGAGCCGGTGCAAACGAATTACCGCGGCATCGACGTCTACAAGCTCGACCGCTGGGTGCAGGGCCCGGTGATGCTGCAGACGCTCAACATCCTCGAGAACTTCGATCTCAAGTCGATGGGCTACAACAGCGCGCGCTACATCCACACGATCTACCAGGCGATGAATCTCGCCTTCGCGGATCGCGACTTCTACTACGGCGATCCTTATTTTCCGCCCGAGGAACCGATCAAGGGCTTGCTGTCCAAGGAATACGCGAAGGCGCGCGCGGCGCTCGTCAACGCCGATGCCAACGATCCAGCCGTCGGGCCGGGCGACCCCTATCCGTTTCAGGGCGAGACAAACCCCTGGCTAAAGGCGCCGCCGCAGTCCGCGGCAGTCGCGAATGTCTTTGACGCCTCGAGTTTCGCCGCTGCAACCGACCCCGACACGGGTTCCTTCTATCGCGGCACGACATCGGTCGTCGCTGCCGACAAGGAGGGCTGGATCGTCTCGATGACACCGAGCGGCGGCTGGGTGCCGGCCGTCATCGCCGGACACACCGGCATCGGCATGAGCCAGCGCATGCAGGCATTCGTGCTGGACGCGGCCGAGAATCCCTTCAACCTGCCCGAGCCTGGCAAGCGGCCGCGCGCCACGCTCACGCCATCGCTTGCATTCAGGGATGGCAAGCCCTGGATGGCATTCGCGGTGCAGGGCGGCGACACGCAGGACCAGAATCTGCTGCAGTTCTTCCTGAATGTCGTCGAATTCGGCATGACGCCGCAGCAGGCGGCCGAGGCGCCGAATTTCATCAGCTGGCAGATGCACGATTCCTTCGGCCAGCACGAAATCTTCCCGGGCCGGCTGCTGCTCAACAACTCGATACCGGACTGGACACGGCGCGAATTGCGCGCGCGCGGTTACCAGCCCGAATACGGATCGCGCACTTCCGGGCCGATCAATGCGATCCAGCTCGACCACCAGCACGGCACTCTCTGGGGCGGGTCCAGCAATCATGGCGAGGACTACGGCATCGCCTGGTAATAGCGTAAGATGCCGCTCACACCTGCCGCGTCGGCAGGCTCAAAACAAGTACTGAGGGAAATCCATGAAATCGAGAATATTCGGCCTCCTGGCCGCGTGCGCGCTATTGACTCCTGCGATCTCGCAGGCGCAGGAACACTGGAACGAGGGCCCGGTCTGGGCATGCAGCTCGTACCAATTCGCTCCCGACATGGGCGATGCCTATTTGAAGTGGATCCGCGCTCATGTGGAGCCCCAGGACGCCGAGGCCAAGAAGCAGGGCCTGATCCTGGACTACAAGACCTTCATCAAGCCCTGGAGGAATGATCCGAACGACTATGACGTGCTGTTCTGCACGCTGCATTCGAGCTACGGCAAGGCGCTCGATTACAACAAGGGCGACGAGGACAAGACCGATGCGATTTCGGCGGCGCATTGGGCGACTGCTGACGAAGACAAGCAGACGCAGCTGGCAGCCCCGCGTCTCGAGATGCGCAAGTTCCTCGGCACCACCTACGTCCGCGAAGTGACGCTGAAGCCGATGCCATAATCCGGTATTCGGACGTTTGACAAGGAAGCCGGCGATCGCGCCGGCTTCTTTTTTGCACTGCAAACAACCTGAATTGCGGCCTGCGGCCTAGGGTGCATGCCCTAATCCCGCATCCCATCCTGAACGCGGTATAAGGAGGCCGTGATCGTGTCAGCCCTCTGGTTGCTGCTGTTCGTCAGCCTGGTGCTGTGGCTCGCCTACCAGCGCGCGAGCTTCGCGAAAGCGACCGTCGTACTCGGCGTCCTGCTCGCTGGTTACACGGTATTCGGCGCAGGGCCACTGTGGTGGAAAGCGGTGTTGTGGGCACTTTTCACACCGCAACTGCTGCTGAATATCCGCCCGTTGCGGCGCTCGCTGATTTCGCGCCGGTTCCTGCGCATCTACAAGCGCATGTTGCCACCGATGTCCACGACCGAACGCGAGGCGCTCGAGGCCGGCACGGTCTGGTGGGACGGCGAGTTGTTCACCGGCGGGCCCGACTGGAGCAAGCTCCTGTCTGCGAAGGCGCCGAAGCTGACAGCCGAGGAGCAGGCCTTCATCGACGGGCCCTGCGAAGAACTCTGCCGGATGATCGACGACTGGGACATCACGCATCGGCGCGCCGACCTGCCTTCCGAAGTCTTCGACTTCATCAAGAAGAAGGGCTTCTGGGCGATGATCATCCCGAAGAAATACGGCGGGCTGGAATTCTCGGCCTACGCCCACTCCACCGTGATCGTGAAGATCGCGAGCCGCTCGAGCACCGTGTCTTCGACCGTGGTCGTGCCAAATTCGCTCGGGCCGGCGGAACTGCTGCTGCATTACGGCACCGAGGAACAGAAGAGCTACTACCTGCCGCGGCTCGCGCGCAGCGAGGAAATTCCCTGCTTTGGCCTGACCGGCCCGCGTGCCGGTTCCGATGCGGGTTCCATCCCCGACACCGGCGTCGTCTGCCGTGGCACTTACCAGGGCCGCGAAGTCACCGGCATCCGGCTCAATTTCTCCAAACGCTACATCACGCTCGCGCCGATCGCGACGCTTATCGGCCTCGCATTTCGCCTGTTCGATCCGAACCGGCTGATGGGTGGCGTTAAGACGGATTATGGAATCACCGTTGCACTGGTGCCGCGCAATACGCCAGGCGTCACGATCGGACGCCGGCACCTGCCGCTTAACGTGCCATTCCAGAATGGGCCGATCCAGGGCAAGGATGTGTTCGTGCCGCTCGATGCCATCATCGGCGGGCCGAAGATGGCCGGGCAGGGCTGGCGCATGCTGGTCGAGCAGCTCTCGGTCGGACGCTGCATCTCGTTGCCCTCCATCTCGACCGGTGGCGGAAAAGGCGCTGTGTACTCGACCGGCGCCTACGCGCGCATCCGCCGGCAGTTCAACATGCCCATCGGGCGCTTCGAGGGCGTCGAGGCCGCCATCGCGCGCATGGCGGCGCGCACCTACATCATGGATGCGGCGCGCTCCGTGACGACCGGCGCGATCGACGGCGGCGAAAAGCCATCCGTGCCTGCCGGTATCCTGAAGTATCACGCGACCGAAATGAGCCGGATGATCTGCAACGACGCCATGGACGTGCAGGGTGGCAAGGGCATCATGCTGGGCCCGAAGAACTACCTGGGGCGGGGCTATCAGGCCGTGCCGGTCGGCATCACGGTCGAGGGCGCGAACATCCTGACGCGCAGCCTGATCATCTTTGGGCAGGGCGCCGTACGCTGCCACCCGTGGGTGCTGAAGGAGATGAATGCCGCGCAGGACCCGGATCACGCGCGCGGCGTGCGCGACTTCGACCGCGCGCTCTTCGGCCACATCGGTTTCACGATCTCGAATGCCGTGCGCTCGTTCTTCGCCGCAATCACCTTGTCACGCATCGTCAAGGCGCCGTTGAAAGGCCCGACCATGCGCTACTTCGAGCACATCAACCGCTTCAGCGCGTCCTTCGCCTTTGCGACCGATGTCGCAATGCTCTCACTCGGCGGCTACCTGAAGAAAAAAGAGAGCCTTTCCGCGCGGCTAGCCGATGTCCTTTCGTCCATGTACCTCGCCTCGATGGTGCTGAAGCATTACGAGAATCAGGGACGGCCGCCCGCCGATCTGCCACTGGTCGAATACGGCTGCCGTCTGCTGCTATATCAGGCCCAGGAGCAACTGCACAGCTTCCTGCGCAACTTCCCGATCCGCTGGCTCGCGGCACTCATGCGGGCTCTCATTTTCCCGCGCGGGCTCACTTATTCAGCGCCAAGCGACCGCCTCAATCCGCAGATCGCGGAGCTCGTCATGAACCCCGGCGAAGCGCGCGAGCGGCTATGCCAGTACGTTTACCGCACGCTCGAGCCGACCAATCATCTTGGCCTCGTGCAGCAGGCGATGGAACTCGCGATCGCCGCTGAACCGATCGAGAAGCGGATACGCGTCGAGGGCGTCAAGACCGGCCGCGTGACGGCACTCGACCTGCCGGGACAGATCCGTGAGGCACAGGCCGCCGGAATCATCAGCGAGGCCGAGGCCGCACAGCTACGCGAGTACGACCGCAAGGTCATGGATATCATCAATGTGGATGATTTCGACGCGCGCGAACTCGTCGCGGGCTCGACCTACGAGATCCAGCTCGACGGTGGTAGCGTCCAGGTCGCCTGAGTTTCCGCGCTGCGGCGTACCCGACGCCGATCACAATTCCCGCCCCCGTCAGCACTCGACAGCATTGACTGCCATAACAAGCTGCGACGCGCTCTGCAGAATTATCCCGTCAACAGGGTTCAACTGGCCCTGTCGATACGGGGTAAGCGATGCCTCCCAGTGATGCCGAGCTTCTGACGGTCTCCGACGTTCGCGAATTCTTTCGCGCGGCGCTCGCAACCGCGCTCGAGCAGCAGCACCTGCGGGTCAAGGACCACACCGAACACTACGTTGTGAATCTGCTCGCGAAGTTCGCTCGCACCGAGGCGCTCTTCGAACCAGGCCCGGACGGCGCGCGACTGAAGCCGCTCGCGCTGCTGCTGGCGGAAGCCCAGGAGACCCAGGACGACGAGCGCCGCTTCCGCACGCTCCAGCGTCTCGGCGACGTCGCGCTATTCGTCTCCGGGTTCCTCGCGAACGGATTTCCGCGCCGGCTCGTGGACATCGACTATCACATCGCCATGGGCGGCCGCGCCTATGGCGTGCTCGCGCAGACCTCGCGGCACGGCCCGCGGTGCGCGCTCGCCACTGTCTTCGCCGAACTCCAGGACAAGTTCCAGCCGCTTGTGGACGCGCTCAACGACATCAGCGAGAGCGCAGTGACGCGCTCCCAGCGCGACGTACTTCGTCTCTATGAACTCTGGCACAAGACCGGCAGCCGGCGCGCCCATCGCCTGTTGATGCGCCTTGGCGTACAACCGCTGGCTTCCGGCGCACTCGCGCACTGACATGAGTGTCGCAGCACTTGGGAAACTTGAGCTGCTGCTGACCGGGATCTACGATCTCCGGATTGGCTGTCGCGTCGAGGACTTTCTCGTCACCAAGCGGCAGCACTTGCCTGACGACTGCCGGGACGCTGCGAGCGACGAGCAACTCTTCGTGACGACGGCTGACGACGAGCTCAGCATGTCGCTGTTCCTCGACCCTGCAATGCTGGATCGGCTCCAGTCACATGATCCGAATGAAGAGCTGGACCAGCACAATGTTGCGGACTGCTGGACTGCTGTAGAGGGCATCAGCCATTTTCTCTGCGTCGCCCATCACGCGGAGCACGATCGCCCTGTTTCCCTTCTGACGCTCGAACTCCAGGCGGAAATCGACAAGTACGTCGCGAGCTTCCTGCTGCTGCACCGCCGCGATCCGCGTCGCTTTCCAGCGGAACTACATTCACTGCTATTCCAGCGCGCGCGTATCGACCCGACGCTTGCCGCCGGCCGGGAATCGCTCTATTGGCGCGCCAGCCGTTACGCCGCGCGCTTTTGCGCGAGGCTCGAACCGCGGCTGCGGGCCCTGTGCCGGTCGGGCGACCGAGGTTGGCAGGTGGATTTGAGGCGGTTTTATCGCCTGACGGACTTCGGGAAACTCAGGCATATCGAGCGCATGCAGGTGTGCTGAGCTAAGATCTGCGCTGTCGCTCGAAACGAGCCGCAGCGTGTCAGCCAATTTCATATACGAAGTCGAGTGCCAACTCGACCCGGACATCGTCGCGGACTACGACGCGTGGCTGCCGGGCCACGTCCGCGACGTACTGGCCTGCGCCGGTTTTCTGGGCGCCAGTATCCAGGCGACCGAAACGCCGCCCGGCGAGCGCCAGCGGCGGCGTGTCCAGTACCGGGTCGAGGGCCTGGCCGCCCTCGACCATTACCTCGAGAACAGCGCGACGCGGATCCGCACCGAAACCCTGCAGCGCTTCAGCGGGCGCGTGCAATGCGAGCGGCGCGTCTTCAAACCGCGCGAGGAGATACTGCCAGCGGCACTCGAGCCGGCGTGCTGCCTCAATTGCGGGGCGCCGGTCACCGGCAAGTACTGCCGCAGCTGCGGCCAGGCCACCGATGTGCACGTACTGTCCATGCGCGAGGTGGCAGGCGATGTCACGCATTCCCTGCTGCACCTTGACAGCCGCGCCTGGCAGACGCTGAAGCTCCTGGTCCTGAAACCAGGCGAGCTGACTCGCGAGTTCATTGCAGGCCGCCACCAGAGTTACCTGCCGCCATTCCGGCTGTACCTGGCAATCAGCATCCTGTTTTTCGCACTCAGCGCGCTCTTGCCGGACAGCAACCTTGTGAACTTCGACGATGGGGCCGGGAACGCCCCCGGGCCGGCGGCGGCCGAGCTGCGCGCCGATGTCAGCGATGAAATCGCCAAGGCCGGCATCGACCCCGACTTGATCCCGGAAAAGCCGACGGGCGGTAAGTCCGATTGCGACGTCAACCTGACGCTGCCGGTGATCGGCTCGGTGCGCGAGCCCCTGAGTCGCGCCTGCAAGAAGATCCAGGCTGACGGCGGCGTGCGGCTTTTCGAACGCTTCATTGCCACGGCGCCCAGGCTGATGTTCCTGTTCCTGCCACTGATGGCGGCAGTGGCGCTTCTCTTCTATTGGCGGCGGCCGCGGAGGCTTTATGCCGAGCACTTGGTGTTGTTCCTGCACAATCACGCATTCACGTTCCTGCTGCTCGCGGGTGCAGTCGCGCTGGATGCGCTGTCGTCGGTTAACCTGCCTCTCTTCAAGTTCTTCGGGTTCCTGGAGTTCCTGCTGCTTGTCTACCTGCCGTACTACGTGTACCACTCGATGCGCGTCGTCTATGGCGAGGGCCGGCTGAAGACGGCGCTGAAGTTCACGGCACTCGCCGCGATCTATTTCCACCTGCTCGCAGTGACCATATTTGCGGGCTTCGTCTACGCCGCGCTTGCGCTCGCATGAGCGATCATCGCGCGATCCTGCACGTGGACATGGACGCTTTCTACGCGTCGGTCGAACAGTTCGACAACCCGGAACTCGCAGGCAAGCCTGTCGTCGTCGGCGGCACCGGCGGACGTGGTGTCGTGGCCGCGGCAAGCTACGAAGTGCGCCGTTTTGGCGTGCATTCGGCGATGCCCATGCGCGAGGCGCTGAAGCGCTGCCCGCACGCGATCGTCGTGCGTCCGCGCATGAAGCGCTACCACGAAGTCTCGGAGCAGGTATTCGAGATCTTCCGCGAATTCACCGACCTCGTCGAAGGCCTTTCGCTGGATGAGGCCTTTCTCGACGTGACCGACAGCACCGGATTGTTCGGCAGCGCCGAGGCGATGGCAGGCGAGATCAAGAGCCGAATCCGCGTCCGCACCGGACTCACGGCCTCGGTCGGCGTCTCTCACAACAAGCTGCTCGCGAAACTGGCGTCGGAGATGAACAAGCCCGACGGACTCGCAGTCATCCGGCCGGCGGAAGTCACGACGATTCTCGACCCGATGCCGGTGCGCCGGCTGCATGGTATCGGCGCAAAGACAGCGGCGCGGCTCGAGCAACAGGGAATCCATACACTCGGGCAATTGCGTCGTGCGCCGGAATCCGTGCTGTGGCCGCTGTTCCGCCGCGAGACGCGCGAGATGCGCGAACGCGCCTCAGGCATCGACGACCGCCCGGTTGTTTCTGACGCCCCCGAGAAGCAGATCAGCTCCGAGGAAACCTTTGACGTCGACATCAAGGATCACGAGGAACTGCGGCAGCGTCTGGCACATCTTGCCGATCGCACGGCGGAACGGTTGCGCACGCGGCAGCTGAAGGCCGGCATGATCAGCATCAAGGTGCGCAGGCGCGATTTCGAGACCTACACGCGCCAGAGGAGTTTCAGCCCGCCAACCCAGGAGACGCGCCTGGTCGTGCAGGTGGCAACCGAGCTGCTTGATCGCTGGCTTGATGAGCAGCCGCGTGCCGCCGTGCGCCTGCTCGGTGTCGGTGTCAGCGACCTGGCGCCCGCACAGCAGCTCGATCTCTTCACGACCCGCGAGAGCGCCGAGTCCGGAAAGCTCGACGAGACGCTCGATCGCATCCGCGGCAAGTACGGGACGGAGGCGGTCAAGCGCGGTAGTGATTAGCCGGTAACCGAGCCGCGCGCACGCGGCTTTGCGCTACTCCCTGCCTGCAGGCATCATGGTTCCCCGGCGGAAGCCCGACCGGAACGTAAGTCCCTATGTATACAAGCTTTTTTGGTCTGACCGAAAAGCCCTTCGCGATCACGCCCGACCCGCGTTACCTCTACCTCAGCGAGCGGCACGCGGAAGCGCTCGCGCATCTATCGTATGGCATCGCCGAAGCCGGCGGATTCATCCAGCTCACCGGTGAGGTGGGCACCGGCAAGACCACAGTGCTCCGGAGCCTGCTGCAGCAGCTGCCGCCGCACTGCGATGTGGCGCTGATCCTCAATCCGCGCGTCACACCAGCGGAGTTCCTGCAGTGTATCTGCGACGAATTGCACGTGCAGGTGCAGGCCTCCGCTGTCGGCAGCGTCAAGTCGCTGGTGGATCTCCTGACGCATTTCCTGCTCGACGCGCATGGCCGCAGCCGTCGCATCGTGTTGATGGTGGACGAGGCGCAGAACCTGAGTCCCGACGTGCTCGAGCAGGTACGGCTGCTGACCAATCTCGAGACTGCGACGCAGAAACTCCTGCAGATTCTGTTGATCGGCCAGCCCGAACTGCGCACCGTGCTCGCGCAACCCGAATTGCGCCAGCTTGCGCAGCGCGTGACGGGCCGCTATCACCTGGAAGCGCTCAAGCGCCCGGAGACCATCGCCTACATCCGCCACCGGTTGCGCGTGGCCGGTGCGACGCGTGACCTATTCTCATCGGGCGCACTTGGCGAACTCCATCGGCTGTCGCGCGGCGTGCCACGTATCATCAATGTCATCGCCGATCGCGCGCTGCTCGGCGCCTACACGCGCGAGGAGCATCGCGTGACCGGTGCTCTCGTGCGGCGTGCGGCCAGCGAGGTTTATGGCCGGCCGGTGCTGGCACCCTGGCTACGCTGGGCGGCGCTTGCGGCTGCCACGGCGGGTGCCGCACTCCTCGCCGTCGCCATCTGGCGCGCAATGCCTGCCGAAGACTCCGCGTCAGCCGCCCCGCAATCAGCTGCTGCCCAAATCGCACCCACAGCCGCGCCACTTCCACCTGCCCCTGCGCCACGCCCGGAACTCGGCGCGCTGCTCGCGCTCGACGCCGCCGGCACGACGATGGATTCGGCATTCAGCTCCCTCTTCAGGATGTGGGGCGCTGAGTACCAGCCCGCCAATGGCCTGGGCTGCGTTCAGGCCGCGGCACAAGGACTGACCTGCGTCTGGCAACGCGGCTCGCTCGCGCAACTCAAGCTGATCAATCGGCCGGCCATACTGGCGCTGATCGATGACGCGAACTCTTTGCGCCAGGTGGTGCTCTCCGGACTCGATCGCGGACAAGCGCGGCTCCTGATCGGCGCAAGCGAAGTCAAGGTACCGATCGCGGAGCTCGCCGATTACTGGTTCGGCGAGTTCCTCGTGCTGTGGCGCCCGCAGGCGAGCGAACTGCGGCCCTTGCGCGCCGGCATGCGCGGCGAGGACGTGCGCTGGCTGCGCCAGGGGCTCGAACAGCTCGGCGGATTGCCGGCCTCCAATCCTGCGCGGAACGTGTTTGATGCCGAACTCGAGCGCCTGGTCGAGGATTTCCAGCGCAGCCGGCGTCTCTCCGTGGACGGCATCGCAGGCGTGCAGACGCAACTCGTGCTGGACGCGGCGCTCGGCGCGCCCGGAACACCGACACTCGCTGAATTGGGAACGGAAACCGGCGCATGAGCTTCATCCTGGATGCGCTGCGCAAGTCCGAACTCGAGCGCCAGCGCCAGAGCGGCCCCAGCATTGCGGAGTTGCCGGTCGCGCGTCACGATCGGCGCCTGCCCTGGGCATTGCTCGCAATCGGCCTGCTGCTCGCCATCAATGTCAGTGTGCTGCTTTTCTTCCTGCTGCGCGAAACGAGCGGGGCGATTCCAGCAATCGAGACGTCTTCGACCACGGCTCCCGTCGTGGCAGCGCTGGTGGCGGCCGCGCCGACGCCGGCACCCACCGATATCACGCCAGCAGTGGAATCGCCAGCCGTCGATGCACGAGTGATCGAACCAGAGGTGATGCCGGAAGCTACATTACCGCCACCGGCACCGGATCCGACGCTCCTGCCTGACGCACCGGTCACTTATTCCGCTGGACCAGTCGAGGAATTGCCGCCATCCATCGATGATCTGCCGGCGCAAGCGACCGCCGGCCTGCCGGAGCTTTCCGTCGACCTGCACATCTATACGGACGACCCCGCGAAGCGCGTCGTATTCATCAATGGCCGGCGATACCAGCGCGGCGGCGTCCTGGTCGAAGGCCCGACGGTCGTGGAGATCAACCGCGAAGGCGCCGTGCTCAGTTACCACGGCCGACGTTTCCTGCTGCCCCGCAATTAGACCAACGAGCCAGCTCACGGTATGAATGCAGTTGCACTGCCCGCGCATACCTTGAGCGGCACGGACCTGTCCGCAGCGCTTCGCGCCGGCATTTACCGCCTGATCTCGCGCGAAGAAGTCATCAACAAGATCAACGTGTTCCCGGTGCCGGACGGTGACACCGGCACCAATCTTGCGCTCACGCTCCAGGCGGTGCTCGCTTCCCTGCGCGGCAATCCGGATGCGCATGCGGGGCAGACCCTCACGCGCGTTGCCGACGCCGCGCTCGATGGCGCGCGCGGTAACTCCGGTGCAATTCTGGCGCAATTCCTGCTGGGTCTCGGTGATCGCGCCGGTCACCTCGCCGAGCTGACGGTTGAGGGATTCGCGGATGCGGTCAGCGGCGGCGCGAGCAATGCGCGCGAATCGCTGGCAGAGCCGCGCGAGGGCACGATTCTGACCGTGCTGACGGATTTCGCCGCCGCCGTCGCACGCGAAGTCCGGGAGCGCGGCGTGCGCGACTTCCCCGCGCTCTTCCGGGCGGCGCTCGCAACCGCGCAGACTTCGCTCGAAGCAACGCGTGACCAGCTCGAATCGTTGCGCCGCGCCAATGTCGTCGATGCGGGTGCGATGGGTTTCGTCGAGCTGGTCGCCGGCATGTCCGATTACCTCGATACCGGCGTCGTACAGGATGACGACGCGCCGATCGAGCTGATCCATGACGAGCAGCCGGCTGCCGGGCAGGAAGAGCACCTCGAGTACCGCTACTGCACGGAATGCATGGTCACGGGCGATGGCATCGACCGGCGCAAGTTGCGCGAGGAGGCTTCGTCGCTTGGCGCGAGCCTGGTCGTCGCCGGCACGCATCGCAAGGTCCGGCTGCATCTGCACCTGAATGAACCACAGCGCCTGTTCGAGCTCGCGGCCCGCTTTGGCGAGGTCAGCCGGGAAAAAGCCGATGACATGCAGCGCCAGCAGGAGATGGCGCATCACGAATCGCGCCGGCAGGTCGCGGTCGTCACCGACTCGGCGGCCGACCTGCCGGACTCGGTGATGGAGGCACTCGACATCCACATGGTACCGGTGCGCGTGCACTTCGGGGCTCACAGCTATCTCGACAAGATCAGCCTTTCACCCGAGCAGTTCTTTCGCGAACTCGCGACAAATCCGCAACATCCGAAGACCTCGCTCCCGCCGCCGGGCGATTTCAGGCGTACCTTCGAGTTCCTGGGCTCGCACTACCAGGCCGTCGTCTACGTCGGACTGACGGCACGCGTGAGCGGCACATTCCAGAGCGCGGAAACCGCGGCCGGGCGCGCGCGCACCAACGCACGCATTGTCACCGTCGATTCCGGGACCGCGGCGCTCGGCCAGGGACTGATCGCCATGCGCGCAGCGGAAGTCGCGGCCGCTGGCGGCGATGCCGACGCTGTTCGCGATGCCGCAATCGCCGCGCGGCGCAGGACGCGAACCTGGGGCTGCCTGGTCACACTCGAATTCGCCGTGCGCGGTGGCCGTGTGCCGCGCTGGATCAAGACGCTGGCGGATCTGCTGAAGCTGACACCGATACTCGCCGTGCACGCCGATGGCAGCGTCGGTATCGGCGGCGTGCTGTTCGGCCGCATGAATCCTTATCACCGCTTCGGCCGCTTCCTGCGGCGGCGACTCGACCCCGGCCGCTACTGGCGCGTCGGTGTCGCGCACGCCAATACGCCTGAAGGCGCTGCACTCGTGCGCGACGCAGTCGTCGCCGGCCTCACAGGGACCGATGTGTTGCCCATCATTCCGCTTGGTACGGCGCTCGGCGTGCACGGCGGTCCCGGTTGCGTCGTCGTGGCGGTGCAGGAACTGGACGCGCCGCCCGGCGCGGCAACGATCGAAAGCTAGTTCCGGGTCCCCGGCCTGCTGCGCCATACCCGGAAGTAGATTGCGGCATTGATCGCGAGCACCAGCGCGCCCAGCAGCCATTGCAGCTCGCGAGTCAGGCCTTCCGGATAGATCAGCGTTCCCAGGTAATGATTGATGAAGCCGCCGCTGAAACCGCGGTCACCGCCCTGCTCGCGCAGCCAGCTTTCCAGCGGTGTGAGCGGGCAGATCCAGCCTGCGAACTCGATCAGGGCGCCCCAGATGACGACTGGCAGGTGCAGCCAGATCAGCCGTCGGCGCCACAGCAGCAGAAGCCCACCCAGCACCACGAACAAGATAAATGCGAGGTGCAGGAAGAGGACCGCGTCGGCGAGCGCGAGATAGATCACCGAGTCCTCAATTGAAGCCGCAACACCAGGTAGCCCGCCGCACCCGCGATCAGCGAACCCGCCAGGATTCCGATTCGCTCCAGCCCCTGGTAGTCGCTGCCACCCGCTTCGAATGCGAGTGACGCGATGAAGAAGCTCATCGTGAATCCTATGCCGCACAGTAGCGACACGCCGTAGAGCAGCCCCCAACCGACGTCGCGAGGCAGGGCTGCAAGCCCGAAGCGCGCGGCAAGCCAGCAGGCCGCCATGATCCCCAGCTGCTTGCCGACGAATAACCCACAGATGATGCCGAGCGAGACGGGATGCAGAAGCTGCGCTGCCGAGATGCCGGACATCGGCACGCCGGCATTGGCAAATGCGAAGAGCGGCAGCAGTCCGAATGCGACCCAGGGGTTCAGAGTACTCTCCAGCCTGTGCAGCGGCGATTCGGTGTCCTGGCGCGCCGGTACGCGCAGCGGTATGAACATTGCGAGCAGGACTCCTGCAAGCGTCGCGTGCACGCCGGATTTCAGCACCGCGATCCACAGCAATGCTCCGACAATCAGATAGGGCGCGGAATGGGTGACGCCCGAGCGATTCAGGATTGCGAGCAGGATCGTGAGCCCGGCGGCAATCGAAAGCGCGACAGGCGACAGTTCGGCCGCATAGAAGATTGCGATGATGATGATGGCGCCGAGGTCATCGAAGATCGCGACCGACAGCAGGAAGGCCTTCAGCGCGGCTGGTACTCGCTTGCCAACCAGCAGCAGGACGCCGAGTGCGAAAGCGATGTCGGTGGCAGACGGGATGGCCCAGCCCCGCATCGCAGCCGGATCGTCCCAGTTCAGCCATGCATATATCGCCGCCGGCACGGCCATGCCGCCGATCGCCGCGATGGCCGGCAGGCTCGCATCGCGCCGGCTGGAAAGGTGCCCCTGCAGCAACTCGCGCTTCAACTCGAGCCCGACCAGCAGGAAGAACACCGCCATCAGGCCGTCGTTGATCCACAGGAGCAGTGGTTTCGCGATGTGGAGCGGGCCGGCGCGGATCTCCAGCGGAAGGTTGACCAGGGCGTCGTACATGCCAGCGAGCGGCGAGTTCGCCACCACCATCGCGAGCACGGCGGCACCCATCAGCAACAGGCCGCCGGCCGCCTCCAGACGCAGGAAGTCCTGGAGCGACGCGAACGTGCGCTGAATCAGTTCTTCAGTACGCGGCAGCACTGTGTCGGACTGCCGCGCGCGCGACTCATGGTCGCGCCGATGGGCGTACGACGGACCGGCCTTCCTCGCTCCAGCGCAGGTAGTCGCCTTCAAGGTGGAACAGCCGGCTGAAGCCGGCCCCCTTCAGGGCCTCGAGCGCGATTGCCGAGCGCCGTCCGCTGCGGCAGTACACGACGACGTCTCGCTCGCCCGCCGGCCCGAGTTCCGCGATCCGCTCGCCGAGCACGTCGTGCGGGACGTTGATGGCCCCCGGTATGTGGCCCTCGTCGAACTCGGCGGCGCTGCGCACATCCAGCACGAGCAGCTGCGGGTCGGCGGATTCGAGCCGCTCGGCCAGGGCCTGCGGCTCGATGTACGACGGGTCTTCGGCCCAGGCCGCGCCCACGAATGCTGATGCCAGAATGACGAGCAGGACCAGGAAGCGCATCGGTTCAACCCTCCAGCACGAAGGTGATCCGCATGCGGACCCGGTAACCGGTGATCTTGCCCTTGTCGACCATGATTTCCTGGTCGGCAATCCAGGCGCCGGTGATGTTTTTAAGCGTCTTGTTCGCCCGCGCGAGGCCCTGGCGCATGGCGTCATCGAAGCTCTTGTCCGAAGTTGCGCTGATTTCACTGACTTTGGCGACGGTCATGGCTTGCTCCTTTCGATCGTCTACGGTTCTGGTGCCACCGGTGATGATACGCCCGGCGGCCCGGCTTCAGGATCTCGGTTCAACAGCAGCGTCGAGAACTCGGCCATTGGTGACGCATCCCCTTGCTCGGAGAATCGCACCCGGATCGTCCGGTAGTGCCAGGCAAACTCGACGCCGGCCAGCAGGGTCTCGAGCCTCGCGGCGGACTCGGCGTCCGGTGCGGCTGCGATGACTTCCCGTGCGGCCAGCACTTCGCGTGAGGACTTGAGCAGCAGGGCCACCTCGAATCCGCCGGCGGGGTTACCAGTCTCGAGCAGTGTCAGGTCATAGGCGATGTGGAACGGGACGAGCTCGGTACTCTCGACACCCGGAAGCGACGCTACCGCGACCTCACGCGCGCGCGTGAACACGGCATCGCGATCGATGAACTGCGCCGCCGCGGGAACGGCGAAAAGTAAGGCACCAAGCGCGATACCGGTGAGCCGCATTTCGGGTCCTCCGGCCGTTATCATGCACGCCTCTATGGCCTGGCGCAGCCAGTCGCGCCCGGAGATGACCGATGTTTCGCAAGCTTCGCAGCGCCCTGGTGCGCGGTCTCGTGGTCGTGCTGCCGATCGGCCTGACGCTGTGGCTGCTCTGGTGGTTCGGAAGCTCGACGGAGTCGCTGCTGCAGCGGGCGATCACGCTCGTGATCCCCGCCGAGCACTACCGTCCGGGCATGGGCATCATCGCGGCCATCGTGCTGCTGCTCGCGGCCGGCACCCTGGTGAATGCGCTGCTGGTGCGGCGCCTGCTCGCGGCCTGGGAGGGATTCCTCGATCGCATTCCGGTCGTCAAGACGATATACGGCGCGATTCGCGACTTCACGAAGCTGCTGCCGGCGGACGGCAAGCGCCGTGACCTGAAGCGAGTGGTGCTTGCCCGCTTCGGCGACGCGCGCCTGGTCGGTTTCGTCACCCGCGACGATGCCGCGGAACTCGGTATCGTGAAACACGAGGACGCGCTGGTCGCGGTCTATTTTCCGATGAGCTACCAGATCGGCGGCTACACCGTGCTGGTGCCGCGTTCGGCCATCGTGCAACTCGACATGCGGGTCGAAACCGCGATGCGCCTGGTGCTGACCGGCGGACTCTCCGGCGGACCCGGGTAGTTTGGTGCCGGGTCGCAGGTTCGCAGGTTCGCAGGTTCACCATACCTGCGAACCTGCGACCCGGCACCAAATTACGGGGTTACTTAGGCGTAGGCGGCGCGCGGCCTGTTCTGCGAGTAGAGCAGCTCGACATGGCGGATGCCGGAGGTGCAACGCGCGATCCGCTTGACCGCCTGCACCAGACGCAGCAGCAGGTTGTACTTGGAGCGCGGGCCGCCGGCGGCATAGGCGCCCGCGACGACCAGATGCAGGACAGTGATGCGCTCGAAGCTGTCGCGCACGTAAAGGATCACGCCTACGGGACGTGAAACCTTGCCATCGCGCTCGATCGCGAACAGGCACTGGGCCTCGGACGGGCCGGCGACGCGTACACGCAACGAATTTCCGTCGACGACGATCTCCGGCGGACCGTAGCGGTCGATCGCCGTGACGATGCCGTGTCGAACACGATCCTGGCGTTCATTGAAGAAAAGAAGCGCTTCGAGCTGGTGGTAATGCTCGGCTGGCAGGCTCGATACGAATGCGATCTGATGCTTGATGCTCGGATCTCCCGGCATGTGACCCCACCCCCCCAAGGCCGAACTACCTTACCGGGGCACCCTGGCCGCTGTCGAGGTTCACATAATTCGATGAAAACCGAAGAACGCGAAACCGCTGTGGTACGCCAGCAACGCCCGGGAACCCCCGGGGGGTGCCCAGACAGGTATTTGCCGCAAGTCCCGGAAGGGACGGGTTTTTTCGAACTGCGTCACGCGGCCAGGGGCGAAAACTTGACCTGTGTCTCGTTCGCCACGACGGATTTTGTCAAAGATTGTCGGTGCCAGCGCGGCGCCGGCTTCCGGGTCCGTGTCGCGGCGTTTTTGCGCGAGTTTGCTAAGTCCGGGGTACCGTGCACATCGACTATAAGGACGTCGAAAAGCCGAATGGCGAGCGAGCGACTTCATCGTCGCCGTTCGCAGGCGCGAATGTCGTTGTGCTTTCCGCGGATCCCGCGCTCATCGATCTGTCGCGCGATTCACTTGCCGGCAATCACCGCGTCTGGCGCGCCGATGATGTGACCCATGCCGCCGACCTGATCGTCACGGCCGGCAATGCCGTGCTGCTGGCCGACTCGTCGCTGGCCGATCACGACACCCGCGAGTTCGTGACCAGGGTCCATGAGCAGTTCCCGGACCTCGCGATCATCGTGGCGGGCCACCGCGATGACGAAGCCGAGCTTGCGGAGCTGGTTTCGCAGGGCATCATCTTCCGTTTCCTGCATAAGCCCGCTTCGGCGGCTCGCATCCGCAATTTCGTGGATGCGACGCTGCGCCGCCAGCAGAGGGGCGCCGACATGCCGGCCGCCGCACCGCACCAGACCGGCGCAACCTCCGTCAAACTGAAGCTGCTCAAACTGCCGGCGATCAAGCTCGACAGCGCCTGGATGCGCCGCTGGTTCCGCCGCAGCCTGCTCTTGATTCCGCTCGCCCTGATCATCTTGCTGCTCGCGACCTGGAAGCCCTGGGAAAAGCTCGGCGGCCTGATGCCAGACACCGATGCCGGGCAGTCCACAACTGCCGCCGCGAACCGGGATTCCGCGGTGCAGAGACTGCTGGACTCCGCAGGTCTTGCTCTTTCGCAGGGCCAGCTTGTCGAGCCGCCTGAAAAAAATGCGCTCGGTCTCTACCGTGCAGTGCTCGCGCGTGATCCGGACAATCGCATGGCGCAGCGCGGCATCGACCGGGTCGCGGACGATCTGCTGTTGCAGGCCGAACACGCCCTGATGAACGAGGATCTTGCGGCCCTCGCGAGTGCCGTGGATGCGGCACGCTCCGCCCGGCCCGATCATCCGCGCCTCGAATTCTTCATTACCCAACTCGAGCGTGAACGCGGGCGCCTCGCGGGTACATTGACCGCAGCCGTGCCGGCGCCCGATCCAGTCAGCCCGCGCAGCGCGACGAGCAGCGTGCAGGGACTGGTCCTGCTCGCCAACGAGCGTATGCGCAGCAATCAGCTGGTCGGTGGCAATGACAGCGCGCATGCCTACCTCCTTTCGGCGCGGCGCATCGATCCGGCGGATCCCGGCGTGCAGCAGGGCGTCGCGACGCTCGCTGCGTTGCTGCAGAGCAATGCGCGCAGGGCGATGAGCGAGGGCCGCCTCGAGGAAGCCAGCGAATGGGTGCATCAAGCCATCGCGCTCGATGTCGATCGCCCCGAAGTGGCCGAACTACGCTCCGAACTCGAAGTCGCGCGGCTTGGAAATGAGCGCGAAGACCGCGCCAGGTTGTTCACGCTCGCGAACCAGCGCATCGCCCAGGACCGGCTGGTCGAGCCTGTGGCCGATTCCGCCCGGCATTACCTCGACCTGTTGCGAGCCTCGGATCCCGCATACGAGGGCCTGTCGGAAACCAGCGCCCTGCTCGCGGCCAAGGCGCTCGCGGAAGCACGTCGTCTCGCTGCGGCGGGCAATGTGGACGGCGCCGAGATCCTGCTGAAAGCGGCTAACAATGCCGGTGCACCAGCGGTCGATGTCGCGGCTGCTGCCACCGAGATTGCAAAGGCGCGCGCGGCGATTTCGCCGCCAAAGCCGGCTGCACCCGTCGTGCTGCCCGAGACTGCACTGCAGCGCAGCTACTTTGTAAGTCCTGTTTACCCGCCGCGGGCGCTCGAACAGGGCGTCGCCGGTTGGGTGGACATCGAATTCACCGTCACCCGCGACGGCAGCACGCGCGATGCGACCATACGCGCCGCCGAGCCCATGGGTGTCTTCGACCGCGCGGCGCTCGATTCCGTGGCCCGCTGGCGCTACGAACCGCACGTGGTCAATGGCATCGTCGTCGATCAGCGCGTCGCCGCACGCGTCCGGTTCGAACTCAAGGATTGATCAGGCCGGCGGTCGCGTTGCCACGGCGCGCTCGTGCGAGCGGCCGAGCAGGTACGCCACTACCGCCCAGGCGGCCGCGACGGCCGCTCCCACCAGCGCGATGCCGGCAGCGCTCGTCGACCAGGTTGCGATGATCGCGTCGCGGGCCTTTGCGACGACGAAGTCGCTGGTCCGGTAGACGAGCGTGTCGTTGACGTTCTTCGCCTTGTACTTCGACTCGCGATCCACAGTCGTGTAGAGCATCTCGCGGCAGGGCCGCACGATCGCGTACTGGCCGACGCGCCGCGCAATGAAAACGCCGACGAGCGTCATGAGCGTCGGCGATGCAGCGATCAGCAGGAAGCCTGCCACGACGAAGAGCGGCACGACCACGATCATGGCCGCAACGCCGACGCGCCGCGTCAATCGGCCGACGGCGAGCAGCTGCAGGGCGAGCGTGATCACGCTCATCGTGAGCTCGATGCGTCCCAGGAAGGACGTGCGCGCGCTGCTGTCCGGGAAGTAGATCCCGAGCAGGTCCGCCTGCTGAAGGTACAGGAAGGTGTTAACCGCGGCCATCAGGAAGACGAAGGCCGCGATGCCGCCGAGGTAGGGCGAGGACAGCACCAGCCGAAGGCCAGCGAACGGGTTGCCGCCCATCGGCTTCTCCTCGTAGCGCTCGCCGCGCGCGCCCTGCCGCGCACTCCAGCCGAGGAGATAGCGCATCAGGACGATGGTCGACGCCAGCATCGCGGCCGACACCAGCAGCAGGTTCACGTCACCGACAACCTTTGCGAAGAAAGCCGTGATCGCGGAGCCGGTCAGCTGGCCGGCGGTCGCGCCCGCAGTGATGAACGCGAACAGGCGCTTGCCCTGCTCCTTGTTGAACAGATCCGCCATGAAACTCCAGAACACGGCGATCACAAACAGATTGAAGACACTGACCCAGACGAAGAATACGCGCGCGGTCGCGTCGTCCCTTTCGTGCACGGTGAAGAGCAGCCAGAAGCCGACGAGCTGCACGAGGAAGAAGACGTAGGTCCACGGCAGGAACACGGCGCGGCGGAATCGGCCGCTGATCCAGCCGAACAGCGGCACGGCGACGATCATGCACAGCAAGGTCCAGCCGAACAGGTCGGGCAAGTTCTCGGCGCCGCCGCCAACCCCCATGCTGTCCCGGATCGGCTTCAGGATCGAATAGGCCGTGAACAGCAGGAAATGGTATGAAAACGCGGCCAGGAGGCCGCTCGCCTCGGCAGGACGCGCGTCCACGACACGCACGAGCCCCCGCTCCACCACCGACGCCCCGCTCATGTGCGCGCGACCGGTCGTTCGCTGGTGATCGCGAGCGTGTTGCCCTCGGTGTCCTCGAAGAATGCCATCCAGACCTCGATCGCGTCGAGGCGCGCAACCAGATGCGGGCCGCGCAGGAATTCCACGCCACGCCGCTCGAACTCGGCGTGCGCCGTGTCGATGTCAGCGACGCGATAATAAACGATCGAGCCCGGCGGCTCGTACATCGGATCTGAAGCAATCGACAGCGCGAGCCGGACGCCGTCGCAATCGAAGAATGCGAGGTCCGGCGGCACTTCGAACAGCAGTTTCATGCCGAGCAGCTCGCGGTAGAACGCCGTCGCGCGCGCGAGATCACGGACCGGGATCGCGACCTGCTCGATGCGCGACAGATTCACGGGCTATTCCGTGATGCCGGACTGGTCGAGGATGAAGGCGTATTCCTCGGCGATTTCGTGAAAGTGCTGGAAGCGTCCCGACTTGCCACCGTGGCCGGCCTCCATCGTGGTACGGAACAGCAGCGGATTGGTGCCGGTCTTACGAGCGCGTAAGCGGGCGACCCACTTGGCCGGCTCGTAGTACTGCACCTGGCTGTCCCACAGCCCGGTCGTCACGAGGATCGCCGGGTAGTCCTGGTGCGCGGCCTGGTCGTAGGGCGAATAGGACAGCATGTAGTCGTAGTAGGGCTTTTCCTTTGGATTGCCCCACTCGTCGAATTCGTTGGTCGTCAGCGGAATGTTTTCATCCAGCATCGTCGTCACGACGTCGACGAATGGCACCTGGGCAACGATCGCCCGGTAGTCGCCCGGCGCCATGTTCGCGACGGCGCCCATCAGCAGGCCCCCGGCGCTGCCGCCCATCGCGGCCACGCGCTTCGGGTCTGCATAGCCTTCCTGCACGAGGAAGCGCGTCACATCGATGAAATCGGTGAAGGTATTGATCTTTTTCAGCAGGCGGCCCTGGTCGTACCAGCGTCGTCCCATTTCCTGGCCGCCGCGCACATGCGCGATTGCGTAGACGAAGCCGCGGTCGAGCAACGACAGACGCGAGACCGAAAATGTCGGATCCATCGAGTAACCGTACGATCCATACCCGTACTGCAAGAGCGGCGCCTTGCCGTCGCGCGTGAATCCATTGCGGTAGACCAGCGACACAGGCACCTTCGTGCCATCGCGCGCGGTGGCCCACAGGAACTCGGTACGATAGTTCGCCGGGTCAAAATCACCCAGGACCGGATCGCGCTTCAGGAGCTGCTTCTCGCCGGTCTGGATGTCGTAGTCATAGACGCTCACCGGTGTCGTCAGCGACGTGTACTCGTAGCGCACGATGTGCGTTTCGATCTCGGCGTTTTGCCCGAGCAGCGTGGTGTAGGCCGCCTCATCCGCGGCAATGAAGAAGTCCGCGCTGCCATCCCAGGGCCGGATGCGGATTTTGCGCAAGCCCCCGGAGCGCTCCTCGATCGCGAGGAAGTCGTGGAACACGTCGAAGCCGTGTATGAAGGCGTCGTCACGGTGAGCGATGAGCTCGTGCCAGTTTGCGCGATCGCCTTCCTCGCCGACCGTCGCCGTCATCAACCGGAAATTCGGGGCCTGCCAGTTGCTGCGGATGATCCAGCGGCCATCCAGGTGCTCGACGTGGTACTCGTGATCGCGCTCGCGCGGCAGGAACACACGGAAATTCAGCGCAGGGTCCGCTGCATCCGCATAACGCACTTCGGTGGATACCGTGCTCTCCGCAACGATCAGCAGGTAACGCTCGTCCTTGGTCTTCTTGACTTCCGTGTAGAAGCTCTCATCGTCCTGTTCATAGATGAGCACATCGCTGGCTGGATCGGTGCCGAGCACGTGGCGGCGCACACGATAGCCCAGCAGGGTTTCGGGGTGCTTTTCCACATACAGGACGCTTGCGCTGTCCGCGGTCCAGGCGATGGTCGGATCAACGTTCTCGATCACGTCCGGCAGCGTCTCGCCGGTTTCAAGGTCCTTGACCCGCAGCCGGAACTGGCGCCGGCCGACGATGTCCTCGACGTAGGCGAACAGGCGGTCATTTGGCGCCATCGCGGTTGCGCCGACCTGGTAGAAACCGTGGCCCTCGGCCTGCTGGTTGGAATTCAGCATCAACTGCTCGGCGGCCTCGAGATTGCCGGCCTTGCGCGCGTAGATCGGGTATTCCTTGCCGGTCTCGAAGCGCGTGTAGTACCAGTAGCCACGCTTGCGATACGGCACGCTGGAATCGTCCTGTCTGACGCGCGCGATGATCTCGCCGTAAACGCGGTCCTCGAGCGCCTTGGTGTGCGCGGTCATCGACGCCTTGTAGGCGTTCTCGGCCTCGAGATAGCCGAGCACTTCCTTGCTGGTGCGCGTGTCGTCACGCAACCAGTAGTACTCATCCACCCGCGTGCCGTTCGGTGACACGACCTCATGTGGCCGTACTGCGGCGATCGGCGGCGCCGGCAAAGGCATAGCCATGCTCTCGGACTCCGTCTTGGCAGGCGCGCCCGCGGCGCAGGCCCCCAGCAGGAATGCCAGGGGGGCGACCAGGACCCATGATTTGCGCCGGCGGCTCATTGTCTGTCGCGCATCTTACCGGACGAGTCCGAATATCGCGTCTCCGAAAGCGCCATGCCGATGGCGTCCCCCGACAGGAAGGCCGCTTCAGCCCTTGCATCCAGGCACCAGGTGTCCAGGGCATCGCGTCCCGGCTTCGAGCCATCGCGTGCAAACCAGGGCAAGACTGCATCGTCGGTAAAGCCTGCGTCCGGCACATCCCCGGGCGGGCGCGCGCTGGCGATTCCCGCAAGACCCGCGCCGATCACCGCGGCAGAGCCCGGATTCATGCTAGCTTCAGCCCTGATGCGAGAGTCAATGCTGCACCTGTCGCTCGTGATGGCGGCCGCCTTTGCCGGCTGCGCGGCGGCGCCCCCGCAATCCTACCCGGCGAAGCCGGAGGCACGTCTCGCGCTCTACGCCAGAACGAAAGCCTGCTGCGACGATCCGTCCGGGTTTTCGTATCTGCCGCTGCCGGAGCAAGGTTTCGCGGACGCGGTCGTGAGTCGCGCGAGCCCGGCCTTCGATTTCCACAGCGGCCTCAGCCCGTTCGCCGCCTTCGAATTGCCGAAGGTTTTGACACCGTATCGCTTGCGCGTGAAGAGCCTTTTCGATCCCGGCCGCGACGACGAGGCGAGTGTTTTCTATCCGGTCGTCGCACTGCTCGACGACACATTCATCGTCCTGCGCATGTCGGGTCTCGACAACCTGCGCCTGGAGCCGGCGCTCGCAACTGCGGGCGGCGAAACCGGCCTCGCCGTGACCATACCCATCGATCCTGCCACGGAAAGCGCCCGCTACCTCATTGTCTTCACGCCGGCCGCGGTGCTAGGCAGAGCGCCTGAGCGCCGGGAAGGCGATTTGCTTACGCCGGAGGCACTCGCCTGGCTTGAGCGGCACGGCAACGCAGTCGTGCCCGCCTCACCCTATGGACGGCTGCGAATCACCATTGCCCCGGAGCAGCCGGTAGCCGAGGCGGTCCGCACTCAATAAGACGGCGGCGGGCTGCGGATGCTGCGGGACGCCGCAGGCTCCGTGTATTTCGCATCGGACAAGCATAAACTCGGCGTAACCAGAACTAACTTCGGGGGACTCCGCCATGTTCGCGACCACCGCTCGCCACTCATCACGTCTGGCCGCCCTGTCGGTCGGCGTTGTCATTGCCCTCGTGGGCTGCCAAAGCAAGAAGGAACCCGAAGCTCCGGCAGCCCCGGTCCTCGAGGGTCAGGTCGACATCGTCGCCTGGCCGGGTTACATCGAGCGCGGCGATACCGACGCTGCCTACGACTGGGTCAAGGGCTTTGAGGCCAAGACCGCATGCAAGGTCAATGTGAAGACCGCCGGCACCTCGGACGAAATGGTCTCGCTGATGACCCAGGGCGGCTACGACCTCGTGACGGCCTCGGGCGACGCTTCGCTGCGGTTGATCCGCGGCAACACCGTGCAGGCGATCGACGTCGCGCGCGTACCGAGTTATTCAAGCGTGGACGAGCGCCTGCGCGCGGCCCCCTGGCACTTCGTGGACGGCAAGCATTACGGCGTCCCGTATCAATGGGGCCCGAATGTACTGATGTACAACACCAAGGCCTTCAAGGAGGCGCCGACCTCCTGGGCCGTCGTGTTCGAGCCTATGAAATATTCGGACGGCAAGTCGAACAAGGGGCGCGTGCAGGCCTATGACGGCGCTATCTACATTGCGGATGCGGCGCTATACCTCAAGACCAAGCAACCCGACCTCGGCATCACCGATCCGTATGCGCTGAACGAAGCGCAGTACACCGCGGCGCTCGAGGTGCTGCGCAAGCAGCATCCTCTGGTGCAGCATTACTGGCATGACGCGAATGTCCAGGTGCAGGACTTCACGAACGAAGGCATCGTCGCCTCCGGCTCATGGCCGTTCCAGGCGAACACGCTCGTTGCCAACAAACAGCCGATCGCGAGCACCGTGCCGGCCGAGGGTGCCACGGGCTGGGCGGATACGACGATGATGGCTGCGAACGCCGCGCATCCAAACTGCGCCTACGAATGGATGGAGTGGTCCATCAGCCCGAAAGTCCAGGGTGACGTTGCCGCGTGGTTCGGTTCGAATCCCGCGGTGCCGGCAGCCTGCACCGGCAATGCGCTGCTTGGCGACACCGGCTGCGCGACGAACGGTTTCGAGAACTTCTCGAAGATCTGGTTCTGGCGCACCCCGGAAGGGGCTTGCGCGGGTGGTGAATGCGTGCCCTACAGCCGCTGGAGCACCGACTACGTCGCAATCATGGGCGGCCGCTGAGCGGCGCCCCTCGTCCAACATGACGCCGGCCATTGAACTGGCCGGCGTCAGCCGGCTGTTCGGCGCCGTGCGCGCGCTGGACGACGTCTCGCTCTCGATCGCGCCGGGCGAATTCTTTGCGCTTCTCGGGCCTTCCGGCTCCGGAAAGACCACCTGCCTGCGGCTCATCGCGGGCTTCGATCGCCCGACGCATGGGAAAATCCTGCTGGATGGCGAGAATGTCACCGCCATTCCGCCCTTCGATCGCAGTGTCAACACCGTTTTCCAGGATTACGCGCTATTCCCCCACATGAGCGTGGCCGAGAACGTGGCTTATGGCCCGAAGGTGCGCGGCGTTGCCGAGCCGGAGCGGAAGCGCCTCGCGCTCGAAGTGCTGGAACTCGTGCGCCTGGCAAAGCTCGCGGACCGCTCGCCCGCGCAGCTGTCCGGCGGGCAGAAACAGCGCGTTGCCCTCGCCCGCGCGCTGATCAACAAGCCCAAGGTGCTGCTGCTCGATGAGCCGCTCGGCGCACTCGACCTGCGGCTGCGAGAAGAAATGCAGAGCGAGCTGAAGGCGATCCAGCAGCAGGTCGGCATTACATTCGTCTACGTGACGCATGACCAGGGCGAGGCGCTCAGCATGGCGGACCGGGTCGCGGTATTCCGCGACGGGCGCGTGGAGCAGCTGGATTCGCCACGCGAGCTGTACGAGCACCCGCGCACGGCTTTTGTCGCGCGCTTCGTGGGCAGCGCCAATGTTGTGGAAGGCGAACTCGCGAAGCGCATCACGGGCGCGGCACGCGCCTTTGCAATTCGCGCCGAAACGATCGAGGTCATCGTCGCAGGCGCGCCGGTGCCTGCCGGCTCGTTGAGCTGCGAGGGCGTGCTGGAAGACATTCACTACCACGGCGCCACCAGCCGCTGGCATGTGCGCACGGATGCGGGACCGATACTCGCCGCCGTGCGCCCGGAAGGCGCGGCGCCAATTGCCACCGCGCGCGGCAGCCGCGTGCGGCTCGCCTGGTCGCGCGAAAGTATCGTGCCGTTCGCGGACGCCTGAAGAAGCGTCTGCCCATGCGCGCGATCGCCAAGTTCCTGTACGGCCGCCGCGGCTATTATCTGGCGCTGTTGTTGCTGCCGCCATTGCTGTGGCTCGGCATAGTTTACCTCGGCTCGCTGCTCGCGCTCTTGATGCAGAGCTTCTACGCGATCGACGAGTTCACCGCCCGCATCGTGCCGAAGCTGACGCTCGAGACTTACCGCCAGCTTGTCATCCACCCGGCCAATGTGGATATCATCCTGCGCACACTCGGGATGGCGGCCGCGGTCACGGTGACCGCGGCGGTCGTCGCCTTCCCCGTAGCCAACTACATGGCGCGCTATGCCTCGCCGCGCATGAAGGCCTTTTTCTATGTCGGCGTGATGCTGCCGATGTGGACCAGTTATCTCGTCAAGGTCTACGCCTGGCGCCTGGTGCTCGCGAAGCAGGGCATCCTGTCGTGGTTCCTGGATCAGCTCGGTCTTCTGCCTGCGCTCGACGCCGCACTCGCGACCCCGGTGATCGGCGGGCCGTCGCTCGCATCCTCCTATCTCGGCATGTTCATCGTGTTCGTCTACATGTGGCTGCCATTCATGATCCTGCCGCTCACCGCGGCGCTCGAGCGCGTACCGCTGTCGCTGCTGCAGGCCTCGGCCGACCTGGGCGCCCGCCCCGGCCAGACATTCCGCAATGTGGTGCTGCCACTCGCGCTGCCCGGTCTCGCCGCCGGATCGGTATTCACCTTTTCACTGACGCTCGGCGACTACATCATCCCAAGCGTGGTCGGCGCGCCCGGATATTTCATCGGCATGATGGTCTATCAGCAGCAGGGCACGGCAGGAAATCTTCCGCTCGCCGCGGCCTTCTCGGTCGTGCCGATCATCCTGATCGCTATCTATCTTTCGCTCGCGAAGCGCCTGGGGGCATTCGATGCGCTCTAGGCAGGCTCGCGACTGGAATGCGGCGTCATTCGGCCAGAAGCTGGCGGCGTTCGCGGGCCTCGCTTTCCTGCACCTGCCGGTCTGGGTGATCGTGCTCTATGCCTTCACGACCGAGGATCGCACCTACCAGTTTCCGCCGCCGGGCCTGACGCTGCACTGGTTCTCGGTCGCATTCGCGCGCGAGGACATCTGGGCGGCGCTTCGGATGTCGCTCTCGGTCGCATCAGTCGCAACCTGCATGGCGATAGTCCTTGGAACGCTCGCTGCATTTGCACTCGCAAACAGCCGCTTCCGCGGCCGCGAATCCGTCACGCTGCTGTTCGTGCTGCCGATTGCGCTCCCCGGCATCATCACGGGCATCGCACTGCTGTCGGCATTCAAGCTTGGCGGCATACAGCCGGGCTTCTGGACTATCGTCACCGGACACGCGACATTCTGCATCGTGATCGTGCACAACAACGTCATCGCGCGCCTGCGCCGCCTGCCGCAGAGCTGGATCGAGGCCTCGATGGACCTGGGCGCCGATGGATTCCAGACATTCCGCTATGTGCTGCTACCGCAGATCGCGACCGCTTTGCTGGCCGGTGGCATGCTGGCGTTCGCGCTCTCGTTCGATGAGATTATCGTCACGCTGTTCACGGCGGGGCACGAGAAGACGCTGCCGATCTGGTTCTTCAACGAGCTGTTCCGCCCGCGCGACCGGCCAATCACAAATGTCGTCGCTGTCACCGTGGTGATGATAACGATGGTGCCGATCCTGCTCGCCTACTGGCTGACGCGACCCCGGGAATTCGAATCAAAGTGAGGCGCCGATGCAACAGAAGCTCCTGATCAACGGCCGGCTGGTCGCCGGCCAAGGCGATGTCGAAGACATCCTGAATCCCGCGACCGGCAAGGTCATCGCGCGCATTGCCGAGGCTTCGACCGGGCAGGTCAATACGGCGGTCAAGGCCGCGGAGGCTGCTTTCGACGGCTGGTCACGCACGCCGCCCAAGGATCGCGCGACGATCCTGCTGAAGCTCGCCGATCGCATCGAGGCCGAGGGCGCTGAATTCGCGAGCCTCGAATCGCAGAATTGCGGAAAGCCGCTCCCCGCCGCGCTCAATGACGAGATCCCGGCCGTCGCCGATGTGTTCCGCTTCTTCGCGGGCGCGGCGCGGACCATGACCGGCGCCATCGCCGGGGAATACCTGGCCGGCTTTACCAGCATGATCCGCCGCGATCCGGTGGGCGTAGTGGCCTCGATCGCGCCTTGGAACTATCCGCTGATGATGGCCGCCTGGAAACTAGCCCCCGCGCTTGCTGCCGGCAACACGGCCATCCTGAAACCCTCCGAGCAGACGCCGCTGACGGCGCTCGCGCTTGCGGAAATCCTCGCCGAGCTCTTTCCGCCGGGCGTCGTCAACATCATCACGGGTCGCGGCGAAAGCGTCGGCGCACCGCTCGTCAGCCATCCCGGCGTACGCATGGTTTCGCTGACTGGCGATGTCGCAACCGGAGAGAAGATCCTGAAGGCCGCGGCGAAGGGCATCAAACGCACGCATCTCGAGCTCGGCGGCAAGGCGCCGGTCATCGTCTTCGACGACGCCAATCTGGACGAAGTCGTCGCCGGCGTGCGCACCTTCGGTTACTACAATGCGGGGCAGGACTGCACGGCGGCCTGTCGCCTGTATGCCGCGCCGAAAATCTACGAGCGCCTGGTCGCCGACCTCAGTCTCGCCGCCACATCCATCAAGGTCGGCAAGCAGCAGGAAGCCGGGGTCGAGATGGGTCCTCTGATCAGCAAGCAGCAACGCGCGCGAGTCGCAGGCTTCGTGGATCGCGCAAAGGCGGTGAAGCACATCGAAGTGACGGCGGGCGGCAAGAGCGGCAGCGGTGGCGGATTCTTTTATGAGCCGACGGTGATAGCGGGCGCGCGCCAGACCGACGAGATCGTGCGCAAGGAAGTGTTCGGGCCGGTCGTGTCCGTCACGCGCTTCAAGGACGCCGAACAGGCGATCGCCTGGGCCAATGATTCCGATTACGGGCTCGCCTCGTCGGTGTGGACCCAGGACATAGGCCTGGGAATGCGGGTCGCAGCGCGGCTGCAATACGGCTGCACCTGGGTCAACACGCATTTCATGCTGGTCAGCGAAATGCCGCACGGCGGCGTCAAGCGCTCTGGCTACGGCAAGGACCTGTCCATGTACGCACTTGAGGACTACACCACGGTACGCCACGTGATGGTGAAGCTATAGGAGTTTATTGGCCCCGCGCGGCGCCCAGGCTTCGTAGGCGAGCAACAGCAGAAGGCCGCCCACGAACGGCAACAGTTCGTAGACCAGTCGGTACGCGAGCACGGCGCCCAGGAGCTCCTCGGTCGGCACGCCGGTCAGCGTCACCAACAGGATCGACTCAAACACGCCGAGCCCCGCCGGCACGCCCGACAGCGTGCCAGCGGTGATCGCGGTGATATACACCGCAACAAATGCCGGAAAGCCGATGCCGGCAGCAGGCGGCAACAGCACATACAGCACGGAGATGCCGCAAAGCACCTCGCTGACTCCGAGCAAATACTGGATCGTGGTCAGTCTGGGGCTTGGCAGCTCGAAGGCAGGAACCCAGCTGCCAAGCGGCCGCACGCGGGTAATTACCAATCCAGCATAGATGACGTGCGTCGCCAGGAGCCCTGCGCCGATCATGGTCACGATCTGCGGCTGCAGGTGCAGCGCAGCGGCGGCGCCCTCAGTCGCGGCGAGCATCGACACACCGGCCAGCAGGCCGAGCCCTGATGCAAATGGCATGACTGACAAAAGGATCAACTTGCCGATATCGGCGGCGCCGAATTTCGCTGCGCTGTAGATCCGGTAGCGGATTGCGCCGCCTGAAAAAGCGCCAAGACCCACGGCGTGTCCGATCGGATAGGCGATCAGCGCCGTCACGAATGGCCGCTGCCAGCTCGCCGTCGGGCGCAGGTAACGCAGCATCTGTACTTCATAGAGGGCTAACGCGAAGAACGCGCCGGCCGTGAATAGCCCCGCGAGTACGAGCGCGCTGCTCGGTATCGCCGCAAAGCTGGCCGCAACGCCGGCCGGATTCACTTCGGCGAGCTTGCGCCACAGCACCATCGCCGCGATTGCGATGATCACGAAGGAGGCGATCGGTGGCAGGAGCTTGCCGAGACGTTGTTTCACCAGCACCCGATTAGTATGACAAATTGACTCGAGCGCGAGCGGAATTGCTGATGCGCCCATGAAGGCAGACAGTTTGGAAGCCTCATGAAATTAACGTGGGACGGTGTCCGGGGAATTGCCGGAACGCCGATCATTGTCATGCGAACGGAAGTGGCCAGGATCCGCGTATTCGAGATTGAGTGCAATGCCGTTCGGATCGGTTTGCGAGCTTGTGACTGCGAGCGGCCAGTTGCAGGCAATCGCTCGGCTTGCCGCCCTGATTGCGGCAGATGGGGAATGGGTCGCTCACCCATCCGTGCATTTTTAAACCGTGCTCACTGGTGCTCATGAGTTCCCTTCGGCCTTGCCCGCTGGCAGCTCGTTTGGCAATTTGGTCAAGTCCATCATAAGAAGAAAGGGCTCGGATCCAGCACCCTGTCCGTCGTCCGGTCGCTCGGCAACAACGAAGCCAGCCGATAGAGCAGATCGCATCGACGACTGGTTGTCTTCGTGCACTTGCGTCGAAATACCACGGACTCCTTGTGTGGCGAAGTGTCTCGCTGCATGGCGTCTCATTGCCGTGGCCAGTCCCCTACTCCGATGCTCAGGAGCCACACCGACGAAGGCTTCGTGGACGACACCATGGCGGTGCTCGTGTTCACGGAAGTAATACATGTCGAAGCCGACCAATGTGCCATGCTGATCTGCGACGACAATCAGCGAATTGCCGCGAGCTCGGTAGAGAGTCCGCCGCCATGCGTTGAGGTCACGGCCTGCACGAAAGTCTCGGTGCAGCCGTCGAAGCGCATCCATGTCACGCGGCTGCATGCCACGAAGCCGGATTTCGTTCTCGCACTGAGGCGGAACTCCACCGATTCCCCTTGCGGACCACACATTCCTGACGAGGAACAAGAGGCCCTGCAGCTCGTAGTGAACCCCGGATCGCCTCGCAGACATTACTTTGAGCTCTCGAAGTCGATGGCAAAATAAAGTGCGCGGATGGCGCCATGGCTTTGTTTATCGTCGCCGCCTTGAGGACTGTTCGCGCGGTTGAAGTCAAACGTGTGGAGACCCTGGTCTCGAGCTTCAATGATTGTCTGGAAGGTCGTCCAAGCCGGGAGCTCCGACTTGCGCGCGACCGGCAAGGATTCCAGTTGGCTTGGCGCCTCGCGCAATGCAGTATGCCTATCGTCCCTGCCGCAGCCGTAACAACCGCCACATCCCCCACAGCAGAACCAGTGGCAGCAGGCACCAAGTCGCCCACATCCTGATCCAGATATAGAACATCCACGGCCACCCGTAGGCGGCGGGCCCTTCCGGAACGGAGCGGCCGATCATCACCGCGAACCACACCACCGACACGACGATGCCCGTCCACACCCAGCCATTGATTTCGCGCCACTTCACCGCGCACCGCACAGAGCACCGATCGCGATGGCGCAATCTGAGATCACGCTGGCGCACTTCGTGCAATTCTGCACCGTCTCTTCAAGCATATTGGCCGCGAAACGAACGATAAACCAGAATGCAGCCGTTGTGGCTGGAGTATAGGACGAACCATGACCCTTTTTCGGGAGACCCCGGGGGTGCGGGCCGCCAGCGAGTGCGGCAGCGTGGCCGCATTCGTAGATCAGGCCATCCGGCATCTCTGCCTTGAACCAGCCAGGAATGTTGCTCGTCGAGACCTTCGCGATTGACTGAGAAACTGAAGAAGCGGCCTGCATAGACTTTTCCCTGGATGCGAACGTTCTCTTCACGGCAGCGCACCTCGAGGCACTCGTCGTGAAATTGGTCGAGGTCGGACAACCGGCGCCGGTCCGTACCGCCCTGGAACTCCCGGAAAAGGATCAACTGATCTATCTGGCCGCCCGATCAGCCCGGGCTATCCATCTGCTGACGCGCGCGCTGCAGCAGGCGGTCAGTCGCTGATGCAGTCGGTGATCGCCTGCACGACGGCCGCATCCGCGAGGATATCGCGATGACCCAGGCCCTCGGTCGAGATCACATTCAGCGCGGGCCAGGCCGCGGCAAGGATTTCGGCTTCATGATACGGAATCACCGCGTCGCCGCGATCGTGAACCAGGAGTGCCGGAATGCGGCAATGCGGCCCGACCGCGACCAGGTCGAGTTCCGCCACAGGCCTGCCAGCGTGCTCATCGAGCAGCCTCACGAAATGCGCCATCGCGCGCGGCGGCAAGCGGAACGCTTTCGCGTACATGAACGGCATGCGGCTCACGCGCGTCGGGCTCGAGACGAACACAACCCGCGATGTCTGGAATCCGAACGCAAGCGCCGCCCCGATCGCAGCGCCGCCGAAGGAGTGACCGACCGCCGCGTGCGCCGGCCCGGTGATTTTCGTAACCTCGATGAGCAATTCAGCCAGTATGCGCGGTGTCGCACGCTCGCCCGCCGAGCGTCCATGCCCCGGCAGGTCCAGCGCGATTGTGCGGAAGCCTTGCGTGGCAAGCGCTGCTGCGAGTGGGCTGAACTGCGTGGTCCGGCCGCGCCAGCCATGCAAGGCGAGCACCAGCGGTCCGTTCTCGCCCCAAGTCCGCGCGAAAAGCCCCGGACGCAATTCGATCTCGCGTGAATCGAGACCGGGCGCGAGTTCCCATGCTTGAGTCGGATTGCGGCCACGCGGACGCGATACCAGTTCCGCCATCGCGCGCGCAGTGCGGCGCGGCGCAATGCGGCCGGCGAGACCGAACAGCAGGGGAAGATAAAATGGTACGGGATCTGCCAAGGATCAAAAAAGCCGGCACGGTTACCCGTGCCGGCTCTGTGTCATGCCGGATGCAGCGTTTCAGCCCGCCGCAGGCGCTGCGGGCTCGGCAGGCGCCTCGCCTTCCACCGGTGCCGCGCCGTCAGCAGGCATTTCGCCTTCTGCAGCCGGGCCACTGCAGCCATCGACGCCGTCGATCATTAAGATCGAAAGGTCGCCATCAGCCTGGATGTTTCGCACGCAGGTCACCGAACCGGAGGCCAGCGGTGCGCTGAACTCCCAGTTGCCCGGCGCCATCGGCAAGGTCTCACCGGTGCCATTGCACATCGGCGCGCCATTCTCGTCGGTGGGGCCGGTCGTGTTCACTTCGGCGACCATCATATGGTTGTTGGCGTATTTGTTCGCCGTGCCGATGAGTTCCTTCGGCGTCAGGCGCACGCGCACGCTTTCGCAGATTCCGCCCTGCGACACGGTCTTGATCGTCAACGTCGCGCGGAGCAGCGGCAGGTCGTCATTGGCGCTGCCGCCGGTGCAGGCTCCGAGCGCGCATGCCGCGACCGCGGCGAGACTGAGGGCCTTGAGGCCCGAATGCTTCAGAAAAAACATCGTCGAACACTCCCCGTGGTTGTTGTCCGCAGCCGGACTTTCGTTGCAGCCGGTAATTCTAGATCAATTCGCCCTGCCGGGGGGTCCGCTACGGCCAGGGCTGTTCCAGCTCCCAAAGGAGTGGTGCAAACCCGCGCCGTGCCAGCATGCCGGTCCCCAGGGGGCGGAAATGACGCCCCAGGCGGCTGCGGTACCAGGCGGCCGGGCGCAGCCAGACACCGGAATCGGTGCGCCCGCGGTCAGCATTGCGCCGCCAGTCCTCCGCGGTCAACACGCTGAAATATAGGGCTCCCTGGCAGAGCCGGGAAAGATTCCTGAGCGCCCGCGCCGCCTCGCGATCGGGAAGGTATTGCAGCACGTCATGGCAGATGACCAGGTCAAACGGCGCCCGCGGCGCATATTCGGCGATGCTGGCCCGGACCCAGCCATGGCGCTTGCTCAGGTACTCGCTAGGGTCCAGCCCGATGTAACGGGCGCGCGGAAAGCGCTCGCGCACCGCTTTTCGCATGTGCCCAAGGCCACAACCGGCATCCAGCACGCGCCGGACGCTGAATCCCAGGTAGGACGTGAATGCGCAGATGAATCGGCCGAGCCGCAGCGCGTCATCGCGCGAGGCGACACGCGTCTCGGGGTCACGGTAGTAACGTTGATAAAACCCGGCGTCGAACTTCACCGGCGGCTATTCGACCGTAACGCTCTTGGCGAGATTGCGCGGCTGATCGACATCGGTGCCTTTCAGCACAGCGGTGTGATACGCGAGCAGCTGCATCGGGATCGTGTAGACCGCCGGCGCCTGGAAGTAGCTGACGTGCCGCGGCATCGTGAACACCTGCACGCCGTCCGAGGGCTCGATGCCGGATTCCGGGTCCGCGAACACGTACAGCATGCCGCCACGCGCGCGCACCTCCTGCAGGTTCGACTTCACCTTCTCCAGCAGGTCGTTGTTCGGCGCCACCGCGATGACCGGCATGTCGGCGTCCACCAGCGCAAGCGGTCCGTGCTTCAGCTCACCGGCTGCGTAGGCCTCCGCGTGGATGTACGAGATCTCCTTGAGCTTCAGCGCGCCTTCCATTGCGATCGGGAACATGGCGCCCCGGCCCAGGAACAAGGCATGGCGCTTGCCGGCGATTTCCTTCGCGAGATTCGCAATCACGGGCTCGAGCGCAAGCGTCTGCTCGATCATGTGCGGCAGTTCCAGCAGGCGCTGGACCAGGCCCTTTTCGCGTTCGGGCCCGATGCCGTGGTGCTTGCCGATCGCAATGACCAGCATGCCGAGCGCCGCAAGTTGCGTCGTGAAAGCCTTGGTGGATGCCACGCCGATTTCGGGACCCGCGCGAGTCAGCAGCACGAGCTCGGATTCGCGCACCAGCGAACTCTCCGGCACGTTGCAAATCGCCAATGTCGACAGGAACCCCGCCTTGTGCGCGAGACGCAGCGCCGCGAGCGTATCGGCCGTCTCGCCCGACTGCGAGATCGACACGAACAATGAATTTTTCGGAACGACCGGTTGGCGATAGCGAAATTCGCTGGCGATCTCGACACGGCAGGGCACGCGGCAGATCTGCTCGATGAAATAGCCGGCGACCACGCCGGCGTGGTAGCTCGTGCCGCAAGCGACGATGTGGACCGAGGCGGAGCGCTTGAAAACTTCCATCGCGGCCGGGCCGAATGCCTGTGCCAGCAGCCGCCCGCCCGCGACACGCTCCGCAAGCGTCTGCGCGACGGCGCGCGGCTGCTCGTGGATTTCCTTGAGCATGTAATGGGCGTAATCGCCCTTTTCGGCAGCATCGGCCGAAAGCTCCGACTCATATTCCCGGCGCTCGACCGCGCGGCCAGCGCTATCCACGATCTGGATGCTGCGCCTGCGGATGCGGGCAACGTCGCCTTCTTCGAGGATCACGAAACGGCGCGTGACTGGCAGCAGCGCCGCAACGTCGGAGGCGACGAAATTCTCGTCCTTGCCGATGCCGATGACCGCCGGGCAGCCCGCGCGCGCCAGCACGATGCAGTCCGGATCCGATCCCCACATGACCGCGAGCGAGTAAGCCCCGCGCAGTTCGGCGACCGTCTTGCGCACGGCAGCGAACAGGTCCTTGTGTCCTGCGAGATGATGATGAATGCGGTGCGCAATGACCTCGGTGTCGGTCTCCGAGGTGAACTCATAGCCCAGCCGCACAAGATCCGCGCGCAGCTCCTCGTGATTTTCGATGATCCCATTGTGGACGATCGCGATGCCGTCGCGCGAAATGTGCGGGTGCGCATTGCGTTCGTTCGGCACGCCATGGGTCGCCCAGCGCGTGTGGGCGATGCCCAGATGACCTGCAGTTGGCGTCGCGAGCAGCGCCTCGGTGAGCTTTGCGACCTTGCCGACGGCGCGCAGCCGCGCGACCTTGGCGCTGCCATTCAGCACGGCGACGCCGGCCGAATCGTAGCCGCGGTATTCGAGGCGCCTCAGGCCCTCGATCAGGATCGGGACGACGTCACGTCCGGCGACCGCTCCGACGATTCCGCACATGCTCCACAGATCCTGGGGTGTACCCGGTAGTGCTGGGCGGCTGCCGCGGGAGGGACCCGGCGGTGCCGTGGCGACATTCTAATCCAAAGGGGTTCCACCGTAGCGGGGTGTCATTTCACAGAATCCAGCGAAGACTGATCCGCTTCGGACGTCATGCCGCAGCGGCTAACCTGGTTTCTTTGACGGGCGTTTCCAGCCATCCAGAGTCTGCTGTCGACTGCGCTCCAGAGTCAATTTGCCCGCCGGGGCCGGCTTCGTGATGGTCGAGCCGGCACCGATGGTCGCATCCGCGCCGACGGTCACGGGCGCCACCAGCATCGTGCCCGAGCCGATGAAGGCGCCGTCTTCGATGATCGTGCGATGCTTGTCGGCGCCGTCGTAATTGCAGGTCACGGTGCCGGCGCCGACATTGACCCTGGAGCCGATCGTCGTGTCGCCCAGGTAGGTCAGGTGATTCGCCTTGCTGCCGGGTCCGAGCTCGCTGTTCTTGACCTCGACGAAGTTGCCGATGTGCACTTCATCGGCGAGCCGCGTGCCGGGGCGTAGCCTCGCGAAGGGGCCGACCACGCAGCGCGCACCTGTGATTGCGCCCTCGATGACGCAATTGGCACGAACCTCCGTGTCCGCGCCAATCTCGCAATCGCGCAGCAGGCTGCCCGGGCCGATGCGCGCGCGATCGCCAAGACGCACCTTGCCCTCGAGGATCACGTTGATCTCGAGCACGACATCGCGCCCGCAATGAACCTCGCCGCGGATATCCACGCGCGCGGGATCCACGATCGTCACGCCTGCACGCATCAGCTCGGTCGCACGCTCGCGCCGGCGCACCGCTTCGACTTCCGCAAGCTGCAACTTGTCGTTCACGCCCAGCACCTCCGTGGCCGACGCTGCGACGACGGCTTCGACCGCAACACCGTCCCGCACCGCGGCGACGATGCAATCAGGCAGATAGTACTCGCCCTGGGCGTTGTCACGTCCGAGCGCGGATAGCCAGCGCCGGAGCTTGCCGGCCGGCGCCGCCAGCAGCCCGGTATTAACCTCCGCAATGGCGAGTTCCTTCCGGTTCGCGTCCTTGTGCTCGACGATGCGCGCCACGCGCCCAGTCGTGTCGCGGATTACGCGACCGTAGCCGCCTGGATCCGGCAACACCGCGGTCAGGAGCGCAATCGACGATACACCCGCGCGACTGGTCAGGTCGGATAGCGTCGCAGCACGCACGAGCGGCACGTCGCCGTAGAGTACGAGCACGGTGTGGTCGTCAGGGATAGCCGGCATCGCCTGCAGCACGGCATGGCCGGTGCCGAGCTGCTCGGCCTGCAGCGTCCAGTGAATCTTGCTATCCGGGAATGCCTCGCGTACGCGCTCGCCGCCATGGCCGTAGACAACGTGTATCGTGGCTGGATTGAGCGCGCGTGCCGTATCTATCACATGGGCCAGCAATGGCCGACCCGCAAGCGGTTGCAGGACCTTGGGCAGGTCGCTCGCCATGCGCTTGCCCTGGCCAGCAGCCAGGATGACGACGGACAGGGGCATCGGTGGGGATTGTACCGGCATGATCGGCCGCAGCCATAGGCCTGACTGTCGGCGCGCTTGCACTGGCCGCAAGTCTGGGACGACACTTGTGGCGCGACTACCGCGCCGTCTGACAACCCGTTGGCATGACCAAGACGATTCACTTTAACCCCTCCGATCTTCGCGGATTCGCGCGGCTGGCCACGCATGCGACCACAGGGCTGGCGGATCTCGTGGAGGCCATGCATCAAACGATAGCCCGTCCTGTCGGCGGGGGCGGTACGCAAACGCCGGGCCGCACACGCGGCCTGACAGGACTGGTCTACAAGAGCGTGCGCGGCGCGACTCGCCTGGTGGGCGGCGGGCTGGATGCCATCCTCGCCCAACTCACGCCGACACTCACGGGACGGACTTCATCCCCCGAACGCGAGGCCGTGTTGGCCGCGTTGAACGGTGTCTTGGGCGACTACCTTGTCGCGCACGACAACCCGCTCGCGATACCGATGAGCCTGCGGTGCAATGGCCGATCCCTCGTACTCGAGTCGCAGGCGCTGGCTTCAGCGATCCCGCAGGGAGCCGGCAAGCTGGCAGTCCTGGTACATGGCCTGTGCATGAATGATCTGCAATGGACCCGTCAGGGGCACGACCACGGTGCGGCCCTCGCCCGAGACCTGAACTACACCCCCCTTTACCTCCACTACAACAGCGGTCTTCACACGTCCACCAACGGGCGCACTTTTGCCGGCTTGCTTGAGGTTCTTCTCAAGCGCTGGCCCCATCCGGTCGACGAACTGGTGATCATCGCCCACAGCATGGGCGGGCTGGTCACCCGGAGCGCCTGCCATTACGGCAAGGTCGCGGGGCACGATTGGCCGCGACAGCTACGCAAACTCGCCTTCCTCGGCACCCCTCACCAGGGTGCGCCGCTGGAACGCGGCGGTAACTGGGTGGACGTGGTTCTGGGCGCGACCCCCTATGCGGCCCCATTCGCCCGACTGGGAAAGATCCGCAGTGCCGGCATCACCGATCTGCGCTACGGCAACATGCTGGATGAGCACTGGCAAGGCCTCGATCAGTTCGCGCACGTGCGCGACACCCGGCAATCCGTGCGTCTGCCGGACGGCGTGCAGAGTTACGCCATCGCCGCAACGACTGGCAAGAAGCCCGGCGATCTCCGTGACCGTCTCCTGGGCGATGGACTCGTACCTGTTAGCAGCGCCCTGGGGCGTCACAAGGATTCCCGCCGCTCCTTGTTGTTTCCGAAGCAGCGGCAGTGGATCGGTTATGGCATGAGCCACCTGGACCTGCTTGATCGCACTGACGCGTATGATCAAATCGTGCGCTGGTTTGCACCCGCGACCGCAGGTTAATGTGGCATTGGGCGTCATGAAACTGCGGTTCCGAAATACCATCCGCTACACGGCCGCCTGGTGCAGCCAGGATCCTGCAAGCGTCGCAGCCTTCTTCGCAGAACACGGCTCGCTCAAGATCAATGACGGCACCCCGTCCGTCGGGCGCGCGGCCATCACCGAAGCGGCGCGCGCGTTCATGAAGGATTTCCCGGACTTGACCGTCGAGATGGATGGGCTGGAACGCAAGGGTGACGGCTACACCTTTTGCTGGACCCTGATCGGCACGAATACCGGACCCGGCGACACGGGGAACAAGGTCCGCATCAGTGGCTACGAGGAGTGGACGATTGGTGCGGATGGCCTGATCGCCGCGTCACTGGGCCATTTCGATGCGGCCGACTACAACCGCCAGGTCGGAAGAACGGGCGGCTAGATCCCTGCCATGGACCGACGGGATCACTGGAATCGCGTTTACCAGACCAGGGCGCCCGAAAGCGTCAGCTGGTATCAGCAGCGCCCGGATATTTCGCTCGAGTTGATTGCAGCATCCGGTATCGCCAGGGACGCCGGCATCATCGATGTCGGCGGCGGTACGTCCGTCCTTGTCGATCACCTCCTCGAGCTTGGTTACACGAACCTGGCCGTGCTGGATTTGTCCGGTGCGGCATTGGACGTCAGTCGTTCGAGACTCGGGGCATGGGCTGCTGCGGTCGAGTGGTTCGAGGCCGACGTGACGTCTTTCGAGCCGCCGCATCGCTACGCGCTCTGGCACGACCGTGCGGTCCTTCATTTCCTGACGGATACCGAAGACCGTGCCCGGTATGTCACGACGCTTCGCAAGGCCTTGCAACCGAACGGCACGGTCATCATTGCGACGTTTGCGCCGGACGGGCCGCCGAAGTGCAGCGGCCTCGATGTCGTGCGCTACGATGAGCATTCGATCGTCGCTGCACTGGGCGCAGGGTTTCAGCTTCACGAGGTCCGCCGGGAGACGCATGTCACCCCGGGAAAGGCGGAGCAGCGATTCAACTACTTCCGGTTCAGCGCCGTGGCTGCACGATATACCCGCCTGTTGCAGTCCTTGTGAAACCATTTCGCCCAGGACCGGAACTACGCATACTTGGCGTAACCAAGTGGAGGGTTCCATGGCAACAAAGCTCGAAAAACCGCTGAAGCGCGAAATCGTCTTGAACGACGCGCCCTACATGCTGACCATCTCGCCGGAAGGGCTGAAGCTCGTGCCGAAGGGCAGACGCAATGGCCTCGAGCTCACATGGAAAGGCATCCTGATGCAGGCGACGATGAGTGAGGCCGCGGGCGGTAGTTCCGGCTCATAGGGCGCCGCCGGATCGATCGGCAAACCTGGGCGGGCTCAGCCGCCCTGGGTTTCGCACTGCAAGCCCGTGCCAGCCATTCACTCCTGCGAGTTGCCGGCCGATGCACTGCTGAACCGGTATTCGGGATCCGGTGCTTTTGCGGATTGCTACGTTTCCGGGATCGCCGGTGCCGTTTCCCATGCCGAATTCGTCGAGGCCTTCTACACCACGGCGGTGTTCAAGCTCGAACGGCTGATCTTGCGGCTGCTGGTCTCGCGCCCTTCCACGGACGCAGAGGCCCGACAGCTCGCGCAAGGGAGTCGCGAATCGTTCGCGGCCTGGACGGTCGAGGCGCGCGCAACCGATCAGCTGCTTCTTTCCGACTTCACGGGCCGCACGAAATCCTGGCTCATGGTGGCCGCGCCGCAGAATGCCGGACTCTCGGGTACGCGGCTATTCTTCGGCTCAGCCGTCTTGCCGGTACGTGGCGCCACCGCGAGCCGAACCAGCCTGGGATTCGCCTTCGCGGCCTTGCTCGGCTTTCACAAGCTGTACTCACGGATCCTGTTGAGATCCGCTGTTTCCCGGCTCTCCCGCCGGCCGATTACCCCAACCCCCTACCAGGGATAGGGCTTGCCGGTGTAGTTGAGGAATTTGCCGGAGTCACCCGGCTTGAGCGCCGCGATCACCGATCGCATGGCCTTGATGCTCTCGGGCGGCGATAGCTTGCCGCCGGACCCTCCCATGTCCGTACGCACCCAGCCGGGATGCATCACCACGCAAGTGATGCCACGCGGCGCGAGATCGACCGAAAGGCTCTTCATCACCATGTTGACCGCCGCTTTGGAGCTGCGATAGGCGTAGCGACCACCGGAGGTGTTGTCCTCGATTGATCCCATGCCGCTCGTGATCGTGACGATCTGCTTGAGGGCGCTCTTCGCGACGTTATCGAGGAAAGCCTCGACGACGCGCATGGGACCCAGCGAATTGGCGTCGAGCACCTTCGCCCAGGCCGCGTAGTCGATGTTGCCGATCCGCTGGCCGGGTGGCCCACCGACACCTGCGTTGTTCAGCAGGACATCGATGGCTTCGCCCTTCAGCCCGGCGGCGGCGGCCCGCACGTTCGCCGCGTCGGTGACGTCCATTTCGAGGACACGAATACGCCCGTCGCTTTCCGCTGCGATCTGCTGCAGTTCCCTGGCGGCTTCAGGCGCGCGGCAAGCTGCAAACACCTGCCAGCCTTCGGCGGCGTACTGGCGCGCGAACTCAAGGCCGAGGCCGCGGTTTGCACCGGTGATGAGTACTGTCGGCATCGATCCTCCGATTCTCTGCTTTTACGCCTTCTGGCGCATACTTATACAGTCGATCCTGGGGGACGAACACATGACGATTGCTCGGCAAGCGCGAGAGGCAGCACGTTGAAACCAACCGATCATGAACTCGGCATGTCGCGTCCGATCACGCGGCGCGACTTCATTCACGACGTCGGCATCACCGCGCTCGGCATGTCACTGCCGCTGCCGGGACTCGCGCTGGCGCAGGGCGGCGGTCCGCTTTACTACCCGCCCACGCTCACGGGCCTGCGCGGCTCGCACCCGGGCTCCTTCGAGATCGCGCACGCGCTGGCGCGCGAGGGCAAGCGCTTCGACAACCCGCTCGCGCTCGACGAGCAATACGACCTGGTCGTGGTCGGTGGCGGGATCAGCGGTCTTGCGGCCGCGTACTTCCATCGCAAGCTGCACGGCGCGCAGTCGCGGATCCTCATCCTCGACAACCACGACGACTTCGGCGGCCACGCCAAGCGCAACGAGTTCCACCAGGGCGGGCCGATGCGCCTCGCCTGGGGTGGCACCGTGAACATGGAATACCCGCTGTACAGCGAGGTGGCGAGCGGATTGATACGCGAGCTCGGCATTGACATCGCGCGGCTGCAGGAGGACTTCGAATTCAACTGGCTCGGGATGCGCAGCGGCCTGCAGCCGGCGCTCCTGTTCGACCAGGCACGCTACGGCCGCGACGTGCTGCTGCGCGGCGTGACGCTGGATGGCACGGGACCGGGTGAGCTTGCCAAGCGCGTCGACGAGTTTCCGCTGCCGGAGGCCGCGCGCGCGAAACTCAAGGCCTTTCTGCTCGCGGGTGGCGACGTGCTCGCAGGACTGTCGCCAGCGGAACGGGAAGCCTACCTGCGCGGCACCAGCTATCCCGCTTTTCTCCGCGAACACTTTGACCTGCCGGAAGCGGCGACGCAGATCTTCAGCAACACGCCGTCCGGTTTCTGGGGCCTGCCGACCGAGAGCCTCTCGGTCGCGGAATGCCTGCAGATGGGGCTGCCCGGCGCGCACGTGCTGGGCAGGGCGAGCGAGCCAGAAACGGAGGAACAGGAAAGGCCCGCGGCAATGTTCCCGGACGGCAACAGCTCGATCGCGCGGCTGCTCGTGCGCTCGCTGATCCCGGGGTCCTTTCCGGCGATGGCGGCCGACGCGGACCCGTTTGGCATCGTGACCGCGCGGCTGGACTACGCCGCGCTCGACCGCCCCGCGTCCGCAGTGCGGCTACGGCTCAATTCCACGGCGGTCCACATCGCCAACGCCGCGGATGGTGCGGGTGTCGCCGTCGACTACGTGACGGGCGGGCGACTGCTGCGCCTCCCTGCGCGGCAGGCGGTGCTCGCCTGCTACAACGCGATCATGCCGCATCTCGTGCCGAACCTGCCGCCGGCACAGAAGGCAGCGCTCGCGCAGTGCGTGAAGCGGCCCATGCTGGTGGTCAATACGCTCCTGCGCAACGGCCATGCGCTGCAGAAGCTCGGCATCGTGGGCGCGCAGCTACCCGGGAGCTTCCTGCAGGACATGTTCCTGGTGAGCGGCATCAACGTCGGCGACTACCGCCCGGCCTGGCAGCCTGAGGATGCCTGCGTGATGCAATCCTTCGCGGCCTTTGTCGCGGAGAAGCCCGACGGCATGCGTGTCGCGGACCAGCACCGCGCCGCGCGGGGGCGGATGCTCGCGATGCCGTTCGAGGACTATGAGCGCGAGGTGCGCCAGGTGCTGAACGGCATGCTCGGCGCCGGCGGTTTCCAGCCTGCACGCGACATCCTTGCCATCACCGTGAACCGCTGGCCGCACGGGTATGCGCGCGATCACCTCGACCTGGAGGACGCGGACTGGAACGTGGAGCCGCGTCCCGAAATTGTCGGCCGCCAGCGCTTCGGCCACATCGCCATTGCCAACTCGGATGCCGGCGCGGATGCCTACACGCATGCCGCGATCGACCAGGCGTGGCGGGCGGTGAACGAGCTGACCGCCTGAATCCTTGCGGCAGGGGTTTGTTTCATCGCGCGGACGGTAGTGCAATAATTCAGCCATGCAGTGGATGAGGTTGCATCTCGTTGCCGTGGCGCTATGGCTGATGGCCAGCCCAAGTCTCGCCCAGGAATACCAGCCCTACCCGACTCCCAGGATCACGCCGGAACAATGGGCGAAGTACGGCGAGGAGGTGCGCCAGAACCACGGGGCGAGCCTGGAGATCTTCGAGGACAAGCAGCTCATTGCGTTCTCGGACGAGCGCACGCTCACTTTCTGGGTATTCACCCTCAAGAAACATCCCGCGCATCCGGCGTGGGGCACGCGGCAGCTGTATGAGGAAGGCGGCGAGGTCCGCGTGCGGCAGATCGGCTACTTTGCGGGATCGGAAGACGAGTTCGCAATGCTCTTCCTCGAGTACCAGATGCGGAACGAAGAACTAAAGCAAGCCGTCGAACGCCGCAATCAGTAGGCGGCCGTAACAGCCGCCGGGGGAGACATCAACATGACTACCAGTCGGCAGATGCGAAGACGCGTTCTGCAATCCATTCTTGCGGGCCCGGTATTGGCCGGGTTGGGAACCACGATCAAGGCGTTTGGCCAGGATGCAGACGCGAGCATCACAGCCGCAGACCAGGCCCTGGACGTATTTGATTTCGAACGTGTGGCGCGCGAGCGCCTGCCACCCGCGCATTTCGGGTATCTCGCGACCGGCGTCGACGGCGATGCAACGCTCAACGCCAATCTGGCGGGATTCTCGAACTACAGCCTGCGGGTTCGCCGGCTAGTCAGCGTGCGCAACATCGACATGTCCGTCGAGTTGTTCGGCATAAAATGGGACTCACCGATCTTCCTGGACCCGATCGGCAGCCAACGCGCGTTTCACCCGGACGGCGAGCTGGCAGTGGCCAGGGCGGCGCGGTCGAGGAAGCATCTCCAGATCCTGTCCACGGTCGCGTCCAACTCGGTCGAAGATGTCACCGAAGCGCGCGGCGCACCCATCTGGTACCAGCTCTACCCCACCGACCAGTGGGCTGTCACGCAAGCGCTTGTGAGCCGGGCCAAGTCGGCAGGCTGCCCCGTACTCGTGCTGACGGTGGATCTGCAGGGCGGCACCAACCGAGTGTCACTCGGCCATGCGATACGGCGCGACACGCGCGATTGCACAGCTTGTCATGTCAGCAAACCGCCGCAGCTCCTTCAGGAGCTGCCTCGCAAACCGATGTTCCGTGGCCTCAATACCTCGGCAGTCACCGACCTGACGCCGCTGGACATGAACTGGGACTTCATCAAGCGGCTGCGGGACATCTGGCCCCGGAAACTCGTCGTCAAAGGCATCGTGACGCGCGAGGACGGCGAACTCGCCGTCGATCACGGTGTGGACGGGTTGGTGGTTTCGAATCACGGCGGGCGCGGCGAAGACAGCGGCCGCGCGTCGATCGACAGCCTCCAGGAAGTTGCCGCGGGAGTTGGCAGCCGCATGCCAATACTCGTCGACGGAGGCTTTCGTCGCGGCTCGGATATCTTCAAGGCGCTCGCGCTCGGCGCCACCGCCGTTGGCATCGGGCGACCGTACATCTGGGGCCTGGCGTCGTTCGGGCAGGAAGGCGTCGAGAAGATCCTCGACATCCTGCGAAGCGAACTGTTGTTCGCGATGCGGCAGGCGGGGACGCGGAGTATTGCCGAGATCAATCGATCATTCGTCGTCAATAACCGGCAATGACACGAGGCCGTCGTCCTTCGACGACGGCCCGGCGCGCCTTCGGCTGCCTTGATTGCGAGTGGCGCGCTCGTTACGGACTCACACAATTTGCAGCAGTTTTCGGAGGCGTGCAGAAGAGGCCGCCCTCCGTGATCGTCTGGTTGCCACCCTTCTCGGTCGCGAGCACCTCGAATTCATAGATCCTGCCCGGCTCGAGGTACTGCTTCGGCACCAGGAAGGTGGATTCTCCTTTCGAGAGATCGGCGTCGAGCACGGTCTTGGTCTTGCCCGGCGCCAGCACGGGGACGGTGACATCCGCGACCACCACGTGGTAACCCACGATCTCGACCGGCCCGAGATGGGGCAGGATCGGCCCTGTCACCTTTTTCCACCGGATGAGGAGGTTTGCGTCGTGGGCGACGATGGCGCCGTCTTCGGGCGCAAGAATTTCGGGGCCGGCGGGAACCTTATGCGTAAGCCTGGCCCTGCCTTCAAATTCCTGTCCCCCGCTCTCACCATCGAACTCGTACCAGCCGGCAGGCCAGTTGCCCAGAAGCTCGGCCAGCGAGATCGCGTCCTCGGAAGGCTCGCAGCCGAGCGCGCTCTCGAGGTCGCTGATCGGCGGCTCGACGCGTTCCTGGAACATCTCGGTGATATCGTGAGTGTTCTCCAGGCCGGGGACGGCTCCCAATGTAAAGACGGGCTGGCCGAACGGACTTTCGACCTCGCCCTGCGTAATGCCGTCCGTATCGAAGCTGATCTGGATGCCCATGTCGCAAGCCGACGAGTTCGTCTCGAAATGGATGTTCGTGATCTTGAACGGCTTGGGCGGGGCGGCCGTGGCGGGCGTCGTTGCCGCCGCCAGTGCCATACCGGCCACGATGGCCATACCAGTCATTCCAATGTGTCTCTTCATGGCGAATGCTCCAATTGGTGTGCTGCAGTGAATTAGACGCCGTGCGGAATGGAATCCTTCGCGTGTGTGAGAATGGCGCTGTTATGGAGCGGCTAATCCTCGGGCTGGCGGTCTTTTTCGGCGTCCATTCCATTTCGTTGCTGGCGCTGGGCTGGCGCGATCGCGTCGCCGAACGCCTGGGCAAGAGGACTTGGCAGGGCATTTACTCGATCGCTGCGCTCGCAGGGTTTTATCTGCTCGTCACCGGCTATGGGGCCGCGCGGGCATCCGACGCCGCGCTGTATGCGACCCCGCCCGGGTTCCGCTACATTGCAGCCCTACTGATGCTCCCGGCATTCAGCCTCGCACTCGCCTCGGTCATTCCCGGGCGCATCAGGACCGCCGCGCAACATCCCCTGCTCCTGGCGACCGTTCTTTGGGCGGCGGCGCATCTGCTGACCAACGGCAGCGTTGCCGATCTGCTGCTATTCGGAACTTTCCTCGTGTGGGCTGTCGCCGTTCGGATCTCACTCCAACAGCGTCCGGCACGGCCGATCCGCGTTTTGCCGGGTTCACCAGCGAACGACGTGATCGTCGTCGTCGGTGGGCTTGCGCTCTACGTGATTTTCATTCTGTGGCTACACATCAGGTGGTTCGGGGTATCGCCGCTTGGCGCGGAATGAACGCTCCGCAGTCCCCACGACCTATGACCAACTTCAAACGCGTGCTCCAGGCCCCCGTCGCCTACACATTGATCGCGCTCTCACTGCAAGGTTGCGCGAACGCACTAGCGGATACACGTCCATCCCGCCCCAGCCCCCTGTGCGAGGCAATCGTCGCTGACAAGATGGAGCGCGCAACCAAACTGGTCGAGCAAGGCGCAGACGTCAATGCTGATCGCGGCTGTGCGCTGATCGCGGCAGCGGCGCGAGACGAGTTGAAGCTGGTGGAGCTCCTCCTCGACCACGGGGCCAATCCCAGTCGCATCGTCTCCGGAGATGCGGCGGAAATCATGGGGTCGTCGGCGCCGCTCGTGGCTGCGGTGCAGTCACGGGACATCCAAATGGTGCGATTGCTGCTGGAACGAGGGGCGGATCCACGCGACAATTTCGAAGCGTTTGAGATCGTGCTCAATTTTGGCAATCTTGAAATGGCCGAGCTGCTCCTTCGCCATGGGGCGAATGCAAACATGACTCAGCGGCCCCAAAGGAATGTCTACGCTTTGGTTAAGGGGTCCCCCAACAATTGGCAACAGGTGATAGTGCCGCCACGCGACCTGGAGCCGGACCGCATTGACGACACGGCCAAACGCTTCCAGTGCGACATGGGGGATTCGTCCGAGAGTTTGCTCTACCTGGCAGCAGGGTCCGGCAGCCTTGAACAAATCGTCAAATTGTTGCTCGCCCATGGGGCTGACCCCAATGCCAGGACGATCAATGGCTCAACGCCACTGATGTTCGCGGCGTCACAGCAAAACCATGGCGTCATGACGCTGCTGATGGACGCAGGCGCGGACGTAAGAGCAACCGATCGTTGCGGGCACACCGCCGAGGGCTACGCAGACCGTTATCCCCGCAACCAGCGCGCTCCTCTTGCGCCGCAAACCAAGGCGCTGCTTCAGGAGCGCCAGCGCACGTAGCGTCGATGACGCCGATCATGTGGGACATGCACAGCAGCGGAGCGACCGGACTTGTCGGCATTATGGCAACCGCACTTCTCGCGGCAGGGTGCGCGGGCACGCCCGCCGTGCCCACGCCCACAGCATCCGAGCCGGTTCTGGCGAATGGCGACGCGCGCGGCCCCATTGCACAGCTCGCGCTGTCGATGGTCGGCGTGCCGTACCGTTACGGCGGCGCCGATCCGAGCGAAGGCTTCGATTGCAGCGGCCTCGTTTACTATGCGTTTACGTCTAACGGCCATATCGTGCCGCGCACCTCACAGGCGCAGTTCGACGCGGTGCAAAAAATCCCGCTCGCGGAGGCCGCGGAAGGCGACCTCGTCTTCTTTCGGGATCAACAGAATCTCTCGCACGTCGGCATTTACCTGGGCGACGGCCAGTTCGTCCATGCGCCGTCCAGCGGCGGCACCGTGAGCGTCGCAAGTATCGACTCACCCTATTATCAGCGGCATCTAATCGCGGTCGGGCGACTGCTCCCCTGAGGCCGCGAGCGCTCAAGGCGCAAGCCCGGGCAGGCGATCCGCCGTACGGCGCAAATCGGCTCGAATCGCGAAGTTATGCATGGCGCGGAGGATCGCTTTCCAGAGTATTCTTCCGTTGAGCTGGTAATACCCGCGGTGATACCATGGCCGGCATGAAAGTCGCCATTTCCCTGCCCGATCCCGTGTTCCGGGCCGCCGAAACGCTCGCCCGCAGGCTCCGCAAGTCCCGCAGCCAGCTCTATGCCGAGGCAATCGCCGAATACGTCGGCGTGCGCGGCGCCAAGGCGCTCACGACCCGGTTGAACACTGTTTACGGAAAGGAGTCGTCAGAGGTTGATCCCGCGCTCAAGTACGCCCAGCTCGAGCGGCTGAGCCGTGAAGCGTGGTGAGATCTGGTGGGCGGCCTTGCCGCCGCCATCCGGCTCCGGCCCGGGTCTCCGCAGACCTGTCCTTGTCATCCAGTCCGACCCGTTCAACGAAAGCCGCATCTCGACCGCCATCGTCGCGGTGATCACGTCCAACCTGGCGCTCGCCGACGCGCCTGGCAACGTCCGTGCCGCCAAGGCTGAATCGGGACTGTCCAAACCCACCGTCGTAAACGTCTCGCAGGTCCTGACCATCGACAAGGTGCTGCTGACGGACCGGGTTCGGCCGCTCTCAGCGGAGGCTATGCGCCGCGTCGATAATGGACTGAGGCTGGTGCTCGACTTGTGACGCGCTCCGACGACGCGGCCGCGCCGCGGGAGGGATTTCAGTTCGCGGCTGCGCCGACCTTGCGCCTCGGCAGCGTCCAGTCGGGCCGCACGAAATGGCAGGTGTATCCGAAAGGATTCCGCTGCAGATAATCCTGATGCTCCGGCTCGGCCTCCCAGAAGTCACCCGCCGGTACAACCTCGGATACGGCCTTGCCGGGCCATAGCCCGGATGCGTCGACATCCGCGATCGTGTCCTCGGCGACGCGACGCTGCTCGTCGCTCGTGTAGAAGATGGCCGAGCGGTAGCTCGCGCCGACGTCGTTGCCCTGGCGATTGCGCGTCGTGGGATCGTGAATCTGGAAGAAGAACTCGAGGATCTGCCGAAAACCGATCTTCGCGGAATCGAACAGGATCTCGACCGCCTCGGCATGGGCCCCGTGATTCCGGTAGGTCGCGTTCGGCGTGTTGCCACCCGAGTAGCCGACGCGGGTCGAAATCACACCGGGATACTTCCGGAGGAGATCCTGCACACCCCAGAAGCAACCGCCCGCCAACACCGCGCGCTCGTTGGTCATGAATTGACTCCCACCTGGTTCAGGTATGCCCCGTAGCCTTCAGCCTCCATGTCATCGCGATGGATGAATCGGAGCGACGCCGAGTTGATGCAATAGCGCAGGCCGCCGCGGTCGCGGGGCCCATCCGTGAAGACGTGGCCGAGATGGCTGTCGCCATGGGCCGAACGCACTTCCGTCCGGACCCTGCCGTGACTCTCGTCCGACAGTTCCTTGACGTTTGCTGACTCGATCGGCTTGGTAAAGCTCGGCCAGCCGCACCCGGACTCGTACTTGTCGTTCGACGCAAATAGCGGCTCGCCCGAGACGACGTCAACGTAGATGCCCGGCTCCTTGTTATGCAGCAGGGCGCCCGTGCCAGGCATTTCGGTGCCGGACAGCTGCGTCACCCGGTGCTGCTCGGGGGTGAGCTTGGCGATGGCTGCGGGATCCTTGGCGAATTTGTCCATGGGTCATGCCTCGTGCCGTAAAGGCTATCGAATGATCAGACCGGCGGAGTGGCGCGGATATTGCAACATGGTGTCGACCTGGGAT
>Ga0315273_10000093_pt1 | contig 75587 bp, 66 predicted proteins | sample YL17G02_0_MG_FD_205753 | JGI IMG/M metagenome (GOLD analysis project Ga0315273, IMG submission 205753) | Sediment microbial communities from Yellowstone Lake, YNP, Wyoming, USA - YL17G02_0 | ecosystem: Environmental > Aquatic > Freshwater > Lake > Sediment | place: USA: Wyoming | collected... | reverse complement strand
CAGGCCAACCCCAGGCAATGCCCGCATCGGCCCAGTTGACATCGACAAGTGTCTTTGTCATGCCAAAACGAGTGGCCATTTCGGCCACGGCCGGCTGCAAGGCACCGACGATCACATTGACCACCAGGAACAAGCCGGCCAGTCCAACGCCAGTAGTGATGCCACCGCGGACAGCTTTTTGCCAGCCTACCCGGAAGACCAGGCCGAGGATGATCAGGACGACCATTACGATCAGCGACGAACCGAGGCCCAGAAACCAACCAACAGCAGTAGATAGGAATCCCATTTTACATTCTCCTTTTGTGAATCTGATTATGGATCAGGCGATCCAGATTAAACTTTCTTGATTACTTCGACGATTTTGTCTAATAACGCGTCTTTTTCCTGTTTTGTGCCGATCAGGAAAGGCATGCCCTGGAAAACGGGCACTTCAAAGGTGCGGAAGATTTTCATCATGGAGACAACCATGATAAGATCCGTACGGCCAAGAAAGCCATCGATGTCAGCCATCAAAATTCGTTTGACTTCAACATCGGAAAACCCTTCCTGGGCCACACGCTCTTTTATGGAATCTTCAGCAATTGTGGATGTATTGATCCCTGCACCACATGCAACTACAATCAATTTACCCATATATACGTTTTACCTCCTTCCACACTAGATAGTCGACTATCGGGGTGAAATAATGTGCGACTCTTTTGCTGACATCCTCCTTCCCGAAACAAGATCATTGTTTGCATCCTTAACCTACGCGGAGCTCACGCTTCAGCCAAGATTCAACCCCCTGCAAACTGGTCTGGTCTCGTAGTTCAACCAATTTCTCGGGTTGACCAAATAACGTTGCCAAATTCCTCAAAGTCTCTATTTGCTCTTCTGGATTGCGATTTGCAAGCATAAAAACGAGCATCACATCCAGACCTTCATCCGGGTCGGCCATGTTTTGAAACTTCACAGGCTGACGCAAAACCGCCACCCCAAGCGCGGAATGATTGACTCCATCTGCATCAGCATGTGGAAAGGCGATGCAGTATGGTTTTGTCGGCAATCCGGTTGGATGCACCACCTCGCGCGCCCAGGTTTGTGCACCATATTCAGCCGCCACAAAACCCTGCTGATGCATTTTCCCAGCCAACAGATCGATCACTTCCCTTGCATCCCTGGCTTGAAAATCATATGCGATCAATGATTGATCAAATTTCAGCACCTTGGATCTCCTGCGATTTCTTTTGCCCATATCGATTGTGGTAATAGTCAAATGAGGCCTGTGCCTGCTGATCTGTTAAAGCAAGCGGCACACCAATTGTCCTCGCAATTGAATACGTTCGCGCAGCCTCTTCGAGAGTGACAGCACGTTCGACGGCATGTTCAAGCGTTTTACCCACGGTGATGGGTCCATGATTACCAAGCAGAACTGAATAACCTTCACCCATGACCTCAACAGGCAGAGTTGAGAACTCAGGGTCTTCAACGCTCAGGTAACGAGTCACGGGCACTGGCTGGCCAAACCAATCCGCCATCGTTTCAGTAATAACCGGGATGGCCTCGTACACAACAGAGAATGCCGTCGCATAGGGCGAGTGTGTATGAACGACAGCATTCAGTTCGGGTCTTTCCCGCATGAAAGCTATCCACAGATTGAGAGCCACGGACGGTCGATATTTGCCTTCGACAAGATTCATCGCCATATCGGTAACAATCATGTCGTCCGGTGTGAGGCGTTCATAGTTCAGCCCACTGGGTGTGACCACGACATATCCAGATTGTGGATCACGTGCGCAAACCGTACCGCCCGCCATCCATACAAGACCATACTTCGGCAGGAGAAGAGCCGTTTGAAGAACGTGAGTACGTAATTCTTCGAGGATCATGATTTCAATGGGTACCTCCCAAGTTGCCGCCCGGCTTCAAAGAATGCAAGCATGTTTTCGAGCGGGATGTCGTTGCTGAAATTATGAGCTGGCGCAAGAATATAACCGCCGCCATCACCCATCTGTTCCATACGCAGACGTACTTCGCGCCGAACATCCTCGATCGTGCCGTTATTGAGCACATTCTTTACATCCACTCCGCCCTGGAAGGTGAGATCCTTGCCGAAATCGCGTTTTAATTCAACCGGATCCATGCCGCGCAAATGGCCTTCAATGGGATTGAGGATCTCGAATCCTGTCTCGATCAAATCAGGGATGAACTTGCGGATGGCGCCATCATTATGTAGAAGCACCTTGGCCTGCGGCGCCTTCTTCTTGATCATTTCAATTGATTTTTTATAACGAGGCTTGAGGAACTTTGTGTAAACGTCAGGTCTGAACATTGGCCCCGCATTGGTGCCATAATCATCGGCCATTTCCACAATTTGCACATACGGGCCGACCACGCTGAGAAATGCATCGTAGAAACCATCCAGCACTTCGGCCAACTTTCCCAGGAGGTGATCAAAGATGTGAGTATCCTGGATCGTCAATAACAGGGCATTTTCCATGCCAACGAGCGCGCGCGTCATCTCCCACAGGTTTCCGTAAACAGGACGATGGGCAACAATTGCATAATTTGTATTGTTATAAAGATTCTCGATTTCTTCTTTTACCCCCACCAAACGTGCCGGGTCATACGGGTCCGGCCAGGCATATTTTTCAATCTTCTCGATCGTCAGATCCTTGCCCAAAGGTGCACCATGCAGATCGTAATACCCTGAAACCAGCCGGTGTGTAATTCCCCATTCATCCACAAACTCTTTGAATTCCCCGATCATCGAATTTGCTATATAGTTTTTTGGCGGGCGGATGTGGATAAAGCGGAAGTCCGTTCCAAGCTTGTCGAGGATTGGGTTGTAATCTGGCGTAGTGTAAAAACCTACCAATGTCCGCCGCGGAACATCTTGAACCCCAAAGTGGTCACGGAGCAAAACATATCTCTGCTCCGTCAAATGATTGGCAGATCCTCCCAGGGTAATTGGGACACGGTCTGGTTCCTTATGGTTCAGGGCGGCAGCGACACGTTCACGAGGTGTCATGGTTTCTGGCATTGATCCACTCCCGGCAAATATAAGCTCACAAAAGTGAATTAAATTTCACATATGTGAGTTTATCATTTAAACACTGAGGTGTCAACATGGTTACGTTGAATTTCAAGATTCAGGCCTAATTACCATTTTGACCACCTCCCCGGCGATCATCTTTTTCAAAGCCAGTTCCACCTGCTCGAGTGGGAGTTCACCGTTCAACATCGGCTCAAAATTAATTGCACCCGATACGATCAGATTAAACGCCTGGCGCGCATCCTCAGCCGTCCCGCCATGCATATTGAGCAGCGCGATCTCTCCATAATGGACGCGCACCGCATCGATCTCCACCTTCGTGCCGCCAGGCAGGCCGCCAAACCATAATACCCGTCCTCCCCGGCGGACAACATCCACAGAAGTCTCCCAAGTCTGTTTTGTGCCCGCGCACTCAATGACCACATCCGCGCCGTAACCATGGCTCAATTCGTGGATGGCAGTGATCGTATCCACCTCTTTTGCATTCACCAGATGAGTTGCGCCAAGTCTTTTTGCAACATCCAATCTCGCTGGACTGTGACCGACTGCAATAACCTGACTTGCTCCGGCGCGCAGTGCCAATTGCAGAAACATGAGACTGATCGGTCCCCCCGCACCGATAATTGCCACTGTTTCCCCCGGCTGAATCGCCAGCTTATGCCATCCATGCACTACGGTGACCAACGGCTCAAGAAAAGCAGCGTGAGCATAGGGAATATGAGCTGGGATCTCAAATGTAGTCCGGCGAACTATAGGCGCTGGGATAATCATGTACTCTGCAAAAGCGCCAAAATTATAAACAAGGTTTGTACAAATATTTCCCTGTCCGTGTTTGCAGTAAAAACATTCGCCACACTCTGCAAAAACATTAGCTGTGACTCGCATCCCCTCACAAAACCGTTCCACGCCTTCCCCAACCTTTACGATATCTCCCCCAAACTCATGACCAAAAATAAAAGGCGGCGGAAATTTCGGATGTCCGCGGCGATACGTTTTCACATCTGTACCACAGGTGGTTGCCGCACGTACTTTTACCAGAATCTCACCCGGCGCCGGATCGGGAATGGAAACCATACGCAATTCGATTTTTTCAGGGCCAAGATAAACCGCAGCACACATTTTCTTCTGCATTCTGCCTCCGCAGGGAATTGACAAAGCAACACATTATCGCTACAATTCACATATGTGATATTATACTCACAAATGTGAAATGGAGCAGATATATGGTCAAACTACAACTGGCAATGGATACACTCGATGGCGATGAAGCGCTGAAACTTGCAGCATCCATCGCACCTTATGCAGATATTCTCGAAGCAGGCACACCACTCATAAAATCCGTGGGGATAAGCATCGTCAAAAAATTGAAGTCATCCCACCCGGGTAAAATCATCCTTGCAGACCTGAAGTCAAGTGATGTGGGCGCTTATGAAGCCAACATGGCATTTACTGCAGGCGCGGATATTGTCACCACACAAGGCATCACTACCCTGGCAACCATTCGTGAGGTTCAGCGCGAAGCGGACAAGTGGAAACGCCGTGCGGAAGTGGATATGACCGGCGTCAAAGACCCGCTTGCTCGCGCGAAAGAAGTCAAAGAGGCAGGCGTGAGCCTTGTGCTTTATCATCGCAGTATTGATGAAGAACTTACACAGGGCGCACTATGGGACGAAAGAGCTGTAAATATCGTACGCGAAATGTGCAATCTCGGTCTCGATGTTGCCATCGCGGGCGGCATCCACTATGACATCCTGCCCCTCTTAAGTGGCGTGCCCATTTATGGAATCGTAATTGGCCGCGGCATCACTGCACAACCCGACCCCGCGCAGACCGCAAAAAAAATCGCCCAGCGTATTCGTGAGATCTGGCCTGCGTAAAATGATACATATCAGTGCGTCCCTGCTTGCCGCGGATTACGCCCGCCTGGGCGAGGAAGTGCAACGCGCTGAAAAAGCAGGGGCGGATTCTTTCCACTTTGACATGATGGACGGCCATTACGTGCCGAACCTGGCGCTTACGCCCGATCATCTAAAGGTCCTGCGCGCATATTCACATCTGCCATTTCACGCGCATCTTGAACTTTCAAATCCGGATAATGTTTTATCCAATTTCAATTCGTTGCAAGCGGATATGATCATCGTTCAATGGAATACACTCACAGACCCGGCCCGGACCTTTGACAGGATTCGTTCACAAAATATAAAAGTGGGATTGGGACTTAATCCCGATGATGCATTTGAAGGCGCCACACGGTTATTTCAAGATATTGACCTGCTCGTGCTTCTGGGGGTTTATCCCGGCTTCGGCGGGCAGGTCATGCAACCGGGTACGTTGGAAAAGATCGCCTGCGCACGGCATCTGGCGGATACCTCGGGACATCCCATATCCATCGCAGTAGATGGGGGGGTCAAGCCCGAAAACACCGTCCAACTCATGGAAGCAGGGGCGGACCTTCTCATCATGGGAACAGCATTATTTGAATCTGCCGATATGGCAGGGACGATCCAATCGATCAGGGCATCAACTGCATTGTCACCGCGCCGCTGACAGTCCGTATCTTCAACGCTCCATCACCGGAGCCAATTTTTCCATCACAAGAGCGGGTGGATGAGGATATATCGGGCAACATACAAGTCACATCCCCACTCGTGGAACGCACCTGAAGACTCAAGGCTGAGTCCCGGCTCAAATTAACGGAAACAGATCCATGGTCGGTTTCGAGGCGGACAACATCACCCGCCTGGATCAAGCCATCAAACACGACATTCCCCATTATGGTTGAGACGGCTGTCTCTCCATGCACGTTTTGTACATTCAGTGCACCATAATTTCCCACAATACTAATAATTCCCGAACTTTCTCGAACAATGATATTTCCACGATTTGACCGCAGCGTCATCCTGCCTGTCATTTGCTCGATGGTTATATTCCCCGAGGTGGAAACAGCTTCCATGTCACCCTGATAGTTCGAGACAAAAACAGAAGCGCCGTCTGTTTCAATTTTCACCGGCATGTCTTTCGGGACGCGCACTTCCACTCGAAGAGGCATATCCGGGAGATTGGTCCTGCGTACCTGGGCTTTTATTAAGATTTGTCCTTCCACAGAACTGACCTGATACTCCAGCTCATCAGCAAACAATACCCGTCCACGGACTTCCACATGGCCATCTTCTGATTCCGAAACGATCACTTCGCCATGATCGACCTGAATAAAAATGGACTGTGAGTCCGCCGCATCCAAAATGTGGGATTCCAATTCAGTATATTGTTTTGGCGCGGGCAGGCAAGCCGGAATAAAACAAGCAAGCAGGATTAAGATCGGAATAATCAACCGGTTCATCGTTGATGGCCTGTAACGATCATCATTTTAGCATTGAAACAGGGAGAAAGTAACCCGCATTTTTTCGCAAAAAACCCTGGAGACCGTTTCTTAAAGACTCTTTCTGTACACGGATGGCACGGATTTCACTGATTCGCACGGATAAATCTTTATAAAAAATCCGTGCCGTCCGCCCGCGAAGCGTCCGTGTACAAAAGGGGTTTTGCCGCAATTTTATAAGGCCAAAACGACTTAAGAAACACTCTCTTACTGATATTTGAAAAATTAATTTCCGCTTTTTATGTCTTTGTGACGCGTACTTTGCGGGCGCTTTTCCCGACGAAGCAATCTCAAAACTCAATGTAGCCGTAAATTTGATTGAAAACATGAGACAGCGTCCCCTTTGGGGATTGCTTCGCACACCTGCCCTGGCGGGCGGTGCCAGGGAAGTGCGCTCGCAACGACATATATTTGACGTAAGTTATTAATTCAAAATTCAGCAGTAACCTTTTTTTGAAGTTAGGTCTATAATTCTGTATATAACCAATCGAGGTCTTCAGCAGACTTATTCTGCTGAAGACCTGGTTAGGCGCAATCCTGTGCAATCAAATCAAAAGGAGATGATGTTATGAAAAAATTAATTGGGTCAGTTTTCCTTGCATTAGCCTTCCTAGCAGTTCTATTGAGTGGCTGCGCTCCTGCTACAACGTCTGTTCCACCTGCAACCGAAACATCCACACCGACGCTGACGCCTTGGTCCCTTGTCGTAGTTGGCGACTCGATTCCCACCAACAGTCCGATGGCCTGTCCCGTCTGCACCGCCTTCGTCAACCGGTATGCAGATGCCCTCATAAAGGCAACTGGCCACCCGGTGAATGTCCGGAACCTTTCCCAGCTAGGCGGAATCCAGATTGATGGTCTCCTCGAAGAACTGAAGACCGATGCCATGCGGCGGGATGCACTTGCCAACGCGGACATCATCATCGTCGGCATCGGCTTCAACGATGCTCCCTGGTATCGTAACGATGACCCGTGCGACGGGCCGAACGGCGACAAGCCCGACTGGTCGAAGTACAACGCGACCTGTGCGGCCGCGGCGGCGGAGATCTTCCGCCCAAAGTTCGAGAGCCTCTTTGCCCAGATCGTCGCCTTGCGCGAAGGGAAGCCGACGATCTTCCGGACGATCAACCGCTACAATGACTGGATCGGCTGGATCAGCGATGCCGGCGAGACCAATCCGCCCGAAGCCACGAACGCAACGCGTGTCGTCATCGACGCGTGGAGCGCGATGGTCTGCGAAACGGCGCAGGCGAACGGCTTTACCTGTGCGGACATCTACCACGCGTTCAACGGTGCCGACGGCCTCACGCCCTCGGGGGATCTGCTTGCCAAGGATTACACCCATCCCTCGGACAAGGGCAACGAGGTCATCGCGCGTGTTCTGACAGATCTCGGCTTTGCCCCGCTTGTGCCGTAAGAGGCTTGGTTATCATTGGGCGGGCTACCGATGAGTAGCAGCACTGACCCCCAAGAGAGTGTTTAAAAAAATAAAAACCAACATCTCACTATGTCACCCTGAGCCGAAGCCCCGACCCTGAACAAAGTGAAGGGGAAGGGGCTGGCGAAGGGTCTCCCGCCCGTAGGGCGGGGATTCTCACCTGCACTTGCAGCGCAGGTGCAAGTGTCGCCCACTCGCCGTTTGAGGCTCGGGGCTCACATCGTCCCGATGTCCCCGTTCGAGCCGGGAGCCCGCCGGGGCGAGACGGCCTTCGGGAGAATGACATATAGAATTTATCCCGAACTGACGTTAAATAGACCTCTTGCGAAAGTCTTTTTGCCACAGAGAGCGCAGAGAAAATGAGTTTTAAGAGCCTTATCTCAAGGGTCTCTGCGCGCTCTGTGGCTGTATTAAACTCACTTATGCAAGAGGTCAAATAAAAAATGCCTGTCGAATGAATTCGGCGGGCATTTTGCGAAACCATGAAGGGACTTAATCCATAGTGGTGACCTGGTCGTCTGCGTGCTCTTCGTTCCAGTGGTTGATGAGCTCACCGCTGGTCTTGCCGATGAACTCGCGGTTGCGGATCGTGCCGCTGAACGTGCCGGGCAGGTTCAAGCCATGGTTCATGGCAGGGTCGGCGCGGAAGGAGACGGCGAAGTATCCATCGAGATCAATGTTGGGAGTAAAAGTGCCAAGTCCGTCCACTTTGACAGCGCGGCCTGCTCGGCAAACCCCCACCCGGCCTCCCCCAAATCCGACAATTAAACTTTTACAAACCACAAAAATAATTTCACTGTCGGATTTGGGGGAGGTGCCCGAAGGGCGGAGGGGGTGATCCACTGTGCCTTCGACAAGGCTCGTGGCGCGTGACCCCCACCCAGCCTCCCCCAAATACGACAACAAAACTTTACTTACAAACAGTATTTTCACTGTCGTATATTTGGGGGAGGTGCCCAACGGGCGGAGGGGGTCAGTATTCCCCTGCTCGATGCGGGGACGACAGGCATTAACTGCCTTGATGAGGTGTGCCATATTAATTGGCCTCCTGAAAAATTGGATTTGTCAGTTATCCATAGGGAGGGTGGTTCTGCCTTGCCGTTCTGATGTCCCCCTCTAAAGGTCTGACATGCCCGCGATTATATAATGCCCACGGTCACAAATTGCGCTTCCCTCCTTCTAAAAAAGCGCAATTTGTGACCGCCCTGGGTATAGTAAACGATTCATATTTTGTGTTTTACGTTTTTGTTAATTTTGGCGATTTGCTATAAGCCACACATATCAAATTTGTCAGAATCAAGCAGGGAAATATTAGGCAATTTTCCTGATATGGTTAGACATCCTTCGATACGGCTTCGCCACTCCCTTTGGTCGCAGGACAAGACTTTCCTTATAGGGATCGAGTCGATTCCTGCAAGGAAAATTTTTTTTCCTATGAGGAATCGAGTCGTTTCCTCATAGGAATCGGAGTAATTCCTCATAGGAAATTGGGGAATCCCTTATAGGAAATTTGTAAGACAAGTGAGGATTAATGTCGCTGACTCTTGAGGGGCTGCGTGTAGTAGCCACTGCCCGCGACCTGCCTGGGCATACCGCGCAGATGAATTGGGATTAGGATGGTGGTTGGTAAGTTGGTAGATTGGTAATTGGTAAGGTGACAGCCATCCGCTTCGTGAGGGTGGCTGTCACCTTCCATAAAGGCTTGCACGGATGGGGGTTTGGTTGTATGCTATGTGTAACTATATTCACAAATTGACGATTGGTAAACAGGGATCGAGACCATGCCAGCAAAGAAGAATGCAAAAACCAAAAACAACAACGGTGCTACTTTAGACTTTGAATCGCAGTTATGGGCGGCGGCGGATAAGCTGCGCGGACATATGGACGCGTCAGAGTATAAGCATGTGGTGTTGGGGTTGATCTTCCTGAAATATATTTCCGATTCATTTGAAGAAGTTCACGCACAATTGGTCAAAGAGAAAGATGCCAATCCCGAAGACAGGGATGAGTATCTGGCGCAGAATATATTTTGGGTGCCGAAAGAGGCGCGTTGGTCGTTCTTGCAGGGGAAGGCGAAACAGCCTGAGATCGGGAAATATCTGGATGATGGCATGGTTGCCATTGAACGCGATAACCCGACGCTGAAAAATATTCTGCCGAAGGATTTCGCACGCCCGACGCTGGACAAAATCCGCTTGGGCGAGTTGATCGATCTCGTAAGCGGAATCGGCTTGGGGTCCAGTGAGAACCGCGCGAAGGATGTGCTGGGGCGCGTCTACGAATATTTCCTGTCCCAATTTGCAAGCGCGGAAGGCAAGAAGGGCGGAGAGTTCTACACGCCGCAGTCGGTGGTGCGCGTGTTGGTGTCGATGCTGGCGCCGTACAAGGGACGCATCTTCGACCCGTGCTGTGGATCGGGCGGCATGTTCGTGCAAAGCGAAAAGTTCGTGGAGGCGCACGGCGGCAAGGTGGATGACATCGCCGTGTACGGACAGGAAAGCAACCCGACCACCTGGAAACTTGCCAAGATGAACCTTGCCATTCGCGGCATTACCAGCGACCTCGGCAAGGAAAACGCGGATTCATTCCACAGGGATTTGCACCCCGACCTGAAAGCGGATTTCATTCTCGCCAACCCGCCGTTCAACATGAGCGATTGGGGCGGGGACAGATTGCGCGAGGATAAACGCTGGAAGTATGGCGCGCCGCCTGAAAGTAATGCAAACCTTGCATGGGCACAGCATTTTATTCATCACTTAAGTCCTAGCGGTTTTGCGGGTTTTGTTCTTGCCAATGTCTCTTTGTCATCTGAATCTGCAATTGAGAATGAAATTAGGAAAAATATTATTGAAGCTGATCTTGTCGATTGCATAGTTACCTTACCAGGAAAACTATTTTATTCGACCCCAATTCCTGTCTGCCTTTGGTTCATTGCTCGAGACAAATCACAAAAAGCTTTTCGGCTCCGAAATGAGGAAACCTTATTTATTGATGCTGGCATGTTTGGGAAAGCCGATAACCGAACTCATAGCTCTTTGACTGATGATGAAATCGAGACGATAGCAACAACCTATCATAAATGGCGCACCGCTAATGAGAATTACCAAGATATTGATGGATTTTGTCGTTCTATAAAACTTGATCATATAAGAAGTGAATCTTACAATCTGTTCCCCGCAAACTATGTAGGCATCGAGTTTACTGAGGCGCATCCATCAAAAGAAGTATTAACTACTCAGGCAATTGATAAATGGAATTCTTATTTAGATTTGACTCAAGAATTTAAAAGAGCATCGAGTATGTCAGATGAGCATTTGCAAATGCTCATCGGGAAAGCAGTCTATAAGCCTTCGAATTATGTTACTCTTAAACTTTCAGACATATTACAATCATCCGACGAGCGATTAGGAAATCGAGTTGAGCCAGAAATATTGACCTGTACCGAGAGGGCTGGATTAATTCTCCAGCGCGAAAGATTTGCCAAACGAGTAGCGACAGAAGACACAAGCAAGTACAAGGCGGTTAACAAAACAGATATTGTTTACAATCCTTATTTGCTGTGGGCTGGAGCAATAGATCAATGTTGGATAGTTGATTTTGGAATTACATCACCAGCATACGAGGTGTTTAGAGTTAAGGACGGTTTTGACCCGACACTTATTGGGATATTACTAAAAAGTAAACGTATGGTGAAAACTTATAGCGGGATTTCTATTGGAACAATACAAAGACGCAGAAGAGCCCCAGCAGAAAAGTTCCTTGCGTTGCAAGTCACAGTTCCATCGCAACGAGAACAAGAAAAGTTGATTAAGTTGACTTCATCATTGCAAAAAGAGATTTCTTTAACTCGGGATATTACTCGTAAACTAAGCGACTTAATGCTTGATCTCAACAAGTATTGGTTAATTTCAGAAGAAGGATAGCATGAGGTCACAAAGCGAACGCCTTACACAAGAATCGCGTACGCTGGGGAGTCTGTGGGATAGTCTGCTGCCGAAGTTGATGAGGGGAGAAGTGAGGGTAAAATTATGAAGGATGAATGCGGAGGGATGAAGAATGAAAAGGTGGCGATGCTGCGGAAGGTGCTTCTGCTCGCATTGGGGGTAGCATTATGGAACAATTAACGCCGTTATTGTTGTTAGTAAATCTTGTTTTGGGTATTCTAAGTAGCGCGAGTTGGGACGCCATAAAATTCATACCCCAATTCATTAGACTTATTAAGGGTTCAAAGACACTCGAACAACTTTATCTTGCTTCTTGGGATCAAGCTGTTCAAGATAACTTAGATTATTTGTTAGAAGTGACTGACGGAAGACCGCCTGAAATAGATCACGATAAGCTTCTAGAAATTTTACATGCTCGCTCTATAACTCTGGATGACAAAACGTTACGCTCTCTCACCGACGATGACTGTGTGAATAAGGTCGCGGCAGAGTTTTCAAAAGACGACAATTCAGTCCTAATACTTCCTGGGCATAAATTATTAAAGATGGATTACGAACAGCGGCTATACCGGGTTGTCAAAAGTTCAGTGATGATTTATAGGTCCAAAATTGTAGAGAGTGAAGAGAAGGTGCTGGAGGATATATCAAAACAAGGTGCCGAAAATTATGAACTAACTGGTCAGGTTTTGGCGTTTTTGAAAGAAAGAATATCTACATCAATAAAAGAGATGCGGGAAGATGTAAGGGATGTAAAAAGAGGCACAAAATTTTTAATAGATAAACAGTTTCCAATATGTTATATAAGTTCCAGTGACCCCAAGTTAGCAGATTATGTTTCAAAGGCGAAAACATATCTAGAATCTGAGAAACCTGAGGGAAGCACTAAGAAAAGACGGTACACGGTTGAATCAACTCCAAACAGTGAAGTGATAGCGAACTGCGAACTCTTTATTGGCTTGTATGCAGATAATTTTTATTTGGAGAACTCCATCCACGACTTAAAATTGGCAATGGATAATTTTCGAAGGTGTTTTTGCTTTGTGGCTTCATCGGAGCTTTCCGGGAAATTGCATCAAAGCCAGAAAAAAGATAGGCCATCCTTCGCCTCTAATAATTTTCAACCAGCAGATTTCGAAAAACAAAAATTTTCTGATGGCACGTCATGGCTACAGCGCCGATTTGAACTATTTGCATCCAAACTTTTCCAATTTGAAGATCCCATTGTACAGAGGGAAAAGATATACAAAGATGCTGAGGACAAGCGCGTTCATGAAAAAATAAAAGCGAAACGGGCAGAAGATAACTTGATTCGAGCATGTCAAATCATCGATATACAAAACGATGAGGCAGAAAAGCATTTTCGATCGCAAGCTGAAAAACAGCAGAAAATCCTGAATGCCATCAAAGCGTACTATCCTTATTCTTATTACGTGTTTGATAAGAATTTTGATATCCAAGTAAAAGTGTTAGCAGAATCACTTGAAAATTCGCCCGATTGGTACGGTTTATCTGCGTTAGATATTGACAAATGTTGGGGCGAGCTTTCAGAAACCAAAGCAAAAAACATTCGAAACACAGCCTTGAAGTTGGACGGCAGACCATTTCTGCCGTCCCCTCTTTGGCCCCTGTGGGAAGCCTTTTGTAGCCAATCATGGTTGGGTCAGATTCAGGTTGCAGTCAGAAATTTACAAAGCGTCGCAGAAGTGATAGGTAGTCACCCGGAAATGAAATCCTATCTTGAATCCCTGAGATTGGGTCCAAAGGCGAATACTTTCACAGGTAATTGGAATACTGTCCCATCTGCCTTATTATCGGAATGGTATTCAGAAGAAAAAATTGTACAAATGAAAAATTCTTTACAAAGATTACTGGGAACAAAACGGAAAGATGATAATTTAATGGCATTGCGCCAATTAGAAACTGATTTGAAAACCTGGAATAATGCCAGTCAGGAATATTTATCGCTACTCAAACATCCAAAATTTGGGCGTTGTTTCTTGGTAATGGGTCGTTCCGGGTCGGGCAAGACCCATTTCATTGCTGAACTGCTTGGCAGACAATCCATGCAAAACCAGATGAAATATCGTTGCATTTATTTAGATGAAATAACCAAAATGAACGATACAAACCAAACTTCTTGGGCAAAAGACCTTGAAACGTTGATGCTGGACAAAGCAACTTTAATTAAAGTAACTAAAAATAATGAAACTCTTGGACGTAAAAGATGGGAAAGTTTTTCTGAATTGGTAGACTTCCTGACCCAAGCAGAAGCTGGAAAATTTTCCCAAGATAAAATTGTCGTGATTCTTGATGATATTGGAGCATGGATGAAACACCAAGGGAATCCCGAATTATTTCTGGAAAACTTGAGTTGGTTTATCGCCTCCCATACTTCTGTAAAATCATTGGTTTGGATAATTACCTTGAACGAAGCCAATTTTGCGGATATTGCAATTGAAAATGACTTTTGGGATAAATATTCCAGCCAGTTTTTGGGACAGAGCTGGCTCAGTTTGGATGATCTGAACGAAAGAGGCTATACCGATGCATCGGTAAATATCAAAGCAAACAGCGCCTTTAGAAATATATTTAAGTCAAGTGGATTCGAGATAACACAACTGAAGTTGAACAGAGAATCGATAGATTTACTTTCAATCCCACTTGTTGCCTGGATCGCACTGGATTGGTTGCTAGGAAGGCCAGCAGACGATGATGATGAATTTCCAGACGTTCAAGCGAGGATAGACGCATTACCCAACCTGCATTATATTGATTTTGTTCAAATGCTTTATGAAGGACGTAAGCCTAAAATCGGCAAGAATTTAAGTGATTTACAAGCGACAACTCAAGAAATATCGAGGGGGCTAGTTTGCACACCAGAAGAGAATCAGAAAGGTCGCAATTTAATAAATATTCCCGAAAATGTTGATAGGGCCAATATAGAAAATAGAGGTTTCAATAAAAATAAAATGATTTTGCGGCTGGGTGAATACTATTCTGGAGAGACCAAATTGTGGAACCCTGATATCGCCGGGGCCATTCTTAAATCTCTTGAAGAAAAGGGATTTCTGAGAAAACCAAGCCACGAACGAGCTGGGGACATTGTAAAACTAGATACCAAACCATATTGGGAATATCAGGCGGCTTACCACTTTCGAAACCGGATAATTGGGGAGGGTGCAGATCGTGAAAGCGAACTGGAAAGGTTATTTGGAGCCAATGGAATATCGAAAACTTACGATGGGATTGTTGAATTTTCTCTTCTGCTGGCTGACCAAGATGGAGAAATTGAATATCCACGTTTGCTCGAAATCAATAAATTTATATTTAAAAACTTACCCAACCTTAGGGATATGGTCTGGTTCAGCGCATCCAAAGCAAGCGGTTCATATCAGTATGCCTTTGCAAATTGGGTAAAAGACCAGGTAAAAGAACAATCCCTAAAATTCCATGACAAGAATGATTTACAAGGCTTTTTGTATTTTCTTCGTTACGCTGTAACACCCCCAGCGCCAGACGAACATATCGGGGTGTCGTGGAATCTGCGCTTCGATCTTGCAACTCGATATTTCAAAGACATAAATGACTTTGGACTGATGAGTTATTTTGCCAAATATATTTTGGGGGACATGAGGAAATCATTAAAGAACGGGGAAGAGTGCGCAACCGCGCTTGCGCATTTACGAGGTATCGAGAACCAAATTGAACCCGAAATTCTGCTAAGAGAGATGGCAAATATTCCCTATGTTGATCTGGAGACTTATCCTCAGGAAGTTCGTAGCAAATGGACTTTATTAGGCGCATGGGGATTTGAGACCTTGCGGGGACTTCTCTCTAAACAAGATGATTGGAAATTACTTAATACTTGGACAGACAGAATGATGGATGAAGTAATAACAGTTAATAAAAATATTCTCCCTATCTTTATAACATGTGCGGAAAAAGACAGAATATGGGCAGGTATTCTCGAACATTATTATGAAGCTTTGACTGTAAATAAAGGGGTAGAAACCCTCCAATGGCTAAAAGACAATAGTTGGTCTGTGTGGGAAAAGAAAACAACGGGATTTACGGGAAAAATTGAAAAATTTGAAGATGAAGTATACGAAAAAGCGCAAGAAAATTTAACCATTTGGCTGGGAAGATGGTGGCGCAATAATCCTAGTAGCAGACAAAAATTGGGGGATAAGATAACAGAATTCCTGGAAAATATAGAAGTTAAAGATGAAAAAAAGGGAAGCGCTAAACTACAGAAAAGAAAAGCTAGTTTCCAAGAAATCACTGTTGCCATTTTTATCTACTATACTAAACCAAGGAATAAGAAGGCAAACCCTCTTGATTTTGATGTTACTTTAAAGTATATTTTTATTGATGTGAAGCGAAGTATCGAAAAAAGTTCAGATGAAATCATTGTGAACGCTTGGGATACGCTGTGGACAAAAATACAATCAGGCTTCGAAAAGTAAAAGGTCGATTTTCGTTCCTAGTAACCAATTATGTCTAACTTCACTGAATCCATCATCGAACAAGCCGCACTCGACTGGCTCGCTAGTCTGGGCTATGCCATCATCTTTGGTGGCGACATCGCACCGGGTGAACCCGTCGCCGAGCGGGAGAATTATAGTGAGGTGATTTTGTCAGGGCGGGTAAAAGATGCGTTGAGGCGTATCAACCCCAAAGTGCCGAATGAAGCGTTGGAAGATGCGTATCGTAAAGTTGTGCGTCCGTCATCTGTCTCTTTGGTGGGTAACAACCGCGCCTTCCATAAAATGCTATCCGATGGAATCGAAGTTGAGTATCGCCACGAGGGACGCATCAAAGGCGATAAGGTCTGGCTGATCGATTTTGAAAATCTCGAGAACAATGACTGGCTGGCGGTCAATCAATTTACAGTGATTGAAAATCATATCAACCGCAGACCTGATATTGTTATCTTCATCAATGGTTTACCTTTATCTGTCATCGAACTCAAGAACGCCGCCGACACGAAAGCTACGATCTGGTCTGCGTTCAATCAACTCCAAACTTATAAAAACGAAATCACGCCGCTGTTTGTGTATAACGAAGCCCTGATCATTTCAGATGGCACACATGCCCGCATCGGCTCGCTGACCGCCGATAAGGAACGCTTCATGCCGTGGAAAACCATCGCGGGTGATACGCTGGCTGAGGGTCACGCCATTGAGTTGGAAGTTCTCCTGCGCGGCGCGTTCGAGAAACGCCGCTTCCTTGATCTCGTGCGCTACTTCATTGTCTTTGAAGATGATGGCGTCGGCCAACCGATCAAGAAGATGGCTGGCTATCACCAGTTCCACGCGGTCAACATGGCGATTGAACAAACCATCCGCGCTTCGGGGGAAAAGGGAAGCAAGGTTGCTGAACTCCGCCCGCATTACTTCACGCATCCACCCCGCGACGCCAAGCCTGGTGACCGCCGCATTGGCGTTGTCTGGCACACGCAGGGTTCCGGCAAAAGCCTGACGATGGCTTTTTTCGCGGGGCGCATTGTCCTGCATCCTGAAATGAATAATCCCACCATCGTGGTTATCACCGACCGCAACGACCTGGACGATCAACTCTTTGGCACGTTCTCACGTTGTAAAGATTTATTGCGCCAATCACCTATCCAAGCTGAGAGCAGAGAAGACCTTGCCGACAAATTACGCAAGTCCGCTTCGGGCGGGATCATCTTTACTACCATTCAAAAATTTGTTTCCAATGGAAATGCGTTATCCGACCGCCGCAATATTGTGGTGATCGCCGATGAGGCGCATCGCAGTCAATATGATTTTATTGATGGCTACGCCAGCGCCATGCACGAGGCATTGCCAAACGCTTCTTTCATCGGCTTTACTGGCACACCCATCGAACTCAGAGACGCCAGCACCCGCGCCGTCTTCGGCGATTACCTGAGCATCTACGACATTCAACAAGCCGTTGCTGATGGGTCAACCGTCCCGATCTATTACGAAGGTCGCCTCGCTAAACTCGAATTGAAGGAATCAGAAAAACCGAAGATTGACCCTGAGTTTGAAGAACTGACTGAAGGTGAAGAAGCGGAAGAAAAAGAAAAACTCAAAAGCAAATGGGCCGCGCTGGAAGCCATCGTTGGTACAGACGAACGCGTTGACTTGATTGCGCGTGATCTGTTGACGCATTTCGACCTGCGTCTCGAAGTCATGGAAGGCAAAGCCATGATCGTTTGTATGTCCCGCCGCATCTGCGTGGACTTGTACAACGCCATCGTCAAACTGCGCCCCGAATGGCACTCGGACGAAGACGACAAGGGAGTAATCAAAGTTGTCATGACAGGCAGTGCCAGCGATACAGACTGGCAAATGCACATCCGAACCAAAGAGCGTCGCGAGAAACTTGCCAACCGCTTCAAAGATTCCAAAGACCTGTTCAAGGTTGCCATTGTCCGCGACATGTGGCTGACGGGCTTTGATGTGCCGCCCCTGCACACCATGTATATTGATAAGCCCATGAAAGGTCACGGCCTCATGCAAGCCATTGCCCGCGTCAACCGCGTCTATGGGGATAAACCTGGCGGCTTGATCGTGGATTATCTCGGTTTGGCGTATCACCTGCAACAAGCCCTGGCCGTCTACACCGAAAGCGGCGGCAAGGGCAATACTGCCATAGATCAGGAACAGGCAGTTGCGGTGGCTTTACGTGAATATGAAATCTGTTGTGACATGTTCCATGGCTTTGATTATTCCAAATGGAAGAATGGCAGGGGCGATGAGCAACTTACTCTCATGAATTGGGCTCAGGATCACATCCTTGGCTTGGAGAACGGCAAACAACGCTACACCCAAACCGTCACACGGCTTTCACAAGCCTTTGCTTTGGCAGTGCCAAACGAAAGAGTGTTGGCAATCCGCGATGATGTCGGATTCTTCCAGGCAGTCCGCGCCCGCATCATCAAGTCATCGCCTGAACACGAACTGCAATCCGAGGATATTGAGCAGGCCATACGCCAGATCATCTCGCGTGCAGTTGCTTCCGATGAAGTGATTGACATCTTCAAAGCGGCGGGTTTGAAGAAACCAGATATATCAATTCTTTCGGATGAATTTCTGGCTGATATAAAAAACATGCCGCAGAAAAATGTGGCTGTTGAATTGTTGCGAAAACTGCTCGGCGAAGAAATCAAATTGCGTTCACGCAAGAATATTGTGCAATCGCGTTCATTCCTGGAAATGCTCGAAAGAACGATTCGTTCCTATCAAAACCGCGCCATCGAAGTTGCCGAGGTTATCTCAGAGTTGATTGAACTCGCCAAAGAAATGCGCGCAGCCAACAAACGCGGCGAAGAACTAAAACTTTCAGAAGACGAACTTGCTTTTTATGATGCGCTTGAAGTCAACGATAGTGCGGTGAAGGTTTTAGGAGATGACACACTTAAAAATATAGCGCGCGAACTGGTGAAATCAGTCCACGAGAATGCTACGATTGATTGGACGATGAAGGAAAACGTCCGCGCCAAATTGCGCGTGATGGTCAGGCGCATTTTACGTAGATATGGCTATCCACCTGATAAGCAGGAAAAAGCTACACAAACTGTTTTGGAACAGGCTGAGGTCATTGCGAAGGATTGGGCTGGGTAATGCGAGAGACGGTCCGCTTGACGGGGAAGGTGGATCAGGTGATCGATGTCCACGGCGGGTGGCCGGTAAAGTAAGTTAAAAATTGACATGTTGAAAACACTGAAACTGGAGATTGATATGGCAGACGATACCGATGTGTTACTTAAGTATTGCGATGAAACTATACAGGAAATGCGTCATGTTGAAAATCAACGTGCCACTATTGCCAATATGACTATCGTCATTTCATCTGTTATTATTGGCTATATGGCGCAACAAACGCTGAATTTGACAATGCTTCCAGGTTCTATAATAATGATTTTTCTTGGTGCGTATGGAATTATTATGACCAGCAAACTTTATGAAAGACATCAGTTTGGGCGAAGCCGACTTGACCAATGGACAAAACGCATTGATAAATTACACCCAAAATCGGATCTGATAAAACTTACTTCACTTGCTGATCAAGAACATGATGCCCAATTTCCAAAATTGTCAAAGATCAGGCTTAACCGTCTATGGATAATTCTGCATGTAACAATCATGTTGGTTGGTATTGGAATTACTTTAGTAGTATTGGTGGTAAGTCTATGATTTTCCTGCAAAACTATATTGTGCTGTGCGAGACGATCCGCTTGATGGGGGAAGTGGATGGGGCAATTGATGTCCACGGCGGGTGGTCGATTAGGTACAATTGTATTGAAAACTGGAGAAAGGATGTGAAATGTCTACTTACCCTAAAAAACTACTAGGCCTGACAGACATTGAAGGCGTTGGCAAAATATATTCTGATAAACTCAAACAATATGGGGTTCATTCACTTAAAGATCTCCTGCGAAAAGCTGGAACATCAAGAGAGCGTATTAAAATGAGTTCGGCAACGGGGATCCCGGCTTCCACGATTCTGCGGTGGGCATGTCAGGCTGAACTGCTCATAATTGATGGAATTGATCCAGAATACGTAGCTCTTTTGGTTGCAGCAGGAGTCGATTCAGCGCCAGAATTGGTCTTGCGGGATCCGAAGACGTTGCACGATAAGATGGTTCGAGTAAATAAACAAAAGAACTTAGTTCGTAATGTCCCTTTGGAAAAGGAAATCGCCAGGTGGGTGAAGCAAATCCTCAAGTCGCCGTATAGATTATCATTTTAGGAGGTGAGGAATGGAAATTCAGGGTTTGATCGTTACCGTCGCTCTTGCTCTGCTAGGTTATTTGGTAACTTATTTGAACAACCTCCGCCTTGCAAAAAGAGCAGACAAACTAAAATTTGTCACCGCACAAATCGACGAATTATACGGACCATTATATGTGATTACCCAAACAGGCCAAATCCTTTTTCAAGCGTTACGCGCAAAAGGGATAAAAAAAGAGAAATTATCAGTCAGCGAGGCTGGGCCGGATTCTACTGATGAATTAACAGATTGGAGAATATGGGTAGAGGAAGTGCTTTATCCGTTGAATGCACAGCTGGAACATATCATCATAAATAAAGCACATCTGATTATTGAAGAGGAGATGCCGCATTGCCTAAAGCTTTTCCTTGCCCATTCTGCAGGTTATAAAGCGATCATAAAAAAATGGCGAGATGGCAATTTCTCAGAACATTCATCAGTAATCGAATATCCAGATGAAATAGAAGAATACGCTGAAAACTCATTCTTGAGTTTGAGAAAACAACAGCGGAAGTTGATTGGCCGGTAGAAACATCTTGTCACTTGTGTATAAAAGCAGTTATCCGCTTGATGGAGGAAGTCCCCAAAGGGGACGATATACGGGTTGAGCGAGAAAGGATTTAAGATTGTGGAAGGAGAATAATAGCATGGCTGGCAAAAAGAAAAGTAAACCAACGGTCAAGAAACCATCTGTAAAAAAGACAAAACCTGTCGAACCAAACGAGGAAAAGATACCGTCAGGTGAACTTATCAAAGAATCGGAAATAGGCGTTCTTTTCATTGATAAAGCCAGTGGGTCTCAAATTGGCTTTATCAAATTCGACTCTTCCGGGGTGCTGGTTTATCAAATGATTAAGCCGGGGATGCATGTGTTTGCTTTCAAACCCATTGATCATCTCCTGAATCAATGGATAAAGGAACCTTTGTATAAGAAACATGCGAAGTTGTTGGAAGAGAATTCTAAACTCCCTGATGAAATTCTTGAGCAGGAAGCAAATAGCTGTGCGGATTTCCTGAATTCGTTGGAAAGTCCGCTCAGTTTAGGCGGTCATTCCGTCAAAGCACAGATGGTGCATACTGAATCCTGAAGGAAAAGGACGCGCTGTTACCATGTCCGAAATCAGTCGGACATCTTCGCGAAGCACACCTTTAGGTGCCCCCAAATACAACAATGGAAATTCAGGGCGCGCATTCGATGGTTAACTCGTCGGATTTTGGGGAGACTGCGCTTTGGGAGTTTTCTGTACGATATGCCAGCTGTGCCCCGATTAATCAGGCAGCCTTTGAGTCACAGAATCCCAGAGGGACACACGCCAGGATGAAACATTTCGACAGGCTTAGTGCGCCGCCCGTCAGGTCGGTGCTGAAAAACCGTCTACGAATATAGTAACGAATGCGCGAATGAGGATGGATATTCGTTTATTCGTTGTTCATTCGTGGATGATTGTGGTCGTGTCCCTGCGCGAGGCGTGCTTTCTACCCCCCTTCGTCATTCACCCTTCGGGTACATTCGCTGGACATCCGATCCCTGCGTTTACAGAAACAGTCCAACTATCATAAAAGGAGATTCCCGTGCCCCCGAAAAGCGCGATCGTCGCCGGTTATTTATGCCTGGATGTCATCTGCAAATCGAGCACCTGCCCGATCGCCGCCTGGATGGGCACATGACCCCCATCACTTCGACAGGCTTAGTGTGGCGGGATTGTAGAGTGTTGAAGATTGTGGTATTCTCATCAAATACCCGGGTGTTAATTATTGAAAGGAGTTAATATGCCCGCGATTCTTGATGTTCCCCCTCAAAATGTACAGTCCGATTTGGATTCCCTTATTGCCGCCTTGGGCGCAAAGATCCCGCCCAAAAAAGATGACAACCTGTTGATCGCCACTTGGAACATCCGCGCTTTTGCGTAGCTCACACGAGAGTGGACGGCAGGAGCGAATGATAGTCCCAAGCGTGACCTGCGTGGATTGCGGGCCATTATCGAGATCTTATCCCGGTTTGATGTAATCGCGATCCAGGAAGTCAAGGGCGACCTGCGCGCCTTGCGGGATACGCTCCACTTTCTGGGGGAGGGTTGGGCGTTTCTGATGACAGACGTCAATGCCGGCGGGGAAGGTAACGATGAAAGGCTTGCCTTTCTTTTCGATCTTGGACGCCTCAAGCCTTCCGGGTTGGCGGCCGAATTAGTGGTGCCGCAAGATCGGCTGAACCGTATTGATGAAAACGCCCTGAAGACCCAATTTTCACGCACCCCCTATGCTGTCAGCTTTGTGAGAGGCAAGACTACGTTCATCCTTGTCACTCTACACATCCTTTTTGGAAAGACAAAAAAGGAGAAGGAACGTCTCCCCGAACTTCTGGAGATCGCAGGCTGGATGAAAGATTGGGCTAAGAGGTCGAACCGTTTCCATCATAACCTGCTCGCTCTTGGGGACTTCAACATCGATCGTAAAAGCAGCAGCGGGTTTCAGGCATTTACTTCCACGGGACTCACGGTGCCCGATGTGTTGATGGATCTACCGCGTACGATCTTCGACAAATCGGGCACACCCAGCGATGATAACTTCTTTGACCAGATAGCCTGGTTCACAAGTGGCCAGGAGGCGTTGATCGATATGACGGTTCGTAACGGCGGCAACTTCGATTTTGTACCGCACGTTTACAGAGAGCTTAACTTTACCCCCCGGAAGATCTCAGATCGAGTTTCAGATCACCTCCCATTATGGATTGAATTCGGTATTTAAGGGCAAGCCCATCAATCGTCAATCGTAAATCGTGAATCCCCAAGGTGCGGGTGCAGGAGATTTGAAGAGATGAAAAACTGCCCATTGAATCCCGATCCCGAACTTAGTATAATAAATTCGAGATAAACTTCCCAAAGCAATCGGCCGGGCCAAATGCTCAAAGTGTCGCTCTGGCCATTGCATCCGATTTCTGCTCCCAAAGGAGGATACTATGACCATCTCGCTTTCGCAGGTCGTCAGTGTGGCGCTCGTTTTGGCCGTGGTGTATTACATCATGAGCATGCTCATTTCCGGTATCACAAAATGGGTGCTGGAACTGCTCGAAACAAGGGGAAAGATATTCGAAGATTTCTTAAAGAAAAGCCTTGAAAATGAGCTTGATAAAGATAAGAAATTTGCCATTGAAAAATTAAAGGACGCGCCCCAGGTCAACTCATTGCGGCCTGTGCGCTATGCGGCAGGCGGGCTTGGGATCATTACGGGGAAAACCAAATTGTCCGACCATGTGGAACATATTCAGCCGAAAGTGCTGGTCGATGCGCTGTTCGACCTTGAAGGCACGGCGGCAGATTGGAAAGAAAAGATAAAGAACGTCATCAACTTACTGCCGGATAACTTTGTGAACTTAGGCGGCGATTCAACACCGTTCGGAACTAAAAAAGCCCTTATCGCCATGGTCGATAAGAATTATTACTCGTTCGAACAATGGCGCGAAAAACTCGAAACCTTTTTTAGTTCGGTCATGGATCAGGCCGCCCAACAATTCTCGGCGGTTGCTAAAAAATATGTCTTGTGGTTTTCGCTGGTCCTGGCGTTTGCGCTGGGCGTCGACAGCATCCAGATCGCCGGGAACGCCTGGTACGACCCGCAATTGACCAAAAAGGCGGATACGTATGCGGAGACCATCCTGCAATCCCAAGACGCGAGCCAGGAGGAACAGCAGGCTGACCTCAAAGCCCTCTATGCCACCCTGGATGACATGGCGGTGATCAATTTGCCCTGGTATGTCACCGCCCAGGTCAAGGACGAGAGCGGGCAAACGAAAACGGAAATCATGAGTTATCCCTGGTCTATCCAGCCGCCGCTCAAAACAAACAGCCAATACAAGGATCTGATTTCACCTTATACCGAATGGTCGCTTTCCCAGCCTTACGGTTGGTGGTTATTCTTAAGGATTTTAGGCCTTCTCATTACCGGCATCGCCGTCTCGCAGGGTTCATCCTTCTGGTACGATATCATCCGCCAGATCAAGGGTGAACAGAAGAAAACCGAAGCCGCACCAAAGGGATCATCAGGCGCAGTCATTGAAGCGAAGGAACCATTCGCGCCTCTCGGCGCTGAACCTCCCGCCAAACCACCCGAACAATAGAAAGGAACCTTTCTTGTGCTTCCAGCCCCCGGTTCATAGGGGGCTGGTTTCTTGCACAGGCAAATTCAGTCTATATATGTGATGTGCTCGAAGCACAACTCCAGTTCGCGGACGCGAAGCGAGAGCGCGGGCGGCTGGTGGAGTCCGTGCTGGCGAAGGTGGGAGGGGTTGAGTTTCTACCCCCTTCGTCCCGCTTCGCGGAAACACTTTCGCGAAGCACACCTTTAGGTGCCCCCAAATGGGGGAAGCCAAGCTTTGAGAGTTTTCTGTCCGATCGGTTTTGTGGCTTGCATACAATCATTGGAGCAAATAGCCTCCCCATTTTGGGGCCCACAGGGTGCTGCGCGACCCACAGGGTGCTGCGCGAAGGTTGGAGGGGTTGGGTTTTGAATTCTGCGCAATAAGGTACACTTGAAGAATCGACTAATAAGGAAACCTGAACAATGTCCGAAAGCGGGAGTCTTTTCACATGATTCCTATCCGGGCGAATATTCACGCGTCACAGTCGCCGATCCGATCTAATATTTTAAACTCCCAGACCTTGCCATATCGCCGCGATGGCATATACTAACCGAATGTAAAAATCCCAAGGAGACTTTCCATGGAAATCACTCCATCCCGAAAACTAAAACGCTACTGGCGCGTGGCTGTCATCGCCAACATCAAGGATGAAAGCCAGCCCAGGCCGGAGGGAGTGCCTGCCGATGCGTTCGCTGACTTCGACCACATTGAGACCATCCACCACATCCAGAACGCCATCGAAAGCGACGGGCACGAGACCAAATTCCTGATAGCCGACCGAAGCCTGCCCCAGACTGTGCAGGAATATAACCCTGACATCTGCCTCAATATCGCCGAGGGGCTTGGTGGCGACGCGCGCGAAGCCCACGTGCCTGCCCTGCTTGAAATGCTGGAGATCCCCTACACCGGCTCGCGCGTCCTCACCAACGCCATCTCGCTCGACAAGACCCTCACCAAGCGCATCTGGCGGGACCGACGCCTGCCAGTCGCACCCTTCCAGGAATTCCTGACCGGCGAGGAGCCGCTCCGCCCCGACCTGAATTTCCCGCTCTTCGTCAAGCCCGCGCGTGAAGGCACCGGCATGGGCGTGGACTCCAAGGCCGTCGTAAAAAAGGAGGGCGAACTGCGCGAGCGCGTCAAGTGGGTCATCAATTCCTACCAGCAACCCGCCCTGGTCGAGACCTTTCTCTCCGGGCGCGAGTTCACCGTGGGCGTGATGGGCCGTACCGACGCCAAACTCTACTCGCGCCATCCCGACTGGTACGATGACAAGGACGGCTTCCACCGCTTCCCCATCCTCGAACTGGATGCCAGCCGTTCCGTCACTCCACGGGTCTACAGTCAGGCCGCCAAGGCTAAGGATGTCGGCGAAAAGGGCGCGCCCGATTACATCTGCCCGGCCGATATCGACCCCGAACTTGAAAAGAAACTCAAACACTTTGCCTCGCGCGCCCACCTCCTGCTCAACGCACTGGATGTCTCACGTACCGACATCCGCCTGGACGATGAAGGCAACCCGCGCCTGCTCGAGATCAACACCCTGCCCGGTCTCACCCCTGATTACAGCGACTTGTGCCTGCAGGCCAAAGCCGAGGGCATCGCCTACAACGATCTGGTCCTCGACATCCTCTACCTGGCGGCCGGTCGCTGGAGCCTGCTCGAACCGCGCGAGTTCCTTCCCAAGTCGCGCAAATAATTCATGCCCAACCCCCTCCTCCAAAAAATCCTGCGCTGGTTAATGGGCTTTTTTCCCCATCGCTTTTACTGCTCATCGGTGGCTGGTTGGTAAGAAAAAATCGGCGCATATAGGAATAATAGACCTCTTGCGAAAGTCTTTTTTGCCACAGAGAGCGCAGAGAAAATGAGTTTAAGAGCCTTATCTCAAAGGTCTCTGCCTGCACTGTGCCGAAGACGTGCAGGCACACGTGTGCGCTCTGTGGCTGTATTAAACTCACTTATGCAAGAGGTCAAATCAACATCACTAAGCCCCCTCTGTCCTTTCCCCTGAAGGTGCGAGCGCACGAAGTCCCTCGCGAAGCATCCCGAGCGGAGCGAGCGGAGCGAGTGGGCGTAGCAGCGCAGCGTAGTGGCAGGGAGGGGCTTTCAAAGGTGAATTATGAAAGGAGAAAATGCAATGAAGAAAATCATTTCAGCCCTATTGGCATTCGCCGTCCTGTTGGTCTTGCTAAGTGGATGTGTTCCTACGCCAACACCTGTCCCGCCAACATTCACACCTGAACCAACAGTCACCGTTACTCCGCTCCCAAGCGCCACAGTGCCCCCAAGCGCAACTCCGCTTCCAACCATCACCCCCGAGGGTGGGATCGGCTCCACCTCGGCGCGTCCGAAGGATGGGATGGTGATGGTCTATGTGCCGAAGGGCGTTTTCACCATGGGCAGCACCCTTGGCGAATCGGATGAAAAGCCGGTGCATGATGTTTATCTGGAGGCCTTTTGGATCGATCAAACCGAAGTGACTGTTGCGATGTACAAACGCTTCGCACCAGATGAAAGGGTCAATGGCACCAGTAAGCAGCCGGTGAGGCACATCACATGGGACCAGGCAGCAGCCTACTGCGCGTGGGTGGGAAGCCGCCTGCCGACGGAGGCAGAATGGGAGAAAGCAGCGCGCGGGTCAGATGAGCGTACCTATCCATGGGGAAACCAGCCTCCAGCCAATGACCTGGCGAACTATGCCGATCTGAGTTCCCGCTTGAGTTGGGCAGATATCAATGTGGATGATGGTCACAAAGAGTATGCGTCCGTGGGAAGCTACCCTGCGGGAGCCAGTCCTTACGGTGCGCTGGATATGGCCGGGAATGCGGCGGAATGGGTCAATGATTGGTACGACGAGACTTATTACAGCAGGTCTTTAGAGATCAACCCACCGGGACCTGAGGATGGCATCTTCAAAGTTTTGCGCGGCGGCTCCTGGTATGGCACCGCTGCCAGCCTGCGCACTTCCGACCGCGCCTGGTACATCTCTGAAGGCGGTAACGACCTGGCTGGATTTCGTTGTGCACAAAGTCTGATCGCAAAATAAAGATGATGAGACTTGCACCTTGTATGTATCCTTCCCAATAACCTGCACCAATGAAACCGGTCAATGCGCTGCAAGAGCTGCAGTCCACGAGCGGGGGCACCTAAAGGTGTGCTTCGCGAAGGTTGGAGGGGTTGGTTTTGAATTCTGCGCGATAAGGTACATTTGATGAATCAACGAATAAGGAAACCTGAATAATGTCCGAAATCAGAAGGTGGTTGTGTCCCTGTGGCGAGGCAGTCCGCTTGAGACCTCACGGGTTTCCCCCGCGCCCTGATTAATCAGGCAGTCTTTGAGTCGCAGGATTCCGAGGAACACGCGCCCCGATAGGACACTTCGACAGGCTTAGTGGGCCGCCCGTCAGGTTTGTGGTGAAAAACCGTCCACGAATATAGGAATGAATGCTCGAATGAAGATGGAAGTTCGTTTACACTTGCACCCGATTTGCTGGGCAAATCGTGCGTTCGTTGCAGCGCGGGTGTTCGTTGTATATTCGTGGATGGTTCTTGTTTTGACATCTGACAGGCGGCATGCTGTGACCGAAGGGAGTGTTGAAGTGTTACAGCGGGGACAATTCCTAATCTACCAATTACCAATCCATCAATTACCAATTCCCCAATCCCATCACGCACCCGGGGCAATATACACGGCAATCGAGATGTAATGCGCCAGCGCGCCTTGCAAGATACCGGCCAGATGGATTATAAATAGATATCTTGCGAAAGTCTCCTTTGCCACAGAGATCACAGAGAAAATGAGTTTTAAGAGCTTTTTCTCAAAGGTCTCTGTGTGCTCTGTGGCTGGTTGTATTACTTATGCAAGAGGTTTAATAAATTAAAGCGGTCGTTTTGGTGATTTCATGAGAGGAGATCTTGATGGACCCGAAGCTTAGCGGACTTGAACAGTGGCGTAATATCGCGAAGGGAATAGCGACATTGCTCCTAATTTTTTTAGCTGGCATCATATTATTCACTTTGGTTTTTGAATTGGTAATACTGCTAAAACCCAGGGTCCCAGAATTCACATTCCGCAATGTGGGCCCCTGCCTTGGTCTTGATCAGAAGCGGGTGGAAAGGTTTGAAGTGGGGGATGAACAATACATTTGCGCAGATATGGAAACCAATGAGCCTCAGGCTCAGCTGGATTTGTATATCTACGAAAGTGAAAATAAAAACCAGGTATATGTTAAAGACGCCGTGGTCACTTCGGGCCCTATTGCGTATGACATCCATCCCCCGCTTCCCCCTGGAAAATACCGGGCTTATATAAGTTTTGACGGGTCCGCTTTGGTTGATTTCGAGTTCGAGGTAGTTGAGAGAAGCGATCAATAAGCGCTATTTCCTAATCTGCCATCACCGCCATCACGCACCCGGGGCAATATAACACGGCAATCGAGATGTCGTGCGCCAGCGCACCCAGGATCACAAAGATATGCCAGATCTCGTGGAAACCGAATTTGCCCGGAAAGAAATCAAATTTCTTTGTCATATATATGACCGCGCCCAGCGTGTAGATTATGCCGCCCACAATTAACCAGACCAATGCCCCGGTGGGTAAAGCATGCACCATCTCGCTGATGGCCAGAGGGCGTTGTCCGCTGGGTGGGCATGCAACCCACGATTTTTTAAGGGAATCATAGGTTGATTTTCCGCTCATTTGTTCTATAATGTAGGCATGCACTATAATAGATCTCTTGCGAAAGTCTTCTTTGCCACAGAGATCACAGAGAAAATGAGTTTAAGAGCTTTTTCTCAAAGGTCTCTGTGCGCTCTGTGGCTGATTGTATTACTTATGCAAGAGGTCTAATAACAAACAGCAACTCCCCTACGCCCTTTCTCTAACCGAATCCCAACAGAGTCGTCCTCGCGCCGACTCTGTTTGTTTGCCAGGAGCGCGTTATGCCAAAATATATGAACCTGCTGAATGTTCAGGCAAGTGAGTATCTCAACGGCAATTACGCCGAGACCCTGTCCGCGCGCGAGTTGCACGAACTGGAAAATAACCTGCTCAAAGGGTTGGAGATTGAACGGTCCATCGCTACCAAAGTGATATGGCAGGTCGCGGATCGAATCAACGCCTTGGAGAAAAAAAAGGCTGCCATCCGCAAAAACATGGTCAACCGCTCGTGGTATGTGGACAAAAATTATCGGGCTTTAGACAAACGCTATCTGGCTCTGTTGAAGGTCCTGTGTCGGTGTATCAGGCTCAAATGCCGTTTGATAAGAACGCATCATAAGATCATGTGCGAAGCGAATGAAAGGTATCAACCTCGGGGCAAGCCCCGAACCCTTTCTTCCGCCGCAAGCGGCGGGGTATTGGACCCGAAAGGGAATAAAAAGAACGATCTTGATCTTTTTGCCTTTCAACATTCCCCGCCGCCTGAAAGTGGAATGAACGCCCTGCTCCCCACCTTTAATTGTTCCTCCCAAAAAACAAAGTTTTTTTACTCAAAATTATTCAGGAAAAACATGGACATCACCGACGACCAATGGAACGCTGTCAAAGACCTCGTCCCGCAAAAGATCATGCAAGGCGCGGGCCGTCCGCCGCAAGACACGCGCGATGTGCTCAATGGCATTTTCTGGAAACTGCGCACAGGTGCTTCATGGAACGACCTTCCAATGGAATACCCGTCTCATCAGACATGTTATCGCTATTACACCGAATGGGTGAAAGCGGGTATTTTGGATCAGGTTATTCAAGCACTGGTGGAACATCTTAAACAAAGTGGCTTTAGTCTTTCTGGCTCTATGGAAAACGGCGATATTGAATTGATACAAATGGCAAAGCAAACTCACATACACTTCGCCCCGCGCTTGCAGGATACCTGGCAATCCTCCACTGCTCTGCTTATCCTGCAAATCTTCATCAGTAAACAAAGAAAACTGGGCAAGCCTGTTAAAAATATTAATCAGGCATATCCACTAACTGATTAAAGGTTGGTTGCTCCCGCGATTCTGACAAAGGGTTATTCTCAACAATGCCGCGTCTCCCTTTCAATTAAATCCTCTGGCTTACCTTCGCACATTAACAACTAAATATTGATATACTCACACTACACTCGCACACGCCAGGCGCGCCGGTTGCCGGAGGATAATGCCCATTATCAGAAGGTGGTCTTGTCCCTGCGCGAGGCGGTCCGCTCGCTTCGCGTCGGGGAAGCCAGGCTTTGGGAGTTTTCTGTCCGATCGGTTTTGTGGCTTGCATACAATCATTGGAGCAAATAGCCTCCCCATTTTGGAGCCCACAGGGTGCTTCGCGAAGGTTGGAGGGGTTGGGTTTTGAATTCTGCGCAAAACGAATAGGATGAAGGAAGGTAGGCCGAAATGATTAATGGAAAAACTGCTGTTGATACAATCAAAAAAAAGTTTCATGGCATCGATTCAATTGTGAACATTCCCCTGCAGAGAGGCGGAGTGTTCAAAGCCAGATTTGTTGAAGGTGGCCTGGAGGTGGATGATCTTGGAAACCAACCCTTCCTGCCGTGGAAAGTCTTTGAGGAAGCAGTCGATTTACTTGCTCGAAAAGGTGGCCGGGCCAGGCGCGGTGATGCCATGAATTCAAGGCTTGGAGAAGGTGGTCTTCCGTTGGATTCGATTGAAGGACATATTGCGCATGCGGTGTATGGGAAGCAGATTGGTGAGAGTGTATTTCGGAGGATTTCACCAATAACAGCAATTTTAGTTTGGGTAGGCTTGTGTGATACGGTTCCTGGGGAGTTAATACTCCGCTGATTGCCGGAGGATATTGTCCATTGTTAGGAGGTGGTCGTGTCCCTGCGCGAGGCGATCCGCTTGAGGAAGGAAGTCTCCAAAGGGGACGATGTCCCACAAGGGGGTGCAATCCGTGCTGCGACCGCACGAAATCCCCGTAGCGTAGTGGGAGGGAGTGTCCCCTTTTCGGGCGTTGCGACTGGACGAAGTCCCTCGCGGCGATGCATCCCGAGCGGAGCGAGTGGGCGTAGCGCAGCGTAGTGGGAGGCAGGGGCGTTCAAGGGAAAACCATGGCGTCATTTCCCAAAACATTAACAATGGATTAGAATAGAGGCATGAACACCCAACAAGGTTATCTGCTTGTTGTAGAAGATATTCCCGATATCCTGAGCCTGTTGGATACAACTCTTAAATTCGGGGGCTATCGCGTGGTCACGGCTCGCAATGGGCTCGAAGCGTTGGAAGCGATTGCGCGGGAACTCCCGGTCTTGGTCATCACCGATGTCCTGATGCCCAGGCTGGATGGATTCGGCCTCGTTCATAGATTACGCATCAATTCAGGTACTCGCGAAATTCCAGTGATTGTCATCACGGCCACCTACGTCGCGCCTGAAGACAGGGAATTTGCACTAAGCATTGGCGTAACTCGTTTTATCGAAAAGCCGGTTGACCTCGAGCAGTTCCTGTCCATAGTTGCAGAACTCCTGGTGAAGGGCACGCCTGCCAAACTTGAATCGCTCGATGAAATCAAATTTTATAATGGGTATCGCAAACGACTTGAAGTAAAACTGGCCCAGAAAATCGCACAGATCGCACGCACTGAGCAGATGTTGGAAACCCCTTCAGAAGAAGATGAACTGTCCCTCAGGGCCTCTCTCCGACTGGCTATCGGCGAACGAGAAGAGATACTACTCCTGCTCGCACAAGTCCGCGAGCACATTGAAAAAAACATCAAGCCGGAATAAGGACTGCGCCTCACTTCCAACAAAAAGTGAGCGATCCCCTGCTCGACGAGGAGGTTGCCCACCTGCACTTCCCAGCATATGCGCAAGGTGCGAGTATCGCGGCTCGCGTCTGCTGCCTGTCCCGCGTTCGTTCCGGGGAGGCGGTCCGCTTGATGGGGGAAGTTCTCAAAGGCGATGATATCCCGCAAGGGGACGATGTCCCACAAGGGGACGATGTGGATGCGGTGATTGATGTCCGCGGAGACAGGGAAGAACAGGTACAAGGACGAAGGATGAAAAAACTTTGCGGCTAAGTTCCCTGAAAAGGTAGAGCGAGAGACAGTCTTGGCAGGAGACTACCGTGAGATATAATTCAATTATGAGCCGTACAGCTGCGATCACAGGCAGCCAACTCACGAATGCCCTGCGCGTATTGGGTGTAAATTTTATCCTGGGAGGACAAAATAAAGACGAGTCCCTGCGCAAGCAACCCACGCGCCTGATCGCCGCCCTCGCCGAAAGCGATGAAGCGCGTTTGCGCCTGTCGCTCATCCCCCTTTTTCTTGAACATCCCGAATTTGCCGCGCGCGTCCGGACGGTTTCCAAAAACCTCGACCCATCCGCGCGGCTCACGCTCCAATGTTTTTACAGCGCGGCTGTCTGGCTTGGACAAAAATACAAGGCGCGGAATAAATCCCTGCCCGATTATTTCTCCAAAGAACTAAATCTGCATCCCACCGAGGACCCCGAAGAAAACCTGCGCGGGCTGGCAAAACGTCACGAGGAATTGAGCGGCGCGCGGGTCAACTGGCTTGGCACATACCAGCACGCAGCGAAGGTTTGGCTAAAGGGTTTGGAATTACGGGTGGTCGAGTAGCGGCGCATATCGAGACCAAAAGGCTTAATCGTGGACAACACCGAAATCCAATCCATCCTGCAAACCCTCGGAGAACGAGTCCCGCCTGCCTCCCGCCTGGTTCTGGTCGGTGGAAGCGCGCTGGCGCTGTTTTGAAGTCCGCGCCTGACAATAGATATTTATTTTTTCGGCGACGATGTACATCCAAACAAATTGCACCGGTCAATTTGGGAATTTGGAAGTCTACGTTGCCGATCCATACAGCATCGCGCTCAGCAAACTGGATCGCGGCTTCGACACCGACCTCGACGATATCGTGTTTCTCATTCAACACAATCATGTGCATCTAGACGAACTGGAGTGCATCACACAGAACGCCCTGTCCCAGGCGCGCAAATTCGACTTTCATCCCGAAATCCTTGCCCATCTCCAGGAATTAAAAAACCGATTGAAATAAAATGACTTTGCGCTTACTTCGACACGGTGAGCGAAAGACGAACCGTCAGTACAAGCTTTGCGCCTAAGTGCCCTGAAAGGGTATGGCGTGAGAAACTGTATCTAAGCCTATATCCACTCTTTTTACCTTTCCCTTTTTCCCTACTCCACACTCCCTTCCGAGTATAATCTGCCCATCCATGAAAATATCTCAAGAAGAACTTAATGAGTTGATCAATAATCCCAGGAAGAAAAATCTGAGTGGACTTGACTTGAGCGAGGCAGCCATGAGTGGTGCCGACCTGAGTGGTGCCGACCTGAGTGGTGCCGACCTGAACAATGCCAATCTGATCAGTTCCAATCTGAGCGATGCCAACCTAAGCGAGGCCGACCTGATCGATGCTGACCTGAGCAAAGCCAATCTGAGCCGTGCCAACCTGCGCGGTGCTGACTTGCGCCGTGCCAACATGAGCAAAGCCAATCTAAACAGGTCCGACCTGAGCAGTGCCAATCTGATCGGTGCCGACCTGGTCGACGCCGACCTGATCGGTGCCAGGTTTAGCGGTACCAGGTTTTGCGATGCCAACCTGAGCGGAGCCCACCTGATCACGGCCGACCTGAGCAAAGGCGACCTCAGCCGCGCCAAGCTGATCAGTGCTGACTTGAGGAAATCTGACCTGAGTAGTGCCAGGTTAATCCGCGCCGACTTGAGCAAGGCCGACCTGAGCGATGCGAACCTGATCGGTGCCTTCCTGGGCGATGCCAATCTGAGCGGTGCAAAACTGAACGGTGCCGACTTGCGCTGGGCCAACTTGAGCAAAGCCAACTTGAGCACAGCCGACCTGAGCCGTGTCAAGCTGATCAATGCCGACCTGAGCGAGGCTGACTTGAGCGAGGCCAAACTGGGCAAAGCCGATCTGAGCGAGGCCAATTTGAACAGTTCCAATCTAACCAAAGCTGACCTAAGCGAGGCCAAACTAATCGGTACCGACCTGAGCGGTGCAAACCTGCGCTGGGCTAATCTCACCGAGGCTGTATATGCTCCACGCACAAAATTTCCTGATGGATTTGATCCAAAGACGGCTGGAGCGATACTGCAATCATGAAAATAATAATCATTGCAGTTCAAAAGGGCGGCACTGGCAAAACAACGACAATTGTTATTTTTTCCTGGATTGGAGTTCAATAAAGGGCGCACTTTGAAAACCCTGGATCGTCAGAGGGGGTTTGAACTCTAAGATGTGAGGGAAAGTTCGGTAATTGTCCTTCCTCACGTTTATTCTTTAGATATTTTGAGGAGCGCCAAAATGTCTGAAATCAAATACGAGATCATCATGCGCATTCGACGGTTAACTTGTCGGATTTTGGGGAGACTGCGCTTTGAGAGTTTTCTGTGCGATATGCCAGTTGAATGTTTACTGTAAGGAGATTTGAACCATGTCTGAAATCAGAAGGTGGTCGTGTCCCTGCGCGAGACGGTCCGCTTGATGGGGGAAGTTTCCAAAGGGGACGATGTTACAGTCCGCAATGCAAGAGGTCAACTGATTAAAAGGAATAAACAATGACAGAAAACTTGTACGGCGGCATTGAAGCAGGCGGAACAAAATTCGTCTGCGCGGTGGGGAGCGGCCCCGATCACATCGTCGCTGAAGCCCGCTTCCCAACCACAACACCTGTCGAAACCATCGGGCAGGTGTCTGATTTCTTTGCGCCGTATGCGAGTCAATTACAGGGCATCGGCCTTGGTTCGTTCGGCCCTTTTGATGCCGATCCTGCTTCTCCAACATACGGGTACATCACCACCACGCCAAAGCCGCATTGGGGCAATACAAACATCCTCGGCATGTTACGTGAAAAGATCAATCTCCCCATTGCTGCGGATATGGATGTCGTCGTCGCGGGATTGGGTGAAGCGAAATGGGGCGCAAGCAAAAACGATAGTCACTCGCTGTATCTCACGATTGGAACGGGCATTGGCGGCGGATACATCGTAAACGGCAAACCCCTGCGCGGACTTGTCAGCCTCGAGATGGGACACATCCGCATCCCGCATAACCTTGAGCTGGATCCGTTTCGAGGGGCATGTCCCTACCACGGAGATTGCTTCGAAGGTCTCGCCTCGGGTCCCGCTGTTCAGGCACGCTTTGGTCAACGCGCTGAAACGCTAAACAACGCTGATCCATTCTGGGATGTGGAGGCAGGTTACATCGCGTACGCGCTTGCCAATTACATCCTCACTTTTGCGCCAAAGAAGATCATTCTCGGCGGCGGCATCATGCAAAATGATTTCATATTTACAAAGATCAGGGCAGGAACAAAAGCCCTGTTGAATAATTACCTAAATCATGCTGTGCTTCTCAACGACATGCATGAATACATTGTTCCGCCTGCGCTGGGCAACCGCTCGGGCGTGCTGGGAGCCATAACATTGATCAAGGATACAAACCAATAGGTCTCTTGCGAAAGTCTTTTTTGCCACAGAGAGCGCAGAGAAAATGAGTTTTATGCGCAGTTGCCAAAGCGCGAAGAGATTGGGGACGCTGATTCACGCTGACAGCGCAGATTTTTTCCTTTTATCAGCGTTTTCTGCGTCCCAATTCCTTATCCCGAATTCAGGTTAAATAATTCAGTGGTCGAGTAGCCGCGTAGCGGGGTATCAAGACCGCCAATGAAAAGTAAATAAAAATTTCGCAGTGTGGTCTCGATACCAGAAGAAATTTGGAGAGTTTATGAAATATTTCCTGGGTATGGATGTTGGTTCATCCAAAACTCACGCCCTTACGGCTCGATGGTCCGTCTGCTGTCGGCGCGGTTATTCTCGGCATGGAGCAGGCAAACCACGATGGATACGCCGTGCGTGACGTTATGGTCCGCACCGCAAAGGAAATTGTCAAATGAACTGAAGGTGCCTCGCACCAGACCAATTGGCAAATATCTGTTAATCGGGACAACTCTCAAGTTGAACGATTCCTAAGGAAAGGGTTGTGTTGGATTCAAGAATCTGGTAGTTTCTCACCCCGTTCTTTGCATGCGCGCAACAAACTGGTAGCGATCGGCGTGGAATACGATCTTGCTGTACTCCACCGGCAGGCCCAGTCTATCGGTGGATGTGCGTTTCACGCGCATCACCGGTGCACCTTTGTTGATGCCCAGCAGTCTCGCCTCCTGGCTGGAAGCGGAATCCGCGATGATCAGATCCAATGCCTCCTGTGGATGGGCGTCATAGAATTTTTCCAATGTCACATACACCGAACGGTTATTCAAATCCAAATTGGCCAGCGCGGGGAAGCGGTCGAAAGAGAAATACATTTCCTCGACGGCGAAGGGAAGCTGTTTGGCCAGGCGCAGGTTGCGCAGGTGGATTACCCGCGTGCCTTCCGGCAGTTTAAGCTCATTCCTGACCTCGTCGCTGGCCGGGATCACCTCTTGTAACAGTATCTTGTTCGAAGGTTCAAGGGCATCCGCAGACAGATTCTCGGTCATGCTGAACAACGGGCCGGTGACCGTGAAACTGCGCTTGATGAGTGGTGCTACGAAAGTCCCCACCGCCCGTTTGCGGATCAGCAGCCCCTCAGTGACCAACTCACGGTACGCGCGATGCACCACCAGCCTGCTGATGCCTACCTGCTCGCTCAGGCTGAACTCGCTGGACAGCATATCGCCTGGCTTCAATTCGCCGCTGGCGATCGAGGCTCTCACCGCCTCCTTGACTTGATGGTAATACGGGACTGCAGATTGTTTATCAACGATAATGTTCAACGCCTCACCTCACATGTAGTGTAGTCGTGATCGCCGGTCATGGCTACAGCAGCAGGTCTTCCAAAGGATAGCCGGATTCAACATCCCAGCCGAACTCGGCGTACGCACCGGCCAGTAGGGCCGGCATATCCGGCACCTGGCCCGCCGCGCCGCCCTCTTTAAGCGGCTTGAGCAACAGTTCAGGCAACCGATCATCCGCTTTGGTCAGCCCAAGCTTGAAGTTTACCAGGCGTTTGATGTTGACGATGCGCTTACCCAACGTCATCAGGTCTTCTGCTTCCAAGCCCCAACCGGTGGCCGCATTGACCGCCTTCAGAAGAGGCTGGACGCCCGGGTTTTCGAACTGGCACAAGGCAAGAGAATTGTACAGGTTGCGCCAGGCTTGTAAGCGCGCCGCGATGCGTCCCTTTTTGATGGTATTCTCATGCCGTTCGCCTGGCACAAGCCCGACATCTTCAACATTGCTTTGACCCAGGTCGAGGCTGAACATGTCGCCCTCCATATGGCAGGCGCCGCGTGGAGAGAGGGCATAGGTCACAGCCATACCGAGATAAGCGCGCGGCTCGTGCATGGGTACTTCCAACCGGTTGACGGTGGCCGAAAGCTCCGGCACACCGGCACGCTCGGCCAACGCGGCGTTACCCTCGGCCAGCACGGCGCCGAAACCCTCACGGCGGGCGGTCAGCTCGATCAGGCGGAAGACCATCTCGGCATCGCCATAACGAATTTCCAGTCCCCCCGTATCCGCGGCGGTAAGCAAACCGCGCTCGAATAGTTCGCAAGCCAGGCCGAGGGTCACGCCCATGCTGATAACATCCAACCCATAGAGGTTACACAGATGCCCGGCATGGATCACAGCTTCCAGGTCGAAGATCATCAGCAGGGAGCCTAGAGACCCAACCGTCTCGTATTCGGGACCGTCCACCTTGGAGTCGTTATAGGTAGCGGATTGTGTCTCGCGCCCGCAGGCGATCATACACTTGTGGCAGGCGGTATTACGCGTGAGGAATTTTTCAGTCAGGTCAACGCCGGAGAGATTGTCAGCCAGGGTGTGTTCGCCAAGCTGGAAGTAACGGATGGGCAGATCGCCCAACATGTGGCTCAGGTTTACATAACCGGCAGTACCATAGGCGCGCAAGGATTGGGCGGGAAAGTCGTCTTTATAAAGCGCCAGAATCTGCTTTGTGATATCTTTAAATTCGTCAGGCTCATAAAGTGGAATCTTAGCCGTGCCGCGCACAGCGATAGCCTTGAGGTTCTTGGAGCCCATCACCGCGCCCAGACCGGTGCGCGCCGCAAAACGACCGTGATCGTTGGCAATTCCTGCCAGCTTGACCAGGTTTTCACCTGCCAAGCCAATACTGGCTACGCGCACCTTTGGATCTCCCAGCGCCTCACGCAGGCGCGTTTGTGTATCATAGATGCCACTTCCCCACAGGTCACCGGCTTCATGCAAGGCGGCTTGCCCTTCGACAATTGACAACCAAACTGGTCGCTCAGCCCTGCCAGTGATCAATACACCATCGTAACCAGCGGAGCGAAGCTCAGGGCCAAAGAATCCGCCGCTGTTGGCCTCACCCCAGATACCCGTCAGGGGTGAACGGGCGCAGACGCTGTAACGTCCGGCTGAGGTCATGGATGTACCCACCAAGGGACCAGTCAGGAAGAACAGCGGATTTTCCGGGCCGAGGGGATCAGTATCGGCATCGAGCATATCATATAGATAGCGCGCCGCCAGCCCACTTCCGCCCACATAGTTACGGGCATAGTTTTCGTTAAGCGCTTCATCCCATAGCCTGCTCTGGCTAAGGTCAACGCGCAGTATTCTGCCCATATATCCGTTCATGATCAGCTAAGACCCAAAATCCGTATCAATCTGTCCCGCGATTTTGACCAACTCATTCGTGGCCTTTGGTGTGCGTTGAATCTGCGCCATACTGCCCTTTAGCTTGAGCTTACCAGAAAACATACCCTGGATCGGATCCAGCCGGCCTTCGAGAACCCTGCGCCATATTCCGAACGGCCCTGATATGATGAAGAGTGCATTTTTCTCATCTGGATTGCCAAGCATCTGAGGGTCGGAGGCTTTACCGTGCTGGAGATTGATATACGAGTAGGAAGTATCCGGATAATCGGCATCCGGCAGAACGACAAAAATGCAGTCACCTTCCCAGTCAGCGGCGGTTTGAGCATAGGATTCACTGGCATTCAGCCGTACACAAAGTTCTTTGATCCATTCGTCGGAGGGAAATTTAATAGCCATTTTATATCCTTTCTTTATTCGAATTCATAACCCGCTTCGACCCAACCCTTTATGCCCTGGCGCAAAATCTCACGCCCATCGGGGGTGGCGCCCATACCATAGATGAAACCGGTCCTTGGCACTTCGTAAGGTGGATTCTTGGCAAAGTTGACACCATCCGCCAGGTCTTTGACGAAACGCTCAGCGATGCCTGGCTGGGTCTGTGGCAGTGTGATGCAGAAATGGAAGCCGGGTGGGTTCTGGCAGCCATTCATGCGCCAACCCTTCTTTTCCAGATAGTCGTTCACGAAATATGGATCCACCACATCGGAGGTCAGGCTGATCAAAAAGGTGGATTTACCCATAATGCGCAGTTCATGGATTTTGGCAATACCCTCGCGCATCCTGTCTGCCGTGTCCATGATGGCTTTGGCGGCCTTGAGATAACCTTCCTCGCCCATGCAGACCATGGCGGCCCACATGGATGCGCTCAGTCCAGCCGAGCGGCTGCCTTGCACGGTGGGAGATGCGTAAACGCCGCCAGACCAATCCTCTTGTGCGTAAAACATATAGCGGCGCAGGTCCTTATTGCGGAAGTTTATGGTCGAGGTGCCCTTGAGGGCATAGCCATACTTGTGTGTGTCACAGGAGATGGATGTAACTCCCGGCAGGCGGAAGTCAAACACGGGCACATCGTAGCCCAGCTTTTCGATCCAGGGCAGGATGAAGCCGCCAAGACAGCCGTCAACATGCAAGCCGATCTTGTGTTCCAGAGCCAGGTCGGAGAGCTTGCTAATCGGGTCAACCACGCCGTGGGGATAGGTGCCAGCCGAGGCGGCCAGGGCGACCGTATTTGGGGTGATCTGGGCGCGCATGGCCTCGACGTCAGCTTCAAAGTCTGCATTGACCGGCACGCGGATGGCCTTCATCCCCAGGTAATGAGCGGCTTTCAAGTGGGCGGGGTGGATGGTCACAGGAACAACAACCTCGGGCGCGGTGATACCTTTTTCTTCGCGGCCCCATTCGCGATAGACATACATGGCATTATAGATGCTTTCCGTGCCACCCGAGGTGATCGCGCCGGCTTGCTCATCATAACGGTCCACCTTGCTCACCTCTTCACCATGCAGCATCCTGCCCACCATGGCTAGCACCTCACCTTCAAATTTGGTTCCGCTTGGGCACAAGTCCCGCTGTAAGAGGTTGACGCACGAATACATGCTGAAGACCTTGTTTAGGAAGGCATAGTGTTCCATGCCTCCGTGATACATGGTTCCTGAACATTGACCGCCCAGCCATTTTTTATTTTCCTCCTCCGACATATGGGCGATCTCCTTCAAGACCCCACCTTCGTCCCTGCCCTTCTCAGGCAGTTTGGTAAATACCTGGAAGAGTTTGTTGTAGGGGTGCATATCACCATATATATCAATTGATTGTTGTTCGTCAGACATATTTTTCTCCTTTGAGAGATTTGAGAATTTTATTTATGATTTTTCTACTGCACATATATCATTGCGAGCACTGGTCGAGTAGCCCTGAGCGGTTTTTGCGAAAGGCGTATCGAGACCAAACGAAGCAATCCCATGTTCAATAGATCTCTTGTGAAAGTCGATTTAGCCACAGAGATCACAGAGAAAGAGAGTTTTAAGAGCCTTTTCTCAAAGGTCTCTGTGCACTCTGTGGCTGTAGCGCTCACTGCAAGAGGTCAAATAGAGTTTTTCCGCTAAGAGGAGATTGCTTTGGCTGGGGTCTCTATACGCCCCGAAGAGCACGGGGCTACTCGACCACCACCATCACAATGACATCACTTATTCAAGGCGTGGAAGACCGGCCGGATTTTGTCCTTGCTGGCCATAAACTGCGCAAACATACTGTCATAGATGGCGCGGTTCTTCGGGTTCGGCTCAAAGACACGATCAAACTTGATCATGTCGGGAATATCATCCAGCTTGACCAATCCCAGCCGGTTGAAGGCCAGTAATCCCATGCCAATCACATTGCTGTTGCGCGGGTCGGCTTGCCGGTGCATTGGAAGCCCAACCACATCAGCCATGATCTGCGACCAGAGGTCCGAGAGCGCGCCGCCACCGGTCAGCCGCCAGCATCGGAACGGTTTGCCGATCAGTTTTTCAGCCGGGCCGCGCAGCCAGCGCCAGTTCATGGCAAGGCCCTCGAAGACAGCCCGGGTGAGATGGGCACGGTTAGTCTTGTGGGAGAGGTTCAGGAAACCGCCGCGCATGTGCGGGTCTTCTCCGGGAGAGAGACTGCCGTTGTACCAGGGCAGGAAGAGCACGCCTTCACTGCCGGGCTGTACCTCGGCGGCAATCTGGCTTGCGCGGTCGTACATATCATCGGGTACTTTCCCAGTATCGAAGCCATCTTGAAAGTAAACCAGGTTCCTCAAGTAGGATTCCAGCACCTTGCCATTGTTCGACAGTTCACCCCAAAACAAATAGCGTCCCTTGATGCCGCTAGGCATCGTACCCATCGAGCTGGCGATGTCGGTCTTTTTAAACGAGACATGAGATGCCAGGTATCCCGAGGTGCCCAGCACGGCGGCCGTTTCAGAATCAGCGATGGCGCCCGCGCCGATGGCGGATGAGCTGTTGTCGTTGACGCCGCAGACCACCACCGTATCCGGCGAAAGCCCCAATTCGCTTGCAACGGCGGGAGTGATCGTGCCCAGGATTCCGTCAATGGGCAGGAGGTCGGGCAGTTTCTCACGGTCAATGCCACCGGTTTTGATCAGCCACGGATGGTATTCCTGTACGTCCAGGCGGCGGTTGTCCACCATCATCATCGGCAGAGCCGTGTTCTGGGTGGCGGCAAATTTGCCCGTCAGGCGCATGTTGATGTAATCCATCGGCTCAAAGAACTTGTATGTCCGCCGGTAAACCTCCGGGCGTTCATGCTTGACGAAGAGCATGTGCCCCAACGCATCGGCCCCTTTGAGCGTGGGAGGAAAACCAACAATGTCAAGATACTTGAGCATGACGCTCAATTTGTACCCCTGGATGTTGGGGAAACCCTTGACGATCTCGCGGTTGTACGGTGCACCGCGCCCATCCATCCAGGAAATTACATTCATCAATGGCACACCGTTCTCGTCCACCGGCAGGGTGACCGACCACATGCTGGTAACGGCAACGGCGATGATCTCCGCCGGGGCCACACCGGAAAGCTGGATCACCTTCTTCACACAGTCAACGATGGTTGACCACCATTCGGCCGAATCGTGTTCTGCGCCGTTGTTAGGGAGAAAGAAAATCTGCACCGGAGCGGAGGCGCTACTGGCCACCTGCCCTTCCTGGTTCACAAGGCCGACTTTTGGCCCGCCAGTACCCAAGTCAATGGCCAGGACGTATTTGCTCGTTCGTTGATCTTCCAGCATAGTTGAGCTTCTTCAAATGGTTTTTTTGTTGATGGAAATAAGAAATTGATGGCCCCATTATAAATCATAAATGTATATACGTAAATACATTTACACAAATCGGCAAGCCCGTACTGGGTGTAACTTAGGCAGGCTGTGTTCCCTGCGCCAATGGATCGCTGGAGAGGACGCCGCGCAAACCAAAGAGACCCTAACCCTCTTGATCCCTGTATCGCGATTTCGGCAAGAAGGAAAAACTCAAGTAAGCCACTTTTTGAAATAGGCCTGAATCAATCAACGGTCTCAATGCTGCCAAAAAACACAACGTTGCGACCGTTTGGTTATCTAAAAAGCTTTATTCTGGGGATTTATGCCAGCGGTTCAATCCACTGTTTGCCTTTCAGCCTCTGATTTCATCCAGCACCCCAGCCATGAAATCCTCTATTTCGGCGGCAGTGGCTTTGCTCAATGCCTCTTCTGCGATCTCCCGAGCGCGAGCGTCTGAAAACTGGCCGATCAACCATTTTGCTTCCGGGATGGAACGCGGCGCCATGCTGAATTCATCCAGGCTCAGCCCCAACAAGATCGGAATAGCCTTTTGCATTCCGGCTAATTCTCCGCACATCCCAACCCATTTACCATGCTGATGTGCCGCGTCAATAGTCCGCTTGATCAAGCGCAGTACGGCAGGGTGAAGCGGCTGGAACAGTTTTGCCACGCGCTCATTTGTGCGGTCAACAGCCAGGGTGTATTGCGTCAGGTCGTTGGTGCCCAGACTAAAAAAATCGCACTCAAGGGCAAGGAAGTCGGTTAGCATTGCGGCACCGGGCGTCTCAACCATGATTCCAACCGGCACTTCACGTGCATAGTCCAGCCCGGCGGAATCCAATTCAACACGGACTTCCGCAAGTATAGCCTTTGCGGCTCGAAGTTCCTCGACACTGCTGATCATCGGGAACATGATCAGAGCGCGATGCCCGACAGCGGCGCGCAGGATGGCACGCAGTTGTGTTTTGAATAAGGGATGGTCGTCAAGGCAGATGCGGATCGCGCGCCAACCCAAAAACGGATTCAGTTCAGCGTCAAATTTCAGATAAGCGGGCGGCTTGTCCCCGCCGATATCCAACGTGCGGACGATTACCGGGCGGTCCCTCATCGCATCAAATACGCTTTTATAAGCCGCCATCTGTTGCGCTTCGTCAGGCGGGCGAGTGTTCTGCAAATACAGGAACTCGGTGCGCAGCAGGCCGACGCCCTCCGCGCCATAGCGAACCGCCTCACCCGCCGAATCTGAGTCGCCGATGTTCGCACCGACCTCCACGCGCCGGCCGTCCGCTGTGAGGGCATTTTTGGATGAAGTGACCTGCATCGCCGCTAGACGCGCCGAGGCTTTCTCACGCATGGACTCATATCGTCCCAGTGTGGCAGGCTCCGGGTCCAATATGACCGAACCGCCTGTTCCATCCAAAACAAGCTTTGTCCCGTCTGATATCTGATCCAGTGCTTTTTTCCCCAGTCCGACCACTGCGGGCAGACCCAGCGTGCGGGCGAGGATGGCAACATGCGATGTTAGTCCGCCCGCGGCTGTGCAGAAACCAAGCGTAAATTCAGATCGAAGGCTGACGGTATCTGAGGGGGTCAGATCGTGCGCGACGACCACCGCCGGAGCCTGTAGTTTTTCAATTGAGGTATCGGATACGCCCAATAGAATACGCAGTAATCGCCGCCCTACATCGCGCATATCCGCTTCACGCGCGGCAAAAAGCTCATCTTCCATTCCCCCCAGCATGGCTGCAAGCTCATCACTGGCATCACGCACCGCCGTCTCGATGATCTGTCCCGCCTCGAGGCGCGATTGGATAGCATCGTACAACATTGGGTCTGTCACCATCATCTTGTGAGCATCGAAGATGGCGGCAGTCTCCGGGTCACTGCGCGCCAGCACACTGGCCTTGAGCACTTCAAGTTCCTGTCCCGCCTGGTCACAGGCAGACTGAAACCGCCGCATTTCATCCTGGACGGATCCGGGAGAACGCGCCGGAATTTCAAGCTGTAAGGGGCGATGGCAGAATGCCGGTCCGATGACAATCCCTTCGGAAGCAGGGATGCCCTTGAGGGTGATCTCACTCATACAGGTTCACCAAAGTTGTCTTCGATCAGCTTCGTAAGCGCAGTCAGCGCTTCCATTTCATCCGGCCCATCGGCATTGATGGTGATGCTGTCATTCTGTTGAACTCCAAGCGCAAGGATGCCGATAATGCTTTTGGCATTGCCGTTTTTCCCACCATTTGTCACGGTGATCTTTGATTGGTGCGCCATGGCGGCTTGCACAAAAAGGGCAGCCGGGCGGGCATGTAAACCGACTTTGTTATGAACAACAACGGATATTGTTTGCATTAAACAATACTCCTATTTCGGCCAGATTTTATTCAGGATACCCAGCGCTTGATCGTAATTGGTCACAAGATGATTCATCAACATGGCACGCAACGCTTTTGGGTAATTCTTTTCGATGATGGCCTCAGCCCACAACATTTCGAACGTGGCATTGGTCAACAGCAAGGCTTCCAAATCGGGCGGTAAGCCATCGTCATAAGCCAGCGGCAAAAATCCGCTTCGACGCACAACACATGGTACTTCAACAATTGCCTTCGATGGCAAAAAAGGCAGGGCATGATGATTGGTCACCTGAAGAATTTGCGTCTCACCGGTATCGTTGATATGCGCCAACAGTAATGGCACGATCATATGCTCATACCAGACTGCATTCCGCTTAACGAGGCTGGCCGGTTTCTCTGCCGAGATTCCAGCCTGATAAGCGGCTAGAATCTCAGATTCCATTTCAAGCAATTCATCGGCACGCGCGCGCTTGCCTTGTTGTGAAGCCAGCACGCGGTTGGCATGATAGTAATATTTGAAGTACGAAGTCGGGATGACGCCCAGCGCCCGGATGATATCCGCTTCCATCGGCAGGCTGGATTGCGCAACGATCTTATCCAGCGCCTTTGGCAACATATCCTGTCCCTGCCAGCGGATGCCGGTCACCCAGCCGAAGTGATTCATGCCTGTATAACGCACAGACAATTCCTGCACGGGGATGTCGAGCAAACCCGCTATCATCTCCGCGGCCATCATCGGCAGGTCACAGATGCTGACAACTTTCACACGAGTGACGTGGTTGATCGCATACTGAACAATACTGCTGGGGTTGGTCAGGTTGATCATCAATGCTTCGGGCGCAACATCTTCAACTGCGCGGCAAAGCTCGATGACGGTTGGGATGGTTCGCAATGCCATATTCATGCCGCCCGGCCCAAAAGTTTCTTCGCCGGGAATCCCAAACTCACGCGGGAAGGTTTCATCGAAGGCTCTTTCCGGGTAGCCACCAACTCGAATCTGGTTGAGAATGTAATGCGCGCCTTCCAAGCCCTTACGTGGATCGGTATATGTGCTGACAGTAATCGACGGCGCAGTCTTTGCGGCCAGCCGCTTGCACATCTCTCCAACTGCTTGAAGTTTATCCGCGCTGCGACCAATGAGCGACACATGCAATGCCGGACGCTCATCAAAGCGCGCCAACACATCGATCAGCTCGGGGGTGGCGACTCCGCTGCCACCCAGGACAGCCAGCTTGATGACCTCTGTCATGAATCCTCTAGCGTTTGCTTTTATAGAAATCAACCACTGCCTGGGCCGCTGTCCGCACCTCATCCTCCCGCATTTGCGGGAAGCCCGGCAGGTTGACTACGCGATCGGCATACTCCGCGGCAATGGGAATATCACCCGATTTGTAAGCCAGGTCAGCATAGCAAGGCAGGAGCGGTACCGGAGTCGGGTACATGGCAAACGATCCCACATCTCGGTCGGCAAGGAAGTTCATTAAGTCGTCGCGCTCTTCTTTTTTGACCAGAATGGCATAGGAGTAATAAACATGGTGAGCCTCGGGCGCTACGTAAGGAAGCACCACCGGAGCGCCAGCCAGCATTTCATCATAGATGGCAGCCCACTTGCGGCGGCGGTCGTTCCATGAGTCCAGATAGCGCAGTTTGACACTGAGCGCCGCGGCTTGAAGTTCATCCAGCCGTTCCTGGAAAGCAATCACTTCATGCACAAACTTGACGCGCTGCCCAACATAACGCAGTATCTTGATCTTCTCAAACAGTTCATCGTTATTAGTTGTGATAATACCGCCATCGCCATACGCACCCATGTTCTTGCTTGGGTAGAGGCTGAAGCAGCCGATATCACCTAACGAACCAACCTTGCGGCCCTTATATGTAGCACCGTGGGCGTGCGAAGCATCCTCAACCACCCGCAGGTTATGTTTTCGGGCCAGGTCAAGGATCGGGTCCATATCCACAGGCTGACCGTAGAGATGAACCGGCAGGATCGCCTTCGTGCGCGGGGTAATTTTCGCAGCCACCAAGTCCGCGGTCATGTTGTAAGTGCGGGGGTCAACATCCGCAAACACTGGCGTCGCGCCGGTATAGGTAATCGCCAGGGCGGTTGCCACGTAGGTATTGGCGACAGTAATCACCTCATCGCCAGGACCGACCTCAATAGCTCGCATTGCCAGGTGCAACGCGGCCGTTCCACTTGAAATGCCAATGCCATACTTACACTCACTATACTTTGCGAATTCGTCTTCGAAGACTTTTAGATACGGCCCCATTGTGTATTTGCCAGTCGGCAGTACTTTGAGAATTGCCTCGGTTGTTTCCTCGCCGATCTCCTGCCACTGGCGTTCCAACTCGCCACTGCCAATGGAAGTCGGACGCGCGGCGATCCTCAGCCAGGATGGTATCTCAACCGGTTTTGTAAGATCAATGTGGGTCATTGTATGATCCTTTCGCAGGACAACAACTTCGCCCTTTATTATTTCTTTCGCTGCCCTACATCATGTAAATTTGAACGTGCAAACGTTCGAACGTTCAAACGTTCAAACGTTATTTCTTAGGAAAAAACTGGGGCAAGTAGTCCCGGTTTGCTTCCAGCATTTCATCCACCAGCGCGCGCGCCACCTCAAACGAGGGCACCAGCGGATTGACCGTCATTGCCATCAACGCCGCCTGGCGCGAACCGGTGACGCCCGCCTCGACCGTCCAGCTTTCCCAGGCCTTGACCTGTTGGCACAGGGCGCGGATCGTCTCCGGGAGAGGTCCCATGTTCAATGGCGTGACACCGTGCGCACCCACCACACAGGGAACTTCGACAGAAACATCATCCGGAAGATCGGAGATTGCACCGTTGTTACGCGTGACCACGATCTGGATGTCGCGCCGGTCATGCAACAGGGAAAGCATCAGCCGGATGGCCGCTTCAGAGTAGAGCGCGCCACCGCGCTGACTAAGTTCAGGCGGTTTCACCATCTGGTTGGGATCTTTGTATTTCTCAAACAACGCCTTCTCGACCTCCTGCACCACTTCACCGCGCGATTTTGGATCCGCCTTCGCTTCAGCCAGCTTGTGAGGATGGTCATAATAATATTGCAAGTAGTAAGTAGGCAGGACGCCCAGCATCCGAATCAGGTCTGGATCAAAATTCAGTTCCCTTGTCGTCTCGATTAGACGCTTCCGTTCTGGATCAATATGTATTTGTATTTCATCCTTGATCATTTGAAAGGCATCTAACATGCGTTGCGTGACATCCTGGCCGTCAACAAAGATACGGCGCACCCAGTTAACGTGATTTAAACCCACCCATTCCAGGAATAACTGTTCGTCGCTTACGCCTAATCCCATTGCCAGGAGATGTTGATAATTCATGGGGTTGTTGCACAACCCAACCACCTTCAGGTTCGTATGCTTGAGGATGGCTTCGGTGATGATACCCGATGGGTTGGTGAAGTTGAGATACCAAGCTCCCGGCGCATACTTCTCAACATCACGGGCAACATCGAGTGTGACCGGGATGGTGCGCCATGCCTTAAGTGTCCCACCTGGGCCGGTCGTCTCCTGGCCGATCACGTCATATTTGAGCGGAATCTTTTCGTCGCGGATGCGGGCAGGCATCTGTCCGACGCGCATCTGGGAGGCTACAAAGTGCGCGCCTTCGACGGCTTCGGGCCGTGATAGGGTCAGCGTGACGCGCGTATCCAACTCAGCGTGAAGCACCTGACGCTGAGCCATCCCGCCGACGATGTTCAGTCGTTCTTCGTCAATATCAAACAAGGCAATCTCGCCCACTTGAATTTCATTCTCGTGAGTGATAAAGCCTTCGATGAATTCGGGGGTGTAAGAACTGCCGCCTCCGATAATAGCAATCTTTTCTATTTTTTTCGCCATTTCTTTACCTCGCTTTCAAGATTGGACACACGCTTGAGCAAACCGATCATCTGGCGCGTGTGATCTATCTCCGCCCAGGACAGCAGTAACAGGTCCATGGAGTGGATCAACAACACAGAGAAAGGCACCTGCTCGCCGCCTGCTTCCATTTGGATGATCCTCGCATGTACCTTATGCGCTTCGGCTTGTTCGGTTTCCGCTTCTGTCATCAATGTCTCAGCCTCAACATAGCTTCCTTCTTTAGCTTTTTCTGCCGCCTCGAGCGCTTTTGTCCGGGCATTGCCCGCATGAAGAATGATGTTGAACAATGTCTGTTCCCAGTTCATGGTTCGGTCGTCAGTCATGGATTACTCCTCAATATTGTTAGATGATCGCTAATTTTCAAGCGGACAATGTTTGTTTTACCATCAGGCGCCAGTTCAATTTCGGTGAATGAGCCTGCGGGCCACCCATCATAACGCACCCAGGCGTTCGAGTCGTCATCCACCAGGCGCGCCAGCATGTTACTCCGCACGGCCATGTGTATCACTGCCAGCACTCGCTGATCAGGATGTCTTTGGGCTATCTCACGGGCAGTTCCTGCAACACGCTCACCGAAGCGAGCCCGCGGCTCGCCGCTCAACCGCACAATGAGCGTGATCCAGGCAGAACGCAGGGTGCGCTTGAGCGGGGTATCTTTGGCAAAGTTAAACAAATGCCCGCCCTCCAGCCAGCCAAAGTTCATCTCGCGCAAGCCGTCCAGGGGTATTGGTTCCAAGCCAATTGCCTGGCCGATAATAGCCGCGGTCTCACGGGCGCGTCCCAACGGGCTGGTATAGAAGGCGTCAAAGTGCTGGCCCGCCAAGGCTCCGGCTGCCAGTTTCGCCTCCTGCCGTCCGCGCAGACTGAGGGGCGAGTCTGAAACGCCGTGTAACCGTCCCTGCTCGATCCACTCGGTTGTGCCATGCCGGACAAGAGTCAGAAAAGTCATTAAGACGCATCCATGACACAGCGAAAGCCAATGAAATCATTTTTGCGGCGGGGGGTGTGTTTGCGGACAGCGAATGTGCGCGCGTCATCCCGTCCTTCGAGCCAGCTTCCACCGCGCAGACCCATCGTGATGACCTCGTTGCCGTCGTTCGTCCATTCGTAAACATTACCAGCCATGTCCACCACACCGTACGGGCTGTCTCCCTGCGGTGAATACTGTCCAACGGGCACAGTATTCAAGGGACCGCCTTCGCCACAGTTCAGGCACTTTTTATCAAAGGTATCGCCCCATGGAAAGACACGTCCATCCGTGCCGCGCGCAGCCTTCTCCCATTCCGGGCCGGTGGGCAGACGTTTGCCAGCCCACTTGGCGTAATCCGCCGCGTCGAACCAGGTTACATGCACCACCGGATGATTCTCAGTTCCGGGAGGCGGCAAACCCTGACGCCAGTGAGATGGGAAACTGGTCTTTGTTGCATCCACAAAGAGTTTATATTCAGCATTGGTTACCTGTGTGCAGTCAATGTAATAGGCAGGAAGAGTCATTGGCTGTTTTTTTGCACCAAATAAAAACTCTCCAGCCGGGATCAGGATCATTTCTTTACTATCTTTGGCTTTTATAGTTTCAGGTATTTGAGAATTCATGGTTTACCTTCCATGGGCTTCGAAGCCCGTTTTTTTTCAGGCGGATGAGGTGCATCCGACACCTGTCGCATCAACCAGAATATGGCCAGCACCGCCAACGCTCCTTGATAAAGAAGCACAATGACATTGGCGACAAGGCTATCGTTTCCGAGAGCTTGCCCAATGGCACTGTAGCTCCAGGCAGAAACTGTATTAATGAGTACGGCCAGCCACAACCAACGCAATCGTCCATTGATCAACGCATGCGCAACCAATCCTCCCAAAGCGGCACTGACCGCCACCAATGCGATCCGATAGACATTCAGGGTGATCAGACCCAAAATCAAGTCAAACCATGCCTGCGATGCAATCTTTGCCAGGTCAGGTGTTGATGTATCGCCAAGCACCAGGCGAAAGCCCGCGCCTATCATGGAAAAGCCCTGATAGACATTGGTCAGCAGGCCAACGCCGATGCCAAGCATGATACCGTTACCCAATAATTTGGCTGTGGGAATCTGACGCCAGCGCAACAGCAGGTACTTGCCGCCTTCAAGAAAAATTGCGGCTAACAGGCTGCCCAAAAATAGGAATGCGTAAAGCATGCCTGCTTCCGGAGCGCGTTCACCAAAAATCATCATGCGCAGAAGGCTTGTCATGAAAATGGCAGGGAATAAGGTCACTACCAATACCCCCATACCCCAAAGCAGGAGATTTGTCTCGAAGCGCAGGTTGCGCCGGGCCAGGATGGAGATAAAGGCACCGGGCAGGAAAATAAAAACAAACCCGCCGAGGGCAATGATCAAGCCGCGAAGAATGAGCATGGAGTTTCTCCCAAAAGGAGTCAGTCTTTTTTGCCCTGAGCTTCATCACGGACCCGGATGGCATCCAGGATTTGTTTTAACAGCGCCTCGCCATCCACCATGCCAAACACAGTTGCAGAAATGGGCTGTACCAGAATACCGTGCGGGAACGCTGTTTGCTCGATCGCCTTGCGCTTGTAAAAGACCTGCGGTGCGATCAGGACAATATCGTACCAGTGCATGGTTGGATCCCAACGGACAATATCTCCCACAGTGGTCGCCTTCAGTTCAAAGGGGATGCCGGCTTTGGCGGCTGCCTCTTTGGTCTTATTCTCCAGGAGAGAAGAGGACATGCCCATGGCGCACACCAGCAGGGCTTTGATCGGTTTTTTGGTGGAATCTGTTTCAGTCATTTTATTACTCCTTTGGGATGGCTTGCTTGATCTGCTCAAACAGCTTTTCGCCATCCATCATGCCAAACGTGGTTGGCTCAATATTTTGCACGACAATGCCATACGGAGCAGCCATCTCTGAAATGCTCTTTTTCTTATAACGTACCTGTGGAGCGATCAGAACAAGATCAACCGGTTTAGTGGCAAAATCGTAAATTGCAATCTCACCTGCTGAGACCGCACGGATTGTCAGAGTATGGCCGGTCGACTCAGCGGCCTGCCTGGTTTTGTTTACCAATAAACTTGAAGACATTCCTGCCGCACATACCATCAACACATTATAGTTTGCCATCCAAGCCTCTTAATATTATTGCAAATCACCAACCGACTGTCGCGAGTGTCTCAATCGGGGGAAATACGCGCCATGTTGCTGGCAGTAATCATTCAGGATCGAGCGGGCTATGCTTAGTGATGGCACCAACGGGTGCAGGGCCAGGGCTTTGAGCGCCAGATCGTAAGACCCTTCGACAGCGGCCTGGATGGTCAGCCGTTCGTATTCCTTCACCTGCTTCATCAGTCCTAAGGCATGATTGGGAACAGCGCCGATTACCACCGGACGGATGACCCCTTGGCCCAGGTAACAGGTTACCTCAACCACATCTTTATTACTCATGCCTTGAATGGCTCCCTGATTTGAAACATTGAGAATTGAGAGCCCGCCAGCCGAACTGTGGAGCGCCTCGATCACGCCCAACGCAACCCCGGAGTAACCTTCGGCAGAGGCCTCGATTCGTGTGAGATTCTTTTCCGGTTCAGGGAGCTGAGTATGCTTGTGTCCGGTCTCGATGCTCATATAGGTCTCGCCGCGTTTGGCAAGATAGGTCAGGTAGGACGTCTCCATCGTTTCTGCTGACGCGCATTCTTGAGATAGTTGGTCGAGGGTTTCATAAAGTTCTACATTGAAAGGCATGATTTGCTGTGCGCGGCTCTGCCCGGCACGTTTGAGATTTTCCATCACCTGCTGTGTATTGGTGTAGAAGAAATTATATTCGTTGGGGACTATCCCCAGCATACGGATGTAGCCTGGTTCAAAGGGTAATCCTGGTAGATGGTCATTGCTATGGGCTTCAATGTAATCAATCAACTCCAGCAGGCGGTCTCTCCCATTATGATGGACCGCTCGTACCCAGCCAAGATGATTCAATCCAAAATATTCCACAAGTAAATCGGCGGGTACAAGATTCAGCCAGGCTGCTGCTGTGCGCCACATGGATGGAGGATTATCGCAGATCCCGACTGCCCGTTTATGGTTGCCGATATTGATAATTGCTTCCGTTATGATGCCAGCCGGGTTGGTGAAATTAAGCAACCACGCATCTGGCGCTTCTTCGTGCACGATCTTCACATAATCCAGTATGACCGGGATTGTGCGGAGCGCCATGGCAAAACCACCCGGGCCGGTTGTCTCCTGCCCCAGAACACCATACTGAAGCGGCACCTGCTCGTCAGTGACCCGTGATTCCATCCCACCCACCCGGAAGGTGGTGATCACATAGTCTGCCCCGCGTATGGCGCTGCGGGCATCCTGCGTCCAGGTGATCTTAAAGCCGATGTCAGCTTTGCTTACCAACGCTTCACACAGACTGCGCATCAAGTCCAACCGGCCGGCATCAACATCCATTAAAGCGAGTTCGCTCAATCCCACTTTATGTTGGCGGGCAATGATGCTTTGCAGAACCAGCGGAGTACGCACGCCTGCCGCCCCTAGAATGGTCAACTTCATACTTGTCTCCGCTTGAGAGCAGAAAAGTGGGAGGGGATTGACGCATCAATCCCCTCCCTGGTCTAGTCGCTTATGCCACAGACTGGCAAATTCGGCAAATGTCTCTGCTAGTCTCCGGTTCCCTCTTTTTCAATTACCATGCGCTCCCAAGCCTTGAAGGCTGGATACCAGATCACGCCAGGGATGATGAACTGCGTACAGATGTTGACAACAGCCGCCTGCCACGAGTAGCCGGCCTGGAGGAAAGCCAGGATCGGCCCAGGCAGCGTCCACGGCATGGCGATGAACATCGGCTTTACAAAGCCAATTGTGTGCATGAGCCAGGCGAAGGTCACATTCAGGAAGGTGATCAAAATGAAGGGGATCGCCATAACCGGGTTGAAGATGACCGGCGTACCGAAGGTAATCGGCTCATTGATGTTAAAGATGCCCGGCCAGATGCCAAGCCAGCCAACCTTGCGCAAGCGCGCGACTTTGCTTCGGATCAGGTAGACGGCCAGCATCAGGGTTGCGCCGGAGCCGCCGGGGACGACATAGGCAGCGCGGAACTCAGATGAGTAGATGAAGGGAGCAGCTTGTCCTGCAGCCACCGCTTGCGCATTGGCCGCAATGTTCGACAACCAGATGGGCTGCAGCACAATGCCAATCGTCAGGTCGCCATGAATACCCATTGTCCACAGGAAGGCATGCACACTTTCAGCAAATGCCGCCGCTGGATAGCTGGAGGCCGCCGGGATGATCTTGGAGATTACATCCACGACCCCTTGAGCAAAGTTGATGTCAAAGAGAACCCGAATGAACCAGGCTAAAACCATCAGCACAACACCTGGGACAAGCGCGATAAACGCATTGGCAATTGAGGGTGGTACTTGGGGCGGCATCGTCATGACCAGTTTCCGGTCAACGAAGAAGCGATAGATCTCGACTGAGAGCAGTGCCACGATGATCGCTGTAAAAAGTCCCTTGGCATCGAAATAGGTAGCATCCATGCCTGCGGGCGCGGTGAAGACGAAGAACACCAACAGGGCCATCACAGCGGGCATCAACGGTTCCATGCTGCGGCGACGAGCCAGGTTGTAGGCAATCGCTATCACCGCAAAGGGGGAGAGCAAGCCGTAAGTCAGGTTGAAGGGCACCCAAAGCTTGTCGTTGAGGCTCGCATTGTTGCCGAGATAGTCCAGCCAAGCCTGGATGGGGAATTGCACGATCAACAAGGTGAAAGCACCGATGATCAAGAGCGGCATCAAGGATGCGAGGCCATCGCGCACCGACGCCAGATGGGGCTGATCAAACAGAGGGGCCAAGCCCTCCATCCAGCCCGTCAAGCGATCAGTCCAGGACTTTGTTTCTTTAACAGCTTTTTTGTCTTTAGTAGCCATGTTTCTTTTATCTCCTAATGAAATGAATTGAAAATAGTTGCACACCTGAACGGGGAAAATCTTATTCTGCACCTCCTTTTCATATTTCTGGTTCTATACGTTGAAAATGGAAATAAAATTCGCTTTTATCTCCATTTGAGAACGACCACGAATACTCCACTGGCGTGCCATCGCGCATGTATGCAACAGTCTCGCTTAACAACGCCGGGCTGCCTGCTTTGGATTTTATATAACGCGCTTCTGTTTCGGTCAGCAAGACCGGCTTGATGGTGTTATCTATTGCCGAAATGATGACGCCGTATTCTTCGTTCAACATTTTATATAGGGATTGATCCTTCGTCCAATCATGGTCTGCCAGAGAGGGGAAGCGCGTTATTGATAGACAAGCCGTCTCAAGCATGATCGGCACATTATCTGCCAGGCGGACGCGCGTGATCTCAATGATCGGATCACCCTCCTCGATGCGCAGGGCACGTGCGACCTTGTCTGTTGCAGCAATCACGCGGTGACTGACATGCTTACTGCCTGGTTTCCTGCCAATGGCATTCATCTGCTCGGTGAAACTTAACTTACTGGCCGCAATGGATGCCATGATCGGTTGGCGGACAAAGGTACCCACCCCATGTTTTCTTTCCAGCCAGTTTTGGCGCACCAGTTCATCCAGCGCACGTCGGACCGTCAGGCGGCTGACACCATACAATTCAACCAGATCCCATTCCGCGGGCATGGTCTGACCTGGCTTGAGATGACCGTTGATAACCAGGTCGCGCAGGTTGCGTTCGATCTGGTCATAGAGCGGTAGTTTGCTCTTCGAGTCAACTTTGAATAGATCTTTGTTCATTCTAATTATTTAGGTATATAGATGTCAATACATCTCTATTATATGAATTTCTTCGTCCAAGTCAAGTCCAAAACCAGTAACCAAGAGGGAAGGCACCTTATCAAGATACTGGCATGCAGGAGGGGTGGTTTATTCAACCATCCCCTCCTGGTTAGATCCTATCAGACCTGTGCTTGAAAATTAAGACACAAGGAAACCGGTAGCAGTATTCAATCGCTGTTACCGGTTTGGTATTAAAGGGTTACCGCAGACCTGCAATCCAACGCGCGAACGCCAATGGGGTTGTGGCTGCAAAATCAATGGCAGGTTCGTTGGCGGGCCAGGCAGTGACATCGTCCAGGTATCTGGCGCCTTGGCCGGTGAAAGCGCTGTAAACATCGCTGCCATTGGGCGGGCAAATCCGCATGTTGGTCACGGTGCCCAAGCCGGAAAATTCACCGGTCGAGTTGGGACCGTTGACCGGCGCGCCCAGGACGATCGGCGGTGAGCCGTTGAGTGAACCGACCAGGTTGGCAACCTGGTGCTGCATACACTTGGGGAAGGTGCTGCCATCCCCAACGACGAAGCTGGTACCCCAGGCATTCGAGCCAAACAGGTAACCGATCTGGTGACTGGCGAAATCGGCATAGGTGGTCGTGCCGCTCAACTCATCGTATTCACTTGCAATCACGATCAGACCCTGGATGTGGGAGACCGCATCCCAGGCCGCGTAGGTCAGTCCGTACTCGAACGTATCCACATTGGCTTTGGCAACATTAAGATCCAATTGCGCTTTGATATCATTCAACAAGGCCGCCTTGGTTACCGCCAGACCGCTCGGATTTCCAGCTTGGGTAATGGCCTTATACAACTCGTAATGCGCATGAGTGCTGACATCATAGACGTTCAAGGTGTCTTTGCCGGTGACCTTGGTGATGTACTCATTGGCCCAGAAAGTACCCTTCTGCAGGTAAAAAGCCGGGTCAGTGTGAGGCAGGCCGGAGGGCAGATTGGTAGCGTTCGCCATGGCAAAGTACAGCTCGGTCGCGCCCCACTCCAGATCGTCCTGCCAGACAGTCTCAGGATAATAATCGAAGGGCGCAAAAGTAAGCAGATTGCCAGTGGGAGCGGTATTAGCCAGGTCGAAGACATGCTGGGCGCTCATCAAGCACTTGTTCGCCAGGGTCAAGTCGACCGTCTTGAAGTTCTGGTAGCACAAGGCATAGACCGCGGTCAAACGACCCGCCAGGTTGGGGCTAACCAGGGAGTTCGCAGGTCCAGCGCGCAATACAGGCCGGTTGCGGATATATTTGTACTGGGTAGCGGTGCCACCATAGGTATCATCCTCCTGGGGCAACCGCCAGATATCGTGGTCACCTAGGATTGAGCTGTAGTTACCATCTCCTAGGCCAACTTGGTAATACATGGTCTTGGTATTATCGTCCCACATCTTCATCAGGAACTCGGTCCCGAACTTGCTTTCGGCGAAGAAATCAGCCTGAGTACCGGAACCCACCTGGGCAGGGAAGTCACGTGCCGCAGTCTCGAGCATTCCTGCCGTGTAGCTGGCAGTCATGACTCCCTTGATATAGTCACCGGCATCAAACCAACCGCCGCTGACATCCCGCATGGGCTCCCCGGTGTTAACCAAATCGCTCTTCAATTTGCCTTGGTTGGTGTATACCGGCTGGTTGTAAGTAGAGGCCGCCGCATCATTAAGGTGAGCCGGCAGCCGGTTCATGACCGAGGTGATGACGTTCGGGCCGTCACGTTGGACTTGGAAGAAGAACAGCGAATTTGACAGTACCGATGAGTATAAATTCGCCGCGCTGTCGATCTTGAAGCTGGGTGAGGTGGCTGGGCTCGGCCCGCTCACCACGATGGTATAAGTCCCTGCCGTGGTTACCGTGTCGAAATCTAATGGGTAGACGTAGGGGAAGCTATTGCTCCACGAGCCTCGGCTGGCTCCAATGCCTGCCGAATAAACCGTGGTGCCGCTTGAATTCTTAACCACAAAGGTTGCACCCGTTTCAACTGAAGCCGCCAGTAAGTAGGCGCGCTTCGGCTCGCTTGCAGTGTAACCTACCTGGTTGACGCGCACAAAGGCATTACTTGAGCCTGATGGGGTGTTAGTCGGGGTTGGCCCTGTAGGAGTCGGAGTAGGCGAGTTAATCACTGTGGGTGTTGGGGTTTTCGTCTTCGGTGCCAAGGCACTACTGGCATTGGCCGAATTCAAGTTACCAGCACCCAAAAGTAGTACCAGCACCAGCACGACTGACAGAATCAGGTAGATACGATTTTGTTTTTGCATGTTGTTTTATTCTCCTCTCAATATTAATTTGTGTAGGAACCGTTAGGAGTGCAGTAGTCTTATTGTTGATTGAAAAACCTCCTTTGCTCCACGTTTATATCAGCAGTAAACCCTGTCTCTTTCAGAGACAGGGTTCTTGGAATTCAATTATTTTTATGGTATCGAAACGGGCGGCTTGACCGTACCGCCGATGACATCATTTGTTGTTTTCACAACCGTCCCAGTAGCAGCGCGCGGCTGAAGCCAGTCGAGCAACGCATTGAAATTCTCCGGGGTGATCGAATACACATCGCAATTATTACAGACGTGATGGAGCACCAATTGCGCCCAACCGCCGCCAGACTGCTCGGTCTGTGTGATCCAGCCCTCGATCGTGGCCAAGGTAGTGCTGCCCTTAACGCTCGGTAAGGCCCAGGTGGCATACGGGTTGTGAGGCGGGATAGTGTCCGGGCCCATCGAGACAGTCCGCCCGCTGTTGTAGCCGCAGTCCTTCAACGCCTGAATGGTAGCGGCGTTATAGTTACCAAAAGGATAGGCGAACGAAGTCGGCTGGAAACCATGATTAAATAGGTTGACCCGGTCATTGCACACCTCCCTGAGCAGAGCGGTGCCCTTAAGTTGCTTTAGGTTGGCATGGGTAAGACTATGGCCGGCTATCTCATTGCCGTTGGCATACAAGCCACTCAACTGTTCCCAGGTCATGTGAGCCGAATCCCCAACCACGCCGGTGTTGACGAAGAAAGTGGCTTGCATCCCATGTGCCGCCAGGATATCGCGAGCGAGGTATTGATCGGCGTAGCCATCATCGAAGCCAATCGTGACAACGGTCGGTCCAGGGGGAACGGGGGTGGGCGTTGGTCCGGGTGGTGTAGGTGTAGGCTTGCCAGCGCTTACCATAGTACTGCTGCCAAAAGTCAACACCAGTACCAAGGCAGTTGCCAAAACTACGTACGCTCGATTCTGCTTGTGCATATTGTTTTATCTCCTCTCAAAACAAGTTGTGTTAGGAAATGCATTAGGAATGCATCTGTTTACTGAATTTTGAGTAAATAATTTCCGCATTATTTCCAGGATAAATCAGAACGGGTAAACAGTGCGGTATGTTCTTTCAGTTATGTCCGAATAAACCTCACAGGTTACATTCGATATGATGATAGAGCGGTAGTTTGCTCTTCGAGTCAACTTTGAACAGGTCTTTGTTCATCCTATTATATGGGTATATAGATGTCAATACAACTGCTATCATTATAGTGATTTTTATTTCAAAGTCAAGCAGGAATATTCCGGGAAATGCTTCGCGTTATCTATGCGCACAACACCCACCCTGATGAACTTTGGCTAAAGCTCCCCTAACGGAAACAAACAACAGGGCGATTTGAATCGGGGGCATGAATATGATCCAGCCGCCGTAACATCCGATCCAGACATCCATCGAAGCCTTTATTATTTAGCTGGCCAGAAGATGTGCAATAATCCAAGTTGATCTATAACAACCCCAAACGACTTGCGCTCTTCAAACGAGGCCGCGGCCAATGTGTCAAACTTATAGCGGAATAACCTTTAAGATTGGAGACTCCATCTTCAACACATTCGCCAAAGAAAAGGTATTGCCTGTTTACAAGTCGTAAACATAATATCTGCAAGAAAAGTCCTTGCGTAAAAGTAAAAAGTAGTCTATGCTTAAGGGCGCGGGATGAAAATCATCCCGTGGCAATTTCATTAATTGCCCACACATTTTGTTTCTCTTGGAGGAGAAAATGAAAAAACTGTTCGTTCTGTTCAGCTTGCTTGTGATGACAGCGCTTGTGTTGACTGCCTGCGGGGGCGGAGGCGGTGCAAAGGCAGACAATTTGCTTGATGACATCAAGAACCGTGGTTACATTCTCATTTCCACTGACCCGAACTACGCCCCGCAGTCATACTTGAACACCGAAGGCAAACGCCCCTCTGACTCAAAATGTCCATCTGACGCGTTGACCACTATTGAGATGCAGGGTTTTGATGTGGACGTAGCGATTGCCATTGGCACTGCGCTCGGCGTGGAAACCTGTTTCGCCACCCCCGGTTGGGATCTTCTCACCGCTGGTAACTGGGCGAATAAATGGGATATGAGCGTTGGCTCAATGACCATCACCACCTCGCGCCAGATAGTACTTGATTTCAGCGTGCCATACTATTACACTCCCGCAGTTATAGCCGTAGCCGCCGACTCTGGTTTTGATACACTCGAATCGCTTGCCGGCAAGGCTCTGTGTGCAGGCATCTCCACCACCTATGAAGCATGGTTGAACAATGATATGGTAGCTCTTGGCTTGCCAGAATCTTCTGTGTACGCCAAAGTTCCAGCAGGCGTAACTGTTGTCCCGCTTGAGAGCGATCAGGAATGCGCCCAATCCATTGCAGCTGGCCGCAAAGACTTCGTTGGCTATGTAACCTCCGGAACCGTTGTGGATGCAAACCTCGCCGCAGGCCTGCCCGTAAAGAAACTCGATATCGTTGTGTATTCTGAAGACCTTGCCGCCGCATTTGACAAGGCATCCACCCTTCCTACAACTACCTTGCGCGCCAAGGTGGACGAGATCTTTACCACCATGCACAAAGATGGCACACTCTCTGCCCTCTCCATCAAATGGCTTGATGGTCTCGATCTGACACAGGCTCCTAAATAAATTTTGCAGATACAAAAGGGAAGCGGTTTTATATCGCTTCCCCTATTTATATTTTCAAGGGAGATCGGCATGAATATGTTTTCAAAAACACAAGATGCACCCAAATCACAAGCCGAATTGATCTATGAAACACAGATGCGCAAGGAACGTCATTTCCGCGCCAATGTAGCTCTCTCCTGGTTTGTTTTGTTTTTTATTCTCATCTTTACTTTCAGCGGCCAGGAAATCACCATTGGGTCAAGAACCTTCAGTGGTATTCGGGTGGACACTGAGTTCATAAAAAACAACCTCACATTTATCGCTGGTGGAGTGAGTCAAACAATTAAGATCTCGATCATGTCCATTGCGCTTGCGATGACCCTCGCGCTGCTGGCGGCTCTTGGGCGGCTTTCCACTTTCCCCCCGATTTACGCGCTTAGCACTTTTTATGTCTCGCTCATTCGTGGCACTCCTCTTTATTTACAGATCTTCTTTTTCTTTCTTGCCCTGCCGCAATTGGGCATTATTTTGCCCGGCCTCTTCGCCGGTGTACTTGCTCTGGGTCTTAATTACGGGGCATATATGTCCGAGGTTTTCCGCGCAGGGTTAAGTTCTGTGGGTAAAGGTCAGCGTGAGGCTGCCATAGCGCTCGGCATGACCCCTACACAAACCATGCGGCGTATCATTTTTCCACAAGCTTTACGCTTCGCCATTCCACCAATAGGCAACGATTTCATCGCCATGACCAAAGATTCAGCGCTTGTCTCTGCCACAGGCTTTGTCCATGAATTAATGTGGCGCTCTGTAAAGGTGGGCCGCGCACAATTCCACAACCTTGAAGCCCTCATCATGGCTGCCATCTTTTACTGGGTTATGACCATCATCCTTTCCTACTTACAAAGCATTCTCGAAACCCGCCTCTCCAAAGGAGACCGCTAACATGGTTCCCATTGTAAAGATTTCCAACCTTGATAAATATTTCGGTCGTCTGCATGTGCTGAAAAATATCAGCCTTGATGTTATGCAGCGCGAAGTCATATGTCTCATCGGTCGCAGCGGTTCAGGGAAAAGTACGTTATTGCGCTGCATCAACTTCCTTGAAGAACCATCCCATGGAAGTATTGAAGTAGATGGGGTCAGAGTAGCGGGCGGAGAGAAGGGCAAAGAGCATCGCCAACTGATCCATGATGTACGTTTGAGAACAGGCATGGTTTTTCAGGAATTCAATTTATTTCCTCACATGAGCGTATTGGAAAATGTGATCGAAGGCCCTGTCATCGTCAAAGGTATGGATCGCAAGAAAGCCGTTGAACTTGCCGAGCAAAGCCTTGATAGCGTCGGATTGTTATTCAAGAAAGATGAATATCCCAATCGTCTCTCCGGTGGACAAAAACAGCGCGTGGCCATCGCACGTGCGCTCACAATGGAACCGCGCGTTATGCTCTTTGATGAACCCACATCCGCGCTCGACCCTGAGCTTATCGGTGAAGTGTTAAATGTAATGAAGAAGCTCGCCAATGAAGGTATGACCATGATCGTGGTCACACACGAAATGGGATTTGCGCGCGAGGTAGCAGACCGCGTCCTTGTGATGGCTGACGGTGAATTGATCGAAGACGCCAAACCAGCCGACCTGTTTAGCAATCCCAAAGACCCGCGCACCAAAGTATTGATTGATCGCTATCGCTCTGGTGAACAATAAATGACGGTGGCATCACGCAAAGTCAGCTCTCAATTCAACGAATTGAACTCACGTGTATTAATCCACACGAATTGCCATCATTGGCTTTCGATTATAATGATACGGAAAAATAAAAAGGAAAGGAACCATTATGCCATGAACGCTGACCTCAAAATCACAAGCGAACAAATACAACGACAGGGCAAAGACCCCGTCACTGTTTTTCACCCGCGCGGCTGGCTGGATGCACAAAGCGAAGAGCAGTTATTGACTGCGGCGCGCGAAGCACATGCGGCAGGCACGCGTTACCTTGTCCTGGATATGGCCGAGATCGACACGCTTACCAGCGCGGGCATGCGCGCCATCCAGAAAGTGTACAAGCTGTTTACCCCTTCCGATCAGAACGCCAAAACCGCGCGTATAAAATTATGCAATGCATCAGCCCCGGTCTATCAAGTACTTAAAATTACCGGTTTCCTGCAAAGCATGCCCATGTATGAAAGCTTGCAAACCGCGCTGGACTCTTACGAAGTTTAACGCTTCTAAAAGCCTGCCCGCCCATGGCGGGCAACTTTTTTGTTATCGACAATCGGGTATGCTTGATTTTTGAATCCGTCCCGCCAAGGTCTCTGCGAGCAGGTTTATAAAACAGTCCACTATCTCAAAAAACATTTTTGAGGCAGAAAGCGGTAAACAAATCGCACCCCACGGGATAACGGAATCCATTCTCGCTCGCGCGGGACTTTCAGCTGGATCGCCAAACAATGAGCAGATTCCCACCCTGGAAGCGCTCACCACAAACATCCGACTTATTCCGGGATTTGACAGCTTGCTGTTGAAACTACGGAGCAAGCTCCCTGATTCCAAAAGATCAGTTCGCCCCACAAAAACCAAAAGTAACGGGAACAGGCTAAAGTCCCGGAAAAGAAGCGGACAAAAGACGAGGCGGTTTAGTCGAAAACTAAACCGCCTCGTCTTGTTTATCCCAAAAGTCTATTACCGATCTTTATTCGGTGTGCTCGTTGTGTCCTTTGTGACCGTCATTAGAACTGCCCTGATCGCCACGCGTGACGCGTAGGTATTATTGGATTCGTCATATCCCAGGCAGGTGAGCAGGGTGAGCCAGGCTTTATCTTCGTGTTTGAGAACGGATACATCATTCGGCCTCACCTGTTTGTTCTCACGGACTTCGTAGGTGTATTTCTGCCCATAGGCATGCACAATGATCTTATTGCCATAGGCCAGTTTGTTGACGTCCACGAAAGGTCCCGGCTTGCCATTTGGCAGGTACACATGACCGGTGATTGCGCTGTTGCCTTTCCCAGTTGGATAGGCAGTACCTTGCAACCAGCCAGCCTGCTGCCAAAGCCAGGAGACATCCCACGTGCCATCATCAGCTTGAGGAATACCTTCTATGCTTGCACGAACACCCAACCTTGGAATCTCGAGCCAGATGCTGCCTGTATCAAAGTAAGCCTTATCAGCAGGCAGTTTGGGCAGGATGGTTACCACACCAGGGGCGAAACCAGTCACGGGTAGTTGCTTGGCTCTGGCTCCACCTCTGTCTCTTTCTCCCCCAGGCTCACGGAGAGCCCAAAGAGCCTGAATACTTGCCAAGCGTTCTTCACTCGCAATATATGTACCATCTCCATTCCGGTCAGTATCAACGGTTGCAACATTATAGGCAGTTCTGACATCTGATGGGACGGTAACGTTAAATGTGATGTAAAGCTCGTTCACTGCGCTCGCAGCGTCATTGTGACCATCATCCGGGCCAAGCGTACCTTCCCACACAACACGGCCTAACGGATAAGTAACAGATGGGCCTTCATAATAGCAGGAATCCGTAGTAGTCACAGATAACGGCGGCGTCGTACAGCTGACTCCAACGATGGTGGATGGCAGGGGAAGCGGGACGCCTCCCGGCCAGCTACCAGTCCCCGCATAAGTATCGGAATAGGTTGTGCCCGCCGGGATAGGATCACTGACGCGCGCACGGACCGCAAACAGGTTTGTGCTGTTGATCCAGGTCATGGTCCATCGCAACAATGGCAGTCCCGAATCGTCAAAGACCTTGATGCCCGTCGGAGGATCGAAGAGTCCCGGCACCGTTAGCGTGGCTGTCACTGAAATCGCCGGTGTGTCGCTGTCCGCTGTGGCAACGTTTGTCACAAAACCTGCCGTCACATCGGCCGCTGTCACCGTGTAGCTTGCTATACAGGTCACCGCGTTCGCTGCACCCATACCCAAGCTGGCGATCACATTGCTGCCTGTCCCACCACAATTAATATCTGTAGCGGCGTTGGCAATCTTGTCATCGGTCACCACAACGTTCGTCAAAACGACATTGCCTATGTTGGTAACCACGTAGGTATAGTTCAGCACGTCACCCGCTGCCACGAACGAGCCTTCCGCCGCGCTTTTGGTAAGGCCCAGGAGCGCGGTAGGTTGGTTTAACCCGGCATCCACCGTGTTGTTTGTCTCGCCCGATACCAATGTGTAATTGCCCGTTCGACCCGTGCCGATGTTCGCATCGCTGTCCACTGCATCGTCCGCACCCTGGTTCGCTGGACTGATCGTATACCCTGCAGGCGCCACAAATTCCACTCCATACGTTCCTGGGGTCAGCCCGGTAAAGCTGTACAGGCCGTTGACATTTGTCGTCGTGGTCGCCAGCACCGTGGTCCCTGCCGCATTCAGCAGGTTCACTGTCACTTCCGGGATGCCGTTTTCACCGGCTTCCTGGATGCCATTGGCGTTCAAGTCGTTCCACACAAAGTTTCCAAGCGCGGCAGACTGGTACAAACCAGCGTCCCAGGTCAGGTCATTCTCTCCCGAGACGAGTGTGGTGGTAGCCATTACGCCAGTGGTTGTGTTGGCATCGCTGTCGACGGCATCGTCCCCACCCTGGTCTTGCGGACTGAATGTGTAGCCGCCAGGCTTGATCACTTCCACGTAATAGTTGCCCGGGGTCAGCCCGGTGAAGTTGTAGGCCCCGCCACCTGCAGTGAGTTGTGTGGTCACTACGTTGGCGTCATCCCCGTTCCCGGGAATGCTGTCCGGACCGTAACCGGGCCGATAAAGGTTGACCGTCACGCCATTAATACCGCTCTCGCCCACATCCTGCACACCATTCACATTCAGGTCATTCCACACAAAGTTCCCAAGCGCCGCCGGCTGGAAGAATCCAAAGTCTACGGTGCGGTTGGATTGGTTGTTGACCGCCTCGCCAGCCTCAGGGTTGGTGGCAGGGTCATTATCCGCCGTCGGTTCGCTGCCGCCGGGGCCAAGCGTGACCGGGTTGCTGCGCACTGTCGTGGCAGCGATAATCACGCTGTTGTTGTCATCATCAATGTTATTATCGGAGTCGCCGCCATTCACAGCGCTGGTAGTGTAGCCAGCCGGGGTAACGACCTCGACGATGTAGGTGTCGGCCATCAGGTTGTCGAAGCGATAGTAACCAGCGTCAGCGCCCTTGGAAGCCGTGGTAGTGGAAGCGATGATGCCGCCGTCAGGAACGCCTTTGTCGTCATGGTCGCGGTACAGGTTTACCGTGACGCCATCGAGACCGGGTTCGGTGCCGTTGCGCAAGCCGTCGTTGGCTACACCGCTGCCCCCGCCGTTGTCGTTCCAGACCCGGTTGCCGAGCGAGTAAGGCGGATAGTAGAAGGAGAAGTCGACCGTGCGGTTGGAGTGATCGTTGGCCGCCTCGCCAGTCTCAGGGTTGGTGGCAGGGTCATTATCAGTCGTCGGCTCGCTACCGCCCGGGCCGAGCATGACCGGGTTGCTGCGGACTGTGGTGGCCGCGACGACCACGCCATTGTTGTCAGTATCAATATTATTATCGGGATCGCCGCCATTCACAGTGCTGGCGGTGTAACCCGCCGGGGTGACAACTTCGACAATGTAAGTATCGGTCAGGAGGTTGTCAAAGCGATAATAGCCGTTGCTATCGGTGGTGGCGTTGGCGATACTTGCGCCATCGGGGGTGCCGTCATCATTATGGTCACGATAGAGATCGACCGTCACGCTGGAGAGGCCAGGTTCGGTGCCGTTGCGCAGGCCATCGTTGGCCGTGCCACCGCCCACACCGGTATCGGCCCAGACAAAGTTTCCCAGGCTGTAGTTGGCCGTAAAGGCAAAGTCGACGGTGCGGTTGGATTGGTCGTTGGGCGCTTCGCCAGCCTCCGGGTTGGTGACAGGATCTTTATCGCCAGTGGGTTCATTGGCACCCGGGCCAAGTGTAACCGGGTTGCTGCGCACCGTGGTGGCTGCAACCACCACGCCGTTATCGTCATTATCAATATCGTTATCGGGATTGCTCGCATCAACCAGGCTGCTGGTGTAGCCAGCCGGGGTGACGACTTCGACAATATAGGTATCTGGCACTAGGTCATCGAAACGGTAATAGCCGGCGTCAGCCCCCTTGGAACCCGTTGTCGTGGTTTTGAGAACGGTGCCTGGGGCTGAAGCGCGGTACAGGTTGACGGTCACGCCATCCAGACCGGGTTCGGTGCCGTTGCGCAGGCCATCGTTAGCCACACCGCCAACCCCCATGCCGTTATCGTCCCAGACACGGTTGCCCAGGCTGTAGCCCGTCACCGTCAGTATATCGGTAGCCGGTTCGTGGTTCGAGGCGCCTTCATTGGTCGTCAGGGTATCCTTTGGAATGGTGTTGGTATACGTTCCGGGAATGCTGCTGGTGACAGGCACCACAATGGTACAACTTGCATTACCGGCCAAAGTGCCAGTATTTACCAATTCGATATGCCGGGTCCCGGCAACGACATCCAACGTGGGGCCGCAATTGGTGCTTGGCGCTGTCGCAGGAGGATAGGCTGCAATCGTCAGACCGAGCGGCAGGGTATCCACCAGCCCCATGCCGGTCAGCACAAGGGAAGTGGTGTTCCTGATCGTAATCGTCAGGGTTGAAACGTCCCCAGGCCCGGCGGCAATCACCCCGGGCGAAAAAGCCTTGCTGACGCTCGCCCCGGCCAGGTTGGTCAGGGAGGCGGAGGTGGCGGTGGTATTACTGACGCCGTTGAATGTGGTGACCGCGCCAATCGGGATGGTATTGGTCAGGTTGCCGTTGACGGTCATCGTCGCGTTCAAGGTCAGCACACATTCCGAAGCCGCGGGCAACATCCCGCCGCTGTAGGTGAAAGTGCGGGTCCTGAGCGTGCCGGTCAGCGTGCCCCCGCAGGTGCCGACATTGAAGTTGGCGGGAGTGGCAATAATCATGCCTTTCGTCTGATCCGCAGGAAAAAGAGGGTCCGGTGGCATAATATCGGTAAAAGCGATGCCGGTCAGTGCCGCGGAGGGATTGGGGTTGCGGAGCGTAATGCTCAACTGGGAGGCCGAACCGCCATAGACCAGCGTCGGGTCGAATTTCTTAACCACTTCCATGGTCAGGGTCGAAATCGTCAGCGTCGCGCTGGCGACGGCGGTGGAATTCATGACCTCGAGTGTGTCCTGGTTGGTCGCAGTCACGTTGATCACCGGGATATTGTTGGGATAGGGAGCCGGCAGGGCGGCTGCCGTGCGTTTCCCCTGGATATCGACCTTGATCGAGCAAAGCCCGTTCGTCGCCCCGACCCTAGCCGGGATGGTGCCGCCAATCAACCTGATTTGTTGCGTACCAGCGACGGCGTTGAGGCTGGTGTAGGGGGTGCAGGTGGTACTGGCGTTTGGCGTGGGGGCGATCACAAGACCATCCGCAGCTGTGCCCGGCAGGTTATCGGTCAGCCCGGCGTTGATCAGCGTCGAAAGGTTCGAGTTTTCCAGGTAGATCGTCAGCGTCGAGAGACCGTTCACATTGACCGTTGTCGGCTGGAAATTCTTCGTCACGACCAGCGTGCTGACCGTGTTCACATTCAGGGTTTGGGTCACATCTACGGGGATCGATCGGGCTTGGGTATTGGTGATATTAACAGGCTGAATTCTATTGACGTAAGCACCGCCAATATTACCGGTGACATTAACCCGGATGATACAGTTTGTGCCCGGGGTTATGGTACCGCCGCTGACCGTAATGGAAGTAGCCCCGGCAACTACGGCAGGCGAGAAGGCTGCAGCGCCACAACCAGAGACCACGCTGGCACCTGTCGGGTTGCCCACCACCATATTGGTCGGGAAAGGATCCGTAATGGAAAAGTTGGTCAGGGTCGCATCCGCGGGTGCACTGATGGTCAAGGTCATCAATGAGTTGCTGCCCGCATTGACCGGGTTGGTGCCATAAGTTTTGGTAAGGGTCACTCCAGCGCCGGTAGCATAGATCGTAACAGTTGCTGTGCGCGCCGTGCGACTGGTTGGCCCTTCGACGGTGGTCAAATTGCCGATCGGGATGGTATTGGTATAAGGCCCGCCCACCAGCGTGCCCGTGACCGGGAATGTGACGGTACAGGTTCCGGGGGCCGCAAAAGTGCCTGGCGGAATGGTTATACCGCTATTTACGGTTATCAGTTGCGTCCCGGCAACAGCGGTATAACTAAACAATCCAGGGCTGCCGCAGATTGTACTCGGCGCTGGTGCGGGCGGGTAAGCGGCGATTGACAAATTTGAATTCGTTGGAGCCCCCAGGTTATCGGTCAATGTATTGACCGTGAGGGCTGTACCAGTGTAGTTTTGGAGAGTGATCACCAGGCGGCTGGTACCGCCGGACTGAAAAGTGGATGGAGTAAAAGTTTTACTCGCCAGATCAACCGCGCGAACAACCAGATTACGGGTTACATTGCCCGCAATCCCGATGCCCTGGTCATCCGTAAAGCTAGCCTGGGTGATGGTATTGGTGACCGTCCCGCCATTGGTGTTCAGGGGTATGGTGACCACAACAACAATCGTACAGGTGTTGGGACCAGCTGCCAGGGTATAACCGCTCAAAGTGATCAGCTGGGTTCCGGCTCCCGCCACTGCCCCCGGTACGCCTGCTCCGGTACAAGTATTGCTGGTCAGGGAGGTAAACAGCAACCCTGTCCCGGTCGTGGCCAGGTTATCCACCAAGCCCAGGCCAGTTAAAGCCACCGCGCCGGCCGGGTTGGTGATCGTAAGCGTCAGGGTGGCAGTGCCGCCAGCCTGAATGTTATTGGCCCCACTCGCGCCGCTAAATGCTTTGCCAAGCGTTGGAACAACCCCGGTGATGGAAATCGTATCCGTGGCAGCCGCGGCGTTCGTGCCACCTTCTACAGTAGTTAAAACGCCAATAGGAATGGTATTCGTATAAGGCCCGCCAACCACCGTGCCAGTGACGTTGACCGTGATTGTACAACTACCACTTGCCGGCACCGTGCCACCCGTTAGAGTTACTGAAGTAGCCGCTGGAACGGCAGTGACTGCGCCTCCGACGCAGGTGGCGCTCGCCCCCGGGATTGCGGCGACCGATAAGCGCGAATTTGTCGGAGCAGACAAGTTATCTGTCAAAGTCGTAACAGTATATGGAAGGGTGGATGGATTGGTGATCGTGATGATCAGTTGGGTGGTGCCACCATTTGGAATCGAGGCCGCGACAATGTTCTTGCCGATGGTAAGCCCGGTCACTGTCAGGTTCGTAGTAACTAACACGTCGTTCGTCGCGAGTTGAGTGGTTGTTATCCGTCCGGCTGGGATGGTATTCGCGTACAATGCAGCCGGGGTGCTTTGGAAGGCCCTGACACTGATGGTGATCGTACAGGTGTCGCCAGCCGCGATGGTGCCCCCTGAAAACGTGGCCCGGTTGTTAACCGTACTTGGCAACCCGGTGTTGGTGACCGCAGCGGACATGGCACCACAAAGGGCAAAGGTTGCCGTTGCGGGAATGAACTCCAGGTTGTTGCCAACATACGGATACAGATCATCATACAAGCCTACGTTGGTATAGGGGATATTGGCGCGGTTGCGAATGCCGATCGTCAGGGTGCTTGTACTGCCAGCCGGGACCGAGGCCGGGAAAAACGTCTTGGTCAGCGTGAAAGCCTGCACATTCAGGTTGGCCGTGGCTGGTAAACCGTTCGTGACCCCCTGACGGGTATGGATCGAACCCGGCCCACCTGGCCCGGCGGGGATGGTATTGGTATAGGCGCCCTGCACTGCCGAAGTGACATTCACCTGGATTCTGCAAGTCGCACCTGCCGCGATCTGGGCATTGTTCAGGGTCAACGCAGTATCTCCGGGGTTTCCGGTCACTGTCCCCGTGCCGCAATTGGAGAGGGGCGCTGCGAGCACAGGGGTTGCCAGAATAATATTTGTTGGGGTGGGAGGCAATAAAAAATTATCCGTGAAGGTCACCTCGGTCAAGGTGGCAGAGGCATCATTATTTCTGATATCGATGGTCAAAACGCTGTTCCCGCCCACATAAATGGTGTTAGGCGCAAAGCTCTTGCTCAGGGTCGGCGGCGTGACCCCAATCACATTTAGGGTGGCACTGGCAGGGGTGGAGTTGGTAATATCGACAATCGTACCACCATCATTGCCTTTGGCGCTCAAACCATTTACTAGACCCACACCGATTGTGTTGATCAGGTTGCCGGATGTGGTGGAGGTCACATCAACTTCCACGTAACACTCGCCAGGAGTCGCCCCCACCTGTTGAGGAACTGTACCGTTGCTCAACGAAAGCGTCGCCCCTCCCACAACCGCGCCCACGCTGCCCCCACAGGTATTATTTACAGTCAACGGACTTGAAATTGTAATCCCCGCCGGGAAGTTATCCGTCCAGGCCGTCTGGGTCAACTGGAATGAATTTGGGTTGTAGATGGTTACCCTGAGCTTGGAAATGCCGCCGGAAATAATTGCGGCCGGCGTAAAGCTCTTGTTGATTTCCGCGTCAAAAGATAGTGCTTGTACAGGCATCACCGGTCCAAAGACCAGAGAACTGATCAGAACCATAAACAATAAAAGAGTGCGAATTGACTTTGCCATATCTTTTTCCTTTGATATTTTACTTTGCAATGATTTTGATGAGATTAAAAACAGGTTGACTAGAATTGAAAAAACTTTGCGCGTCGCCAACATAACGATCTCCAAAATATAAAAGCGACAGTCGGTATCGCCACTTGCTCCACCGGCATCATCGGCACCAAAATAGTTATGCCGGCATCATCGCATCTGTCTTGAAAAAGCTCATCTCCACCGGGTAAATTGGAAAAATAGCGGCAATAGAATAGAGATGGGGAAAATTTATATCTCGATAATTATACTTTTTCTCGACATTAAAATAAAAGAAAAAACTTGCACTTTTGTAAGGCGTAATATGAATAAGGCTGCAGAACGCCTGCGGGGCGATTCAACTGAAATTAACATGTTTTACTTCCCAGTTTTGAATTGCAGTGACAACGCCCTCGGCGATGCGCGCCGGGCGTTCTGCGATGCCGGAGACGTGCGCGTCGTGAGTACGCGGGTCAACTTCGATGACTTTGGTCTTATGCGTAACAGGTACGGCGTCGTGAGTCAGTCCGCGCAGGAAGCCAGTGATGGGCGCGAAAAGCAGCGTTGAATCTATGCGCGCAACCTCCTGTCCCTGCGTAACGAAATCACCAATTTGAAGCGACGTGTGGAATGTGCCAGCGACAGGAGCGTATACATAACGGTCGCGCGCATGCCCTTCGATTTCACGCGGCTCCCCCTGCAGTGGACTGGCAGAACCGCGCTCAATGACCCCTCCGAGTGAATCGCCCCAAGCGGTTTCGATGACAAGATGGGTTGTCTCACCAGCGATGAAATTGGGGCCCAGACCGATGGTCAATGCAGCTAGATGGATTTGCGACTCGGGCTGGGAATGCTTACGCATGCGCGCGTCTACAAAAATATGGGGACATAAAGCCTCAAGCGTTTTGGACAAATCCTTCGTAACGAGCGGAATGATTTTTTGCCCGGTCAACATATCGCGCAGAAGAAATAATCTATCCACCTTTTTGGATTCGATATCGTCCAGCATTGCGCTGCCATCAAAAACTGCATCCGCAAATGCCATCTTGCGGCGGGTCGTTGTGGGTTGAGCTGAATCATGGATAACGACACCGTATCCAGCCTGAAACAAATGATATGCGACAGCAGAGCCAACGTCGCCACTCCCACGCACGAGAATTCTGAGCACGTTATCTCCACAAAGTCAGCCAGAAGTTTGAGACGGCGAAAGACATGACCACACCAAGCGCGCGGCGCAGGTTTATGTTGCTGATGCGCTGCGCGCCAATCCAACTGCCCGCCAGCGCGCCAATGACCCCAAATGGAATAAGTGACATACTGAACGCGTCGATGGCAAAGGTTCCACCTGTGAGGCGGCCGAGCAATCCGCTGATGGAATTCAATACAATAAACGCGGCGGCAACAGTGGCCGCCTGTTTGGAATTTCCCCAACGCGCGTAGATGATGATCGGAGAGAGAAATATTCCACCACCGATACCGACCATGCCAGAGAGCAAGCCAATGATAAAGCCGAAGATCAACGCAAGCCAGAAGGAAACAGGGCGCAGAGCTTGACCATCATCCTGCTTATTGCTGAAAAATAACAGGCGGATGGCAACAAAGGTCAGCACGGCGTAGAGCAGGATCGAATAAATATGATCGGCAAGTTTGAACGACCCGCCAATAAATGCCGCGGGAACGGAGGTAACAATGAATGGTAGTAGCAGGTTGCGGCGAAGATGACCCGCGCGGAAATATGTGATGAATGAGATGCTGGCAACAAGCACATTCAAGACCAGCGCGGTACTTGCCATAACCTGCGGCTCGATCCCAAACAGACTCATAACGGCGAGATAGCCCGTCGCGCCGCCGAAGCCAACACTGGCGTAGAGCAGGGCAATGAGAGGAACAAAAATAAATAAAGGAGACATAATCAATTATCCTCTGCCGGCAAATCTTTTACAGCAAGATGGCGATCATCGAGATCAACAATCAGATGAGTCGTCTGGGCTTTTTCTTTCAGCGCCGCGAAGAATTTGACATTATGTTTTATAACGCGGCTTCCTGTTCAACAGCGTAGGACAAAATGGCATTTTGCCATGCCGGCCGATAATAAGTTATCCCTGCACAGGCGCGGCAGAGGGTCATTCCGTTTTGATGGACTTCGCGCTCGTTCATGATCTCTTCACCACATATATCACAGTTCACACGCATGCCAGGGCGCGAGACGATGTCTTCAATGGATGCAACAAGTTGCACTTCGGTGCCGGTCAATATTTCTTCGTCCGGCATAAATTGATAGGCTTTCATTTGCGCAAAATAGTGATCTGGTTCATCGGAGGCATAAGCGTATGCGTGCTGGCGAATATCCAATATGGGGGCAATACGAACAGCGCGACTTGTTTTTACATCCACAAACACGGCCGCGGTTTTGCCGTAATCTTCCACGCGCAGGGTGCGATGACCGACGGTGCACTTCGTCGCGGCGGAAATGCCGCCTGTAAAGCAACCATCTGTTTCGGCGATGACGAGTAACTGCTTTTTATCGGGCGGCGCGTTGAAACCGAGAGCAGATATCCCCGCGAGTCCGATGCGCACGCCGAGGATTTGACGCGGACAGAGATGCAAATGATCGCGGGCAGATGCTTCGAGCAGGGATTGGATATTCATGGGTTGATTCCTTGGTACGGAGTCGAAAGTCTCATGACTTTCGATTTCCAACATCGAGTTATTGGACTCCAAGATAACAAAAAAAGGCTGCCTCAAATGGAAGGAGACAGCCTCGCGGAAAGCATGAGCCTGATCTCCTTTCCAAACACGGGGGGCGGATGCGTTTCCACATTCACCTGGACTATCAAGTTGATAGTCGGGCCTGTTTGCCATGGAATAATTCCGCAGGCATGCAGGCTTCGGAGAGATGGTTCTTAGTATATCGTATTTGCTACTTCACAATCAGTGACAAGTGTCACCGATTGTCGTTCTTTATTTCCACACAAGTCCTCTTTTAAAGTTTTAAGAGTGGATGCCACTACTAACAACAATTATGCTGCCTTTTATTGAGCTTTAGGTTTTCCAACATAAACGAACAGGCGGATTCCCCGTGTAATTATCCATCACAATCCTATGTAGGTGACTCCTTCATTTTGTTTTAACTTCACAAATCCGGGCGAATAACCTTAGTAGCAAGCACAAGAGTATCCCAAGTTACCAATCCAAACAACAAGCCGGTGACAGCATCCATGCCAGAGGAATGCCCAACGCGCATGGCACTTTCGGCAGTGGACAACAAAGGTTCGCCGGATTCTCCACGAGAAATCGCCTCGGCTAGGGCCGCTTGTCGGCTTGAGACCTGACCGTGCGCGGCATGGTAAAGATACGTGCGGCTGATATCGTTTGTCCGGCGCGAGAGATGAACGACCTGTCTGCCCAGGCTTAAGACAAACTGCTCGTGGTCAGGCCGCCCCCGAACCGCGCACCACAACCCGGCCAGGTAACCCTCGAGGAGATCGTCACCGGCGGGCGTCAGCCCGGAACCCAGGCCGATCAGCGCTCTCGCTGCTGTAGTAGCGTCCCTCAAATCAGCTTGCCGCGTGGCCTGTAAAAGATCTTGTATCGCCTCTCCGGCCTTTTGTGGCACACCCGCCCGCAGCGTCTTGTCCGAACGGAGCAAATCATTCGCCACAATTTCCGCCCCTGCGAGCAATTGTCGTTCGTTCAGTGCCTGCCAGACTGCCCTCCAGGCGGATTCAACCGCCGGATCTGTCAAGGGAAAGGCTGTCGAGGCGCAAGATGCCGTCCTGGCAGGTCACTAACTCCCCCACAATGAGACCGGCAAAGGAAAAACTCTCGGGCGTGTCCAGCCGGATGCCCTAGCAGGCTGTCGGAGAAGTCCAGATAGTGATTTTTTAAACGGCCAAGACGCCAGAAACGCCAAGTTTTGAAGCTTTTTCTCCGCGTTTTCAGTGAT